>Ga0209610_1000156_pt1 | contig 34414 bp, 24 predicted proteins | sample LakKivw275mmetaG_FD_184137 | JGI IMG/M metagenome (GOLD analysis project Ga0209610, IMG submission 184137) | Anoxic lake water microbial communities from Lake Kivu, Rwanda to study Microbial Dark Matter (Phase II) - Lake Kivu water 275m metaG... | ecosystem: Environmental > Aquatic > Freshwater...
CCTATCCTTATAAATCAGTGGGTAAATATTGTACGTTGGGAAAAAGTAACCCGTCTGTTTTTAAGGACTACTGAGTTTCTCTGGCAGGAAGGTCATACGGCTCATAAGAATGAGCAGGAGGCAGAAGGAGAAACCTTAAAGATATTGAATCAGGTTTATCGGGATTATATTGAAAATGATCTGGCTATTCCGGTAATTGTGGGGAGAAAAACAGAAAAAGAAAAATTTGCCGGTGCTTTACACACTTATACTTTGGAGGCCCTTATGACTGATGGTAAAGTGCTGCAGACGGGGACCTCTCATAACCTGGGACAAAATTTTGCTAAAGCTTTTAATATTAAATATTTAGATGAAGACCAGCAAGAAAAATATGTCTGGCAGACCTCCTGGGGGACGACTACCCGATTGATCGGAGCTTTGGTTATGGTACATGGTGATGATCGGGGTTTAAATTTACCTCCAAAAGTTGCACCGGTGCAAGTAATTATAATACCTATTATGTTTGATAAGACCAAGAAAGAAGTTAGAAATAAAGCTGAAGACATTATTACAATTTTAAAGAAAGATTTTAGAGTAGAAATTGATGGACGAGATGAATATACCCCGGGTTGGAAATTTAATGAATGGGAGATGAAGGGGGTTCCTTTAAGGTTGGAGATTGGGCCTAAAGATTTGGCTAAAGGCCAGGTAATGGTGGTGAGAAGGGACACCGGGGAAAAGATGGCAGTAAAAGAAGAAAAATTAGTAGAGACAGTAGAAAAATTATTGAATAATATTCAGGAAAATCTTTTTAATAAAGCAAAGAGTTTTTTACAGAAAAATATTCGAGAAGTCTCAGATTATAATAAATTCAAAGAAGTTATCGAAAAAAAGAGAGGTCTAATCAAGACTTATTGGTGTGGAAATAAAGATTGTGAGGATAAGATAAAAGAAGAGACTAAAGCAAGCATTAGATGTATTCCCTTTGAACAAGAAGAAGCTTCGGGAAAATGTATTTGTTGTGGAAAAGAATCTTCTACTGTAGTTTATTTTGCCCGAGCTTATTAAAAATTTAAAAAATAAAGGAGGGTAGAAAAAATGGCCGAAGTAAAGATTGGAAAAGTAACTGATTACTTTGCTAAAATAGGAGTTGCTGCATTGGAAATAGAGAATGAAGAATTACATGTAGGAGATACTATTCATTTTTTAGGACGTACTACTGATTTTGTACAGAAAATAAATTCCATGCAGATTGAACACCAATCGGTAGATTCTGCTAAACCTGGCGAAGGAGTAGGAATTAAAGCAAAAGATAGAGTTCGTCATGGTGATGAAGTATATAAAGTTACCGATTAAATTAAATTATTATTGTATATATAAGGTCATTCCTGGTTCCTTAGGAATGACCTTTATTTATTTTCTTTTTACTTTCTTTTGAGGAAAATTTTTCCAGAAAAGGTTTAATTAAATCCATAGGCAAGGGAAATAGAATAGTTGAATTTTTATCAACTGATATTTCGGTTAAAGTCTGTAAGTATCTAAGTTGTAAAGCAGCAGGTTGTTCTTGAATTTTTTCTGCAGCTTTGACTAATTTTTCTGAGGCTTGGTATTCCCCTTCGGCATGAATTATCTTTGCTCTTCTTTCTCTTTCAGCCTCAGCCTGTTTAGCCATAGCCCTTTTCATGCCCTCGGGTAATTCAATCTCTTTTGTCTCTACTGCAGTTACTTTAATTCCCCAGGGTCCCGTTTGTTCATCCACAATTTTTTGCAGGGTCTGATTTATTTTTTCTCTTTGTGATAATAATTCATCTAATTCCATCTGCCCTAAGACACTGCGTAGAGTAGTCTGGGCAATTTGGGAGGTAGCAGAGACAAAATTTTCTACTTCTATCACTGCATTTTCCGGGTTGACTACCCTAAAGAAAATTACCGCATTTACTTTTGCCGGGACAGTATCTTTGGTGATTATCTCCTGGACCGGTACATCCATAGTAATAATCCGGAGATTTACCCTTACCATTTTGTCTACTATGGGGATAAGAAAAATTATTCCTGGACCTTTAGCTCCAACCAATCTTCCCAATCTGAAGATTACTCCTCTTTCATATTCTCGCAATATTTTAATAGCCTGAGATAAGATAATAATGACTATTATTAGAATTCCTAAATAAATTTGTAGATTAAAAATTATATTCATTTCAGTTTACTCCTTTCGTAAATATTTTTTCACTATAAGTTTAAGACCTTTGACTTCTAATACTTCCACTTCTTCTCCTTCTTTAATTGATTCTTCATTAGTGGAAGCCTGCCATCTTTCTCCATGAATGAAAATGGTACCATCCGGGTCAAGGACAGTTTTAGCAACTCCTACTTTTCCAATAAGGCCTTCTCTGCCCGTAACCGGTTTTTTCCATTGGATCCTAATCCCTTTGCTTAAAGCAAAGATAAAGAAAACCACGGTAGCCAGAGACATGGCTATAATTAATCCTAATGAAATCCTTAAAAAAGGAGCTGTGGCTTTAGATAACATAAAAGAACCTAAAATAAGGGAGGTAACTCCCCCTGCAGTAAGGAGTCCAAAGGTAGGAGTATATATTTCTATAATAAAGAGCACAATACCGAATATTATTAGAAGGAGACCTCCATAATTTATAGGTATGCTCTGGAAAGCTACAAAGGCTAAGATAAGAGATATTCCTCCCACAATTCCTGGAAAGAAAGAGCCGGGATTACTGAATTCACCTAAGATGCCGTAAAGTCCCAAGAATAATAAGATATAAGCTACATTAGGATTGGTTAAGGAATGGAGAAATAAATCTTTAAAACTCATCTTTACGGGAATTATTTCTGCGTCTTTGGTCTTAAGTACTCTGGTCCCACTTGCTGTGGTCACTCTTACCCCATCTATAATTTCTATTAATTCATCTACATCATTGGCAATGAATTCTATTACTCCTTGCTCGATGGCTTCCTGTTCAGTAATAGATATACTTTCTCTCACTGCCTTTTCCGCCCACTGGGCATTTCTTCCCCTCTTCTCAGCAATACTCTTAATATATGCTGCGGCATCATTTACCATTTTGGCTTTCATTTCCTCACTAATTTGTTCCTCGCCCAGAGCTACGGGGTGGGCAGCTCCAATATTGGTACCTGGAGCCATAGCCGCAATATTACTGGCTAAGGTAATGAAAACTCCGGCTGAAGCTGCTCTACCACCTGAAGGAGAGACATAAATTATTATGGGGATAGTGGAATTTAACATCTTTTTTATAATATCTCGCATTGAGGTATCCAATCCCCCAGGAGTATCTAATTGTAAGATTAAACATTCTGCCTCTTCTTTCTCGGCATCTTCAATCCCCCTGACTACATATTGAGAGGTGATAGGATTTATCATTCCATTTAATTGAAGGAGATAAATAATTGGTTTAGAGGTAGTGTAATTTTCTTTTAAAGAGATAGAAAAAATAAATATTAAAATTAGAAAGAAGAAAATTATCTTTATTTTCATATTCACCTTTCCTTTTCTCTTTCGGGAGAGGGTTGTGATGATGAAGAGAAATTCTTATTTGCATTATTATTATAACATAATTTTTATAAAATAGCAGGAGTTTTGTAAGAAATGTAGAATATAGATATAGTTTTAAATAATTAAAAAACGGATTATATCACTTACAAAGTCATTGCGAGCGACCGCAGGGAGCGTGGCAATCTCTATACCGTTGAGATTGCTTCGTCGTTAAACTCCTCGCAATGACAAAACGAGAAGTGGGGGGTTGATTCATCGACTTGCCGTAATAAAATGAGGTAGAAGATGAAAAAGAAAGATTTAATAGAAGAATATTTTATACCTGGCGATTGGCTGGAAATAGCTAATCAAATTTTAAAAGATAGAGGAGTAGTATTAGTGTTGGGAGCTACAGATACTGGTAAAAGTATCTGTACTTTATTGTTTGCCAATTTTTGGGCTAAACATGGAAGGAAAGTTGGGATAGTCGATGTAGATATGGGGCAATCTGATTTAGGGCCACCTACTACTATGGGGATGGTAGTAATTAATAAGCCAATAAAGAGTTTGGGAGAAGTCTCAGCAGATATTTTGTATTTTGTGGGATCAACCTCACCTCTGAACTATTTTTTACCTACCGTTTGTGGAACCAAGAAGTTAATTAATGAAGGGAAGAAGAGAGAGGCAGAAATAATAATCGTAGATACTACTGGTTTGGTAAAAGGGACTACTGGTCGAACTCTAAAAGAAAATATGATTGATATAGTTTCTCCTTGCCATATTATTGCTTTGCAAAGAAAGGATGAATTGGAACACATCTTAAAAAAATTTGTTCTAAATGAAGATGTTTTTATTCATCGTTTGTCTCCCTGTACAGAAGTAAGAAGGAAGACTTATTTTCAACGTCGAGAGGCAAGAGAAAAAAAATATAGGGAATATTTTAAACAGGCTTCTTCTTTAAAAATTGATTTAGACCATTTGAATATTAGGGGAAGCTATTACTATTCTGGGATTGCTTTGGATGAGGAAGACCTCTCATTTTTAAAGAAAACTTTAATGACTGAGGTAATTTATGGAGAGAAGACGCCAGAAGGGATATTTATAATTGTCAAAGAAAGATTTCCGGAAAGATTTAGTGGTCTCTTTCGGGTTAAGAAAATACTTAACATAGAAAATATAATTATTACCGAAGAAGATAAATTTAAAAATTTATTAGTTTCTCTTGATGATCAACGGGGTTTTGTGGTAAGTTTAGGTATTATCCAGGAGTTTGATTTTAAAAGAAAAATTTTTACCATTTATACTTCCTTAAAAGATGTATCCACAGTTTTCAGTGTAAAATTTGGGGCAATTAAAATAGATTTAGATGGAAAAGAGATAGGGAAAATTTCCCCAGGAGAAATATAATCGTTTTTCACTTTTCGCTTTAAAGTGTAGGGGTTCGATTCATCGAACCCGTCAAAGAAATTAACCAAACAATACGGGGTGGATAAATCCGCCCCCTACATTAAATCAGGGTTCGCAATGACTATATACTAACGACTAATTTAATTGGAGTAGACATGTTGGAAAAGAAGGAAAAAGAAGGAATAATCTTTACTATTATTACTATTTTTTTAGCCGGGTCTTTACCGATTGTGGTTAAATATGGATCTGGAATAATCCACCCTTTGTTTTTTGCCACAGTTACTAGCTTGATAGCCGGTGGTTGCCTCTTTATGGTAACTCTTATTAAAGGAAACTGGAAAATATTAGTAGATAGAAAATATCTATTTTATTTTTTAATAATTGGATTTTTTGGAATTACTCTTTCTAATATCCTTTTTTTCTACGGAGTTACCTTAACCAGTGGAATTAATTCTGCTATTTTATTACAGATTGAACCATTGTATGCCCTTTTTATAGGATATATCTTTTTAAAGGAGATAATTGGTTTAAAACAGATAATCTTTACTTTTGTGATTATTTTAGGAACCTTAACTGTATTATATCAGGGAGGTTTTAAGGTAAATTGGGGGGATGGGTTAGTTTTATTTACTCCCTTGTGCTGGCAGATAACCCATTTTCAAAGTAAAAGATTAATGGCTAATTACAAAGCTATTACCCCTTTGATAATAGCTACGGTAAGGACTTTATATGGCGGAATATTATTATTTATTATCAATTATCTCTGGGGGGTTAATCAGTTTAATAAATTAGCTGAACCTAAAATATTAATGGTTATATTTTTTCAGGGGATGGTAGGTTTTGCTTTACAGTATTTGGTATGGTATGAAGCTATAAAGAGGATAAATTTATCCAAAGCCACTACTCTGGTTTGTGTATATCCGGTTTTTTCTATTATATTAGCTTGGTTTATATTAAAAGAAATTCCTACTATAAATCATCTTATAGGTTTTGGTTTAATATTGATAGGTATAATTAGTTTATCTGGGATTAAGAGTGAACAGAGAAAAAAGTTATTATAAATAATTGAAATAATTTAGAAATTTTTTTTCGATAAAATTAAAAAATATATTTTTAAGAAAGGTGGAAAATTTATGTTAAGAACTAATAAAGATAAATTAGTGATGATTTCTGTTCAAGGGAGAGTAAGTTATCCGGTTAGAAGTTCTGCTTATACTATTACTTATGATGGGAAGCCCGTAGTAGTACCCGGAGTAGGTGGAATAACTTATAATATTAAGGTAGGGGATAAGGCCTTCGGATGGGAGGCAGACCATGTGGAACCCGGTGTCTCTACTGTGGTAAATGAAGAAAAGAGAAATGATCCGCCTAATTATGCTTATAATACCCTGGCCTGCATAGGTAATCAGACGAAAGTTGTAAGTGGAGAGGCAAAAGGATCAAGAGGTGTAGTAACTGGACATCATGGAGGAATTGAACATGTATTAATTGATTTTGATCAAGACACTTTAGAAAAACTTTGTATTGGGGACAAGATTTTAATCAAGGCTTATGGACAGGGATTAAAATTATTAGATTATCCCGAAATAAAAGTTTTTAATTTAGATCCTTCCCTGTTAGAAAAGATGAATGTTAAGGGAATAAAAGATGGGACTATTGATGTACCAGTTGCTATCGAAATTCCAGCTAAGTTAATGGGCTCTGGGCTGGGGTCAGCTAGTGTAGCCAGCGGTGATTATGATATCACTACTGCCGATAAGAAGATGGTACAAAAATACAAATTAGATAGAATTAGATTTGGAGATATGGTAGTAATTAGTGACGCAGATAACAGTTTTGGTAGAAGCTATCGGGAAGGAGCGGTTACCATTGGAATAGTAGTACATAGTGACTGTGTTGTTGCCGGGCATGGTCCAGGGGTAGCTACCCTTTTAACTTCACCAAAGGGAAATATAAAATTCCATCTAGACCCCAATGCTAATATTGCTAACTATCTAAACATTGGCACAAAAAGAAAGTAAAAATTTAGTTTCGAATTTATTCTCACCTAAACAAATTACCATTTTAAATAATTTTTTAATAAAAGTTAAAAAATTACATCTCAAATAATTTGACATATATAAAATTTTGTGATATTTTTATATTAACGTTATCGGTAACGTTTACAGGAGTTAATATGAAATATATAACTTTAAGAATGGTAGCAGAAAAAGCAGGAGTTTCAGTAAACACTGCCTCAAGAGCAATAAATAATAAGCCAGATATTAATATTGAGACTAAAAAATTGGTACTTAAAATTGCTAAAGAATTAGGATATATTCGTAATGCGGCAGCTGTATCCTTGAGAACCAATAAAACAGGAACCATAGGAGTAGTAATAGAAGACAACAGAAACCCTTTTTATGCTGAGGTTTTAAATGGAATGGAAGAGGCAGCCAGGGAGAAAAATTACCATATAATTCTTGCCAATACCCAAAAAGATTACAAGAAGGAAAAAGAAGCAATAAATCTACTATTGAATAAACGAGTAGATGGATTACTTATAGACCCAGTTCAAGATAGAGATGATGATATAAAGAAGCTTATTGAAGCGAATATCCCTTTTGTCATCGTAGGTAGAGATTTTGAAAATATTGAATTAGATGCAGTATATAATGATGAGGTTAAAGGCGGCTTTTTGGCCACAGAATATCTGATTAAAGAAGGGCATAAAAGGATAGTTTTAATAGATGGTTTTCTGTACAAGTCACCTGCTAAAGGTAGATTAGAGGGGTACAAGAAAGCCATGAAAAAATACGGGATATCTATGGATGATGCTCTGGTAAGCGTTGGGGATATAGATGTAAAAGATGGATATGAAAGAACCAGGCAGATGTTGGAAAAAGATTTAGATTTTACTGCTATCTTTGCTTACAACGATATGATGGCCTTTGGTGCAATGCAGGCTATAAAGGAAAAAGGTTTAAGAATACCAGAAGATATTGGATTAGTCGGTTATGATGATATTCCCTTTTGCTCTCTTATGGATCCCGCATTAACTACTATTAGACTGAAGAAACAAGAGTTAGGCATAGAAAGTGTAAAACTATTACTTTCTTGTATAAATGGTAATCGGAAAAAACCCAAAAAAATAATGTTAGATGTAGATATCATCACAAGAAAAACTTAAATTGTAATGTTGAGAATAAATTTAAGCATTAGGAGGGGGGTGAAAATATAGTATTAGTATATATTCAAATTAGGTACTGTAAATTTGAAAGTTAAATTTAAATTAAGAAGGAGGAATCTATTATTATGTTAAAGAGGAAATTTATAATTTTTGTTGTAGTTTTTTTGTTTTTAATTGTAAGTAGTATTGCATATGCAGAAACTGCAGAAAAGTCGGGCAAAATAACAATTTGGTCATGGGATCCTAACTTTAATATTCCAATTATGAAAGAAGCAGCGGAAAGGTATACTAAAGACAATCCTAAAGTGACATTCGAAATTGTTGATCTTGCCAAGGCAGATGTGGAACAGAAATTGCATATAAACCTGGCTTCTGGTGTAACGGGTGGATTGCCTGATATTGCTCTTATTGAGGACTATAATGCACAGAAATATCTTCAATCATATCCGGGATCTTTCGCTAATCTAACCGATAAGATTAAATTCAGTGAATTTGCAAATTACAAAGTCAGTCTTATGACCTTGGACGGAAAAGTTTACGGTGTTCCCTTTGATTCAGGTGTGAGCGGTTTATTTTATAGAACAGATTATCTTGAAAAGGCAGGTTACAAGTCAGAAGACCTGAACAATATCACCTGGGATAAATTTATAGAAATCGGCAAAAAGGTTAAAGAGAAGACTGGTAAAGCTATGATTGGATTTGATCTGAACGATGGCGGTATAATGAGAATAATGATGCAGTCGGCTGGGAAGTGGTATTTTGACGCCCAGGGAAATGTTAATTTATTAAATAATGATGCATTAAAAGAAGCGGTTAAAACATACAAAGCATTTGCTGATTCAGGTATCATCAAACAAACAAGCGGTTGGAGTGAATGGGTTGCAGCATTCAACAACGGTGATGTTGCAACAGTTGTAACCGGTGTATGGATTATAGGCTCTGTGAAAGCGGATAAAACCTCGTCAGGCAAATGGAAAGTGGCTACCACACCTCGCTTAAATATAGGCGGTTCAGTTAATGCTTCTAATCTTGGCGGTTCAAGCTGGTATGTACTTGAAAATTCAAAGAACAGGGATCTTGCAATAGACTTTCTTAACAAGATTTATGCAGGCGACATCGATTTCTACCAGAAGATCCTGATAGATAGAGGAGCTGTTGGTACATATATGCCAGCCCAGAGCGGTGCTGCTTACTCCAGTGCAGATGCATTCTTCAGCGGACAAAAGGTTTACACAGATTTCTCAGAATGGATAAAGGCAATACCGGCAATAAACTATGGCGTATATACCTATGAAGCAGATGCCGCGATATTTTCAGTAATGCCAGATGTATATTCTGGGAAAATTTCGATTGAGGATGCATTAAAGAAGGCAGAAGAACAGTTGAAGAATCAGATTAAAAAATAGAATTAACCTTTTATTTATCAATAAGGCTGATTAATAAAAAGAAGAGGAATAATACTTGGCCCAATACTTGTATTATTCCTCTTTTAAAATAAATATTGTTTAACACGAAGCCTTATAGTACAATGAGCAAAACAAATTTTCCTGGAAAGAAGAGGTGAGAATTTTATGACGGGGGAAAGTACAAGCAGATCATTCATAAAATCAAAGAACAAGCATGGATGGCTGTTTGTATCTTTGGCATTGATATTACTTGGAGTCTTTTTGTTTTATCCCATCGTTTATTCCCTTTATTTATCCACTACGTCATCAAAAGGTATTGTGCAGAAATTTGTTGCTTTCAGCAATTACGCAAGACTTTTTCAAGACTCTATGTTTATACTGGCCTTAAAAAATACATTAATATTTTTCCTTATTCAAGTTCCGATAATGTTATTTTTAGCCCTTATACTTGCAACTATTTTAAACGACAAAACAATAAAATATAGAGGTCTTTTTAGAACGGCATTTTTCCTGCCGGCTGTAACATCATTGATTGCATATACTATTCTTTTCAAAATGATGTTTTCCCTTGATGGATTTATCAATGGTGCACTGCTAAACGTGCATATTATCAAATCGCCTATTCCCTGGCTACTTGATCCTTTCTGGGCCAAGGTAACGTTAATCATTGCCTTGACATGGAGATGGACTGGATACAATATGATTTTCTATCTATCAGCCTTACAGAATATACCAGAAGAAATATATGAAGCAGCGAAAATTGATGGCGCGAATAAAGTAAAACAATTTTTTTATATTACCATGCCCTTACTAAAGCCCTTGATTCTGTTTACAGCAATTATGTCGACAATAGGCACATTACAATTATTTGATGAGCCGATGAATCTTTCACAAGGTGGCGTTACTTCTGCAACTATTGGCCCAGGCAATTCACTATTAACCTTGTCTGTATATGTTTATAATTTATGCTTCAAGTATATGCCCAACTTTGGATACGCAGCTACAGTCTCATATGCAATTGTTCTAATTGTAGCGCTACTCTCTATAATTCAATTTAAAGCAATGGGTGATAAAAAATGAAAAAACATTATAGCATAAATAGAATTTTGATATATGTATTTCTTGTATTTATGTTTATCGTATCAGTGTTTCCTTTTTATTGGATGGTTGCGGGTATGACGAACATTGCAGTAGACGTCATAAAAGGTAAAATGACTTTTGGTAATCAAATGTTAACTAATATTACTACCTTGTTTACTACGTATGATATGGTCAGAATACTGCTCAATTCACTGAAAGTAACAGGATTCACTGTGTTAGGCATCTTAATTGTATCATCGATGGCAGCATATGGCTTTCAAACTTATGCCACTCCTGCACGCGAAAAAGCATATAGCATTATCATACTATTCATGATGGTTCCGTTTATAGCCCTTATGATACCTTTGTTCCGGCTTATTGTAAAAATGCATTTGCTCAATACACATATTGGGTTGATATTGACTTCGATTGCATCCATTTTCATTATATTTTTCTTCCGACAGAGCTTTAAAGCCTTCCCGTATGAGATCATTCAAGCAGCACGTGTGGATGGGGCAGGAGAATTCCGTATATTCTTTTCCATTTTTATACCATCAATGAAATCTACCTACGCAGCAGCTGCTATTTATTCTTTTATGTCAAGCTGGAATGCTTATTTGTGGCCCCTCATTATTCTGCAGACGGATAAACAGAAGACGGTCACCTTGATGATATCCTCGATGTCATCTGCATATTTTCCAGAATACGGAGTTATTATGACGGCAATAGTTATTGCTACTTTGCCTATAATAATCGTATTCTTCGGGTTCCAGAAGTATTTTGTACAAGGTATGTTAGGTTCATCACTAAAACAATGATAGAGGGAAGTAATAAGAAAAACAATTAATAGTTTTTCTTCTTTTCCAAAAGTACTTTATCGAAGGTTTGGTAGCTGGGAGTGTTAAAGAATAAAAAATAAAATATCAAGAATAATTGAGAGAAGAAAGGAAGTTTCTATAATGAAATACAGAAAAGTATTGAATTTTAATACGGATTGGTATTTTCTGGATAAAGATCTGGAAAATGCAAAAAATATATACCCTAGTGATAATAAACTTGTAAAAGTTAATCTACCACATTCTAATAAAATTGTACCACACCATTATTTCGAGGAAAAAGATTATCAATTTATTTCTTGGTATTACCGCAATTTCTATATAAATAAAGAATATAAAGGAAAAAGAATAATTGTAGAATTCGATGGTGTTATGAGCGTCGCTGATGTTTATATTAACGAAGAGTTTGTTGGGGAGCATAAAGGTGGATATACTTCTTTTTCTTTTGATATTACCGATTATATAAATTTTGAGGGGAAAAATATAATTACTGTTAGAGTAGATTCTACCCGCAGAATTGATATCCCACCTGAAGGTGGATTAGTTGATTATATGCTTTTCGGAGGAATTTATCGCAATGTCCGTCTGGTGATAGTAGAAAACATACATATTACCTGGTCTTTTGTGGAAATTATAGAGGCAACTCAAAAGTTAGCGACCATTCATCCAAAATTTGAATTAAATAATTTAGATAATAAAAATAAAGAAGCTACAATAATTACCCAGCTGATAGACCAAAATAATAAGACAGTGATAACTAAAGAAACAGCTTTGATTATTAAAACTGGTAAAAATACAATTAAACAGGAAAAAATTTCTTTTTCGAACCCGGAACTGTGGCATCCAGACCATCCTTATCTTTATAATGTATATACACAAGTTAAAGTAGGAAATAAAATTTGTGATGATTTAAATACAAGAATAGGAATTAGAAAATTTGAATTCAAAGATGATGGAAAATTTTATATCAACGGTGAATCTTTTAAATTAAGAGGGCTTAATCGCCATCAAATGTTTCCTTACCTTGGTGGAGCTATGCCAGATCGAGGTCAACGGAAGGATGCTGAGATACTTAAATATGGTCTAGGCTTGAATTTTGTCCGTTCTTCTCATTATCCAGCTAGTCCTTCTTTCCTTGATCGTTGTGATGAAATAGGGCTTTTAGTATTGGAGGAGATACCTGGATGGCAATATATAGGTGACGAAGAATGGAAGATTTTAGCTAAAAAGAATGTAGAAGAAATGATTATTCGTGATCGTAATCATGCCAGCATTTTCCTTTGGGGTGTCCGGATTAATGAATCTAAGGATGATCATGATTTTTACTTAAACACGAATAGGATTGCTCATTTTTTGGACAATAGTAGACAAACTTGCGGTGTTCGTAATTTTCAAGGAAGTGAATTTCTTGAAGATGTATTTACCTACAATGATTTTGAACATAATTTAGAGGGGAAAGTAAAATCTCCATATCATATTCCCTATATGATTACTGAATATATGGGCCATATGTACCCAACTAAGTCATATGATAGCGTAGAGCGAATAATTAAACATGCAGTATACCATGCAAAGATTCAAAATTGCCAGTATGAGATGCACAATTTAGCAGGTGCGTCTGGTTGGTGTGCTTTTGATTATAATACTCACGCTGATTTTGGTTCTGGCGATAGAATCTGTTACCACGGTGTATGTGATATTTTCCGTTTACCCAAATTCGCGGCTTATTTTTACAAAAGTCAAATAGATCCAAAAATAGAAAAAGTCATATTTATTGTCAGGTATTTAATCCCTTCTTTTAACGAAGATTACGGAGATGAAGTTATCGTTTTTAGTAATTGTGATGAAATTGATTTATATATAGGGACAAAGCATGTCAATACTACTAAACCTGATAGAATTGATTATCCAAACTTACCTCATCCTCCTTTTATTTTTAAAAATTGTAGTTGGTGGGAATGGGGGGCAAGCAATATTACCAGTCTGAAAGCAATAGGAAAAATAAATGGCAAAGAAGTAGCTCGACATGAAATTTATCCCTTTGGCAGACCTGAAAAAATAGTATTGAAACCTGATGATACAGAATTAATTGCTGATGGAGCTGATTGTGTAAGGGTAGTAATTGAATTACAAGACAAAAATAGCCAAACATTACATTTATCTCACCATTCTGTTTTTTTTGAAATAGCAGGTCCGGGTAAGTTAATTGGTGAAAATCCTTTTAGTTTAGAAGCGGGGAGGGGAGCAGTATTTATTCAAGCTGGACGTGAATCTGGGGAAATAAGTTTAAAAGCCCATGTTGATGGATTGCCACCAATTGAAATTGCCATCAATAACATGGCGATGAAAGAAGAAATTATACCAGTCAATGGAAATATATAAAATTAGTTCAAAAACTTTAATTGGAAGTAAATTCTACAGAGATAAAACCGAATGTGTAATACAATTTCCCGTGAATCAAAAATAAACAATCCCCGCCCAATAATTTACATAAATATAAAAATATGAGAAACTCTTTTATGGAGAAAAATGTCTATTAAAATAGCTAAAGATAAAAAGAAATGGTTTTTAGAAACTAAAAATACAGCTTATGTAATAGGAGTAGATGAAGATAAAAATTTGCAACATCTTTATTGGGGAGAAAAATTGCCTTATATCAGTGATTATCCTGGAGTACTTCTGCTAAAAGAATTCCCCTTTGATAATTTCGAACAGATAATCAAAGAAGAATTTTCTCCTTGGGGTGGAATCCGTTATAAAGAACCTGGATTAAAAGTTATTTATGAAGACCAAGTGCGAGACTTAATTTTAAAATATAAAACTTATAAGCTAATTGATAGTGATAAATGTAAAATACTTATTATTTATCTTATTGATTCAGCATATAATTTAGAAGCTGGGTTAAACTATCGGTTAATTGAGGAATATGATTTAATCGAACGCTGGGTCAATATAAAAAATAAAGGTAATCAATCAGCTCAAATTAAACAAATATTATCTGCTCAATGGCATTTATCAGATTTCCAAAATTATAGGTTAAGTTATTTATATGGTCGTTGGGCAAGCGAAACTAAGCTGTCGAGAACAGAATTATCCTATGGCAAAAAGATATTGGAAAGTCGTCGAGGAATTACGAGTCACCAGTTTAACCCTTGGTTTGCTATAGATAATGGTCAAGCCGATGAGGAGATTGGAAAGGTGTATTATGGTATTTTAGGTTGGAGTGGAAATTGGAAAATTGTTTTTGAAAAAGATTCTTACAGTCGATTACAAATTGGTGGGGGGATAAATGATTTTGACTTTTCATGGCAATTAAAACCCAATGAGTGTTTTGTTACCCCTAAATTTGTTGCTGGTTATACTAATAATGGATTTGGAGATGCCAGTCGGAAATTACATCATTATCAATTAGATTATATTTTACCAAGAAATTTAAATCATAAAATAAGACCTGTTCTTTATAATTCTTGGGAAGCTACCAAATTTAGCGTAAATGAAGAGGGGCAAAAAGAGTTAGCTAAAAAAGCAGCCAGCTTGGGTGTTGAATTGTTTGTACTTGATGATGGGTGGTTTGGAGAAAGAAATGACGATACGGCCGGATTAGGTGATTGGTATGTCAATAAAAAGAAATTTCCTCATGATTTAACAAGTTTGATTTCTTATGTGAATGAATTAGGAATGGATTTTGGTCTATGGGTTGAACCAGAAATGGTTAATAAGAATAGTAAATTATATAACTTACATCCGGATTGGGTTTATCATTTTCCAAATCGTCCTCGCTCTGAATCAAGAAACCAGCTTGTATTAAATTTAGCCAAAAAAGAGGTTGTAGAATATATATATGATTTTATAAATAAATTATTGGATAATTATAATATAAAATTTATCAAGTGGGATATGAACCGACCTTTCAGTGAACCAGGCTGGCCTGAAGCCCTCAAATCCCAGCAACAAGAGATTTGGGTTAGTCATGTTCAGGGTCTTTATCAAATTATAGATAAATTGCGAAAAAAATATCCGGAAGTTATTTTTGAATCTTGTTCTGGGGGAGGAGGAAGAGTTGATTTAGGTATTTTACAAAGGACAGACCAGGTTTGGGTAAGTGACAATACGGATGCTTTTGATCGCCTAAAGATCCAAGAAGGATTTTCTTATGGGTATACCCCTAAAATTATGATGTCATGGGTAACCGATTCTCCAAATTGGTTAAACCATAGGAAATTAAGCCTTGATTATAGATTTAATGTTGCCATGTCAGGAAATATGGGCATTGGTGGGAATTTAAATAACTGGTCTAAAATTGAGATGAAATTAGCTAAAGAAAAAATAAGGCAATATAAAAAAATAAGAGAAATAATTCAACATGGAGATCAATACCGTTTATTGCCAGCCTGGAAGGGAAATTTAGTTGCGATTGAATATGTAAACAAGGAAAAAAATATAGTGGTTCTGTTTGTATTTCTACATTCTCAACAGTTTGGAGAAAAATTACTTCCGATAAAATTAAAAGGACTTATTAGTGATGCTTTATACCAGCATCAAGATGGAAATAAAAAAATAATATTAAGTGGAAAAGCCTTGAAGGAAATAGGTTTGAAGCTTGATTTAAAAGGTGATTTTGATAGTAAACTAATTATTATTGAAAAGAAAAAAAATAGTAGTGGTGATAGTAAAAAAATATAAAATGTTTTTTTATTGTATAATGTAAAATAAATTTCAATAATAATTACAGTATTTTTGATAATCAAGCTAAGAAAAAATATTAGCCAAGTAGACATTTTATAAAATATTTAAACTAAACATAATTAGCGAAAAATGATATTGGAGATTAGCAAGAGAAAGGTAACTTTGATGCAGATACACAAAAAAGGAATTAAAAAAGAAGATGGCCGTTATTTAATTTTTTATACTTTTACTGAAGATAAAGAGGAGGAGGCAAAGGATGTTGGAGTTAAGATGGAATCCAATCTTAAAGAAATGGGTAATAGTAGCCACCCATCGCCAGAACAGGACTTATAAACCTCCCAAGGATTATTGCCCTCTTTGTCCTACTAAAAAAGGTGGTTTGTCTACAGAAGTACCAGCGGAAGATTATGATATAGTAGTTTTTGAAAATAAATTTCCATCTTTAAAAGAGGAGCTACCAAGAATAACTGGAACAGGTTCTAAATTTTTTAAATATGGTAAGGCTCAGGGAATTTGTGAGGTGATTCTATTTACTTCTGACCATAATGGTATTATGTCAGAAAAACCCTTGAGCCGTTATATCAAGCTGGTAAAAGTGTGGAGAGATCGCTATCAGGAGTTAGGAGATAAAGATTTTATCGATTATGTCTTCATCTTTGAAAACAAAGGAGAGGAGGTAGGGGTAACTCTTCATCATCCTCACGGCCAGATATATGCTTACCCCTTTATTCCACCCATTATTGAACAGGAACTGGATTCCAGTAAAGAATACTTAGAAAAAGAGGGGAAATGTCTCTTCTGTAAGATCTTAGAAGAAGAAAAAGAAGATGGCAGACGAATTATTGTTAGTAATGATTCCTTTTCCGCACTGGTCCCTTTTGCTGCTGGTTACAGTTATGAGGTCCACATCTATGCCAATAAACATCTTCCTTCTTTTAATGATTTTACGGAAAAGGAAGAAATTGATTTAGCGGCAATATTAAAAACTTTAATGATGAAATTTGATAATCTTTTTGGTTTTGTCTTACCTTATATTATGGCCATTCATCAACAACCTACTAATGGAACAAGTAAAGAATATTCCCATTTTCACATTGAATTCTATCCTCCTTATCGTACGAAAGATAAACTTAAATACTTGGCTGGAAGCGAGCTAGGAGTTGGTGCTTTTATCAATGATTCTTTACCTGAGGAAAAGGCTCAAGAACTAAGAAGTACGCCACCGGAAGGAGTGGTTTAGTATAAAATTACCAGGTTAAAGTAAAAGGTTACTGGAAAATTAACTTTAAATGTATTTAGATACAAAATAAGATGAAGAGGAGATTTTTAATGCAAGGTTTGAATGAGTTGTGGAAGATATTTAAAGACAAATATACTGATACAGGTTTGATTAAAGGGGCTTTTTCTGCTCCCGGCAGAGTTAATCTAATTGGAGAACATACTGATTATAATGAAGGATTTGTTCTTCCGATGGCTATTGAAAGAGAGATAATCATGCTGGGGCAATTAAGGAACGATTGGCTAGTTCAGGTTTTTGATCTTGCTTATAAAGCCGAAACTAAATTTTCTTTAGATAATTTATTCCCTTCTAAAAGAGATACTTGGGCTAATTATTTGATGGGCGTGATGGATGAAATACAAAAGGCAGGATACCCTTTACAAGGAGCAAATCTTATTTTTATCAGTAATATTCCTCAAGGAGCAGGATTAAGTTCTTCTGCTGCTTTAGAGGTAGTTACCGCCTTAACTATGGCGAAATTAAATTCATTAGAAATTAAACCAGTAGAAATGGCCCACCTCTGTCGGAGAGCAGAGAATAATTTTGTAGGTGTAGCTTGTGGCATTATGGACCAATATGTTTCCTGTTTGGGTCAAAAAAATTATGCTATTTTTATTGATTGCAGAACTAATAATTATGAACTAATCCCTTTTAGAGATAGTAATTATCAGATAGTAATTTGTGAATCAAAAATACGGAGGGATTTAATTAATTCTGAGTACAATAAAAGACGAAGAGAGTGTAAAAAGGCTACTGAGTTTTTTACTCATAGGTTCGGACATAAAGTTCAAGCTTTAAGAGATGTTACTATAGAGGAATTTAAGCAATATCAAGAGCACTTACCCGAAACTATTGCTCGAAGAGCAAAACATGTAATTTTAGAAAATTATAGGGTGCAAGCTAGTAAAAAAGCTATAGAAGCTGGTGATTATATTACATTTGGTCAATTGATGATAGAATCACACCAGAGTCTTAAGGTGGATTATGAGGTTAGTTGTGAGGAATTAGATCTCCTAGTTGACTTAGCTTTGAAGCAAGAAGGAGTATTAGGGGCCCGGATGACTGGTGCTGGTTTTGGAGGCTGCACGGTAAATCTATTAAAGAGAGAGAAGGTAAATATTTTTAAAAAAACCATTCAGAAGGAATATAAGAGAATAACAGGAATTATCCCAGATATATATATAACCATACCTGCTGATGGGGCTAAAGTTCTAAAATTTTAATTGGTGAATTAACCAGCCATTTCGCAAATTTAAAATATAATATGGTTTATTCTGATAATATGCTATTATGCTAATATTAAATAAATGATAAGAGAGTAAATGAGGGTGTAATTGTTGGGAAAATATATAATGGCTCTAGACCAGGGGACTACCAGTTCTCGGGCAGTCATATTTGACCATAATGGTTCAATAATAAGTATGGCAAGTAAAGAATTTAAGCAAATTTATCCTAAACCTGGTTGGGTAGAACATAACCCCACTGAGATATACTCTTCTCAAATAGAAGTTGCCAGGGATGCTTTAAACAAAGCAAACTTAACTGCGGTTGATCTAGCTTCTATTGGAATAACTAATCAAAGAGAGACAACCATACTTTGGGATAAAGATACTGGTCAGCCATTATATAATGCCATAGTCTGGCAATGTCGAAGGACTGCTTCTCTTTGTGATCAACTTAATGAAAAAGGGTTGGCTGAAAGTATACGTAAGAAAACAGGACTGGTGGTTGATGCCTACTTTTCCGGCACCAAGATTAAATGGATTTTAGATAATGTAGGTGGAGCCAGGGAGAAAGCCGAAAAAGGAGAAGTTCTTTTTGGTACAGTAGATAGCTGGCTTATTTGGAATTTAACCCGAGGGAAAGTCCATATAATAGATTATTCCAATGCTTCACGAACAATGATATTTAATATTCATCAGCTGGATTGGGATGAGGAGATATTAGAAGAGATGGATATCCCCAAAGCAATCCTTCCTCAACCTTTACCTTCGAGTTATGTTTACGGAAATACAGATAAAGAGATATTTGGAGTCGAAATTCCAATTTCTGGAGATGCCGGAGACCAGCAAGCCGCTCTTTTTGGGCAAGCCGGTTACGAACCAGGTATGGCAAAAAATACTTATGGTACTGGCTGTTTTATATTGATGAATACTGGAGAGAAAATCGTCTCATCCAAGAATGGTCTTTTGACTACTATTGCCTGGGGAGTTAACGGAAAGGTGGAATATGCCTTGGAAGGAAGCATATTTATAGCTGGTGCAGTAGTGCAGTGGTTAAGAGATGAGCTTAGGATGATAAATAGCTCTGAAGAAATTGAAAAATATGCCTTGAAAGTTAAAGATACTAACGGAGTTTATTTAGTTCCTGCTTTCGTAGGTCTTGGCGCTCCTTATTGGGATATGTATGCTCGAGGAATCATCGTAGGATTGACCCGGGGGGCAAAAAAAGAACATATAATGAGAGCAGCATTGGAATCGATTGCTTATCAGAGTCGCGATGTCCTGGAAGTTATTCAGAAAGATTCAGGTATTGGTTTGAAAAAATTAAAAGTAGATGGTGGGGCAGTAAGGGATAATTTCTTAATGCAATTCCAATCTGATATTTTAGGGGTTCCGGTGGTGAGACCTCAAGTTATAGAGACTACTGCCTTAGGAGCTGCTTATCTTTCTGGTTTGGCGGTTGGTTATTGGAAAGATAAAGAGGAGATTGGTCAGAAATGGAAAGTAGATAGAGAATTTTCCCCCAATATGGATGAGAAAGTAAAAGAAAGATTATATAAAGGTTGGAAGAAAGCAGTCAGTCGATCTCTAAACTGGGAAGACCCCCTTTAAACGCACTTCAATTTTCGAAAAATCAGCAATTACGACCTCCATTTTTAGCTTATTTTTGCCTCCCTCAAATTACGAAACCCTTATAAATAGCCACTTTCAGATTTTGGGATGAGGGAATCTTAATTAAAAAAACACCGTTTTTGAGGGGTAAATGTACCTATTTTTAAAAATTTTGCGTCTGAGAGCGTTTAGGCGATTATTCCTCGAAACCCTTATTATATAAGGCTTTCAAGAAGGTATTTTCCCACATGTTTTACACATTTTCCCCATTTATAAGTAAATATTGTTAGTTTTAATCCCTCTGTCATTACGGCAGACTCTCCGCACTGGCATCTTGCAATTTTTTTCTCCAAAAAGAAGGATTTTTTAAACCTTTTGTCGTAATAATATTGAGATGTAGAAAAATTAAAAATGGCTAATTCTTTTGTCCGCTGACAGCGATTCAATAAGGTAAATATAGATTCTAAAGTGTAGCAAAAAAACCCTCATTATTACGATAGTTTAAGGAGAAGAATATGTCAGAAATAAAAAACTTGATTTACGGTCAATGGATATTATTGGAGAACAGAAAGAAAAGTTACGCCAGTTATTCCCGGAAGTTTTTACTGAAGACAAAATCGATTTTGAGAAATTAAAACTTACTTTGGGCGAGGCAATTGAAGTAGGGAAAGAACGCTACGGAATGACCTGGCCGGGCAAAGCCGATTGTTTTAAGATTATTCAGAGTTCAAGTATTGGAACATTAAAACCCTGCCGAGAAGAGTCGGTCAACTTTGATACTACCGAAAACCTATTTATTGAAGGAGATAATCTTGAAGTATTGAAACTTCTGCAAAAGTCCTATTATGGAAAAGTTAAAATGATTTACATTGATCCGCCTTATAATACTGGCAATGACTTTATTTATCCCGATGACTATAAAGAGAATCTGACCACCTATTTACAATATACCGGGCAGGTTGATGCTGAGGGCAAAAAGTTTTCTACCAATACGGACACGGAAGGAAGATTCCATACAAAATGGATGAACATGATATATCCGAGATTATTCTTGGCGAAAAATTTACTCAGTGATAATGGAGTTATTTTTATAAGCATCGATGATAATGAGGTATCTAATCTGAGAAAGATTTGTGATGAAATTTTTGGAGAGGAAAACTTTGTTGCATTACTGATTTGGAAATGCAGGGCTGGTGGAGGAAGTGACAGTAAATATTTTGCAAAAGACCATGAATATGTTCTTGCATATACTAAGAATGAAGTGGCTCTAAATAGACTTTATATTGATTTCTCAGAAGAAGAGAAAAAGAAATTCAATTTAGAAGATAATCGTGGAAGATATTTTTTGAAAACGCTTGAAAGGCCTGAACAACTAGGTTTAAGACCCAATCTCCAATATAAAATTATTGCGCCTAACGGGTCTATTATATTTAAGAAAACAAAAGATAAAAACTATACATGGGTTGTAAATGAAGCAAAATTCAAAGAATTGCTTAAAGAAGATAGAATTGTGTTTAAACAATTCAAGGACAAATGGATGGTTTTTCGTAAATTATATCTTTATGAAAATGATTCTAATGGACAACAGAGAAAGAAAAAACCTCGTTCTATATTAGATAAAGTTGGTTTAACGAGAGATGGTGGGAGTGAATTAGAGGAACTTTTGGGGAGTAGGGATTATTTTCCTTTTCCGAAACCTTCATCTTTAATTAAATATCTTTCATCTATTGTTGCGAACAATGATGGCGATATTGTACTAGATTTCTTTGCTGGTTCTGGAACTACTGCTCATGCAATCCTTGAATTGAATAAAGATGGCTATAATAGAAAATTTGTTTGCGTCCAGCTTCCTGAATTATGTGATGAAAATTCCGAGGCGTTTAAAGCAGGTTTCAAAAATATCTCTGATGTTGGCAAAGAGCGAATCCGTCGCGTAATAAAAAATATTGGAAAAGAAACAGACCAGACTCTATTTAAAAACAAAAAAATGGATTTAGGCTTTAAGGTTTTTAAACTCGATAAGTCCAATTTTAAAATCTGGGATACGGAACAAATTTCACCGGACAAGGCGTCTATTGAAAAACAGTTAGAACTTCATATCGACCATATTAACTACAAAGCAAGCCAGGGAGATATTTTGTATGAGATTCTACCTAAAGCCGGATTTGAGCTAACCACGAAGATTGAGAAGATTGAGCTGGCAGGAAAGACCGTATATTCCATAGAAGGCGGAGCTATGCTTATCTGCCTTGAAAAAGAGCTTGCCAAAGAGGTGATAAAAGCGATGGCGGAAAAACATCCAAGCAGGGTTATTTGCCTGGACCGTGGCTTTGCCAATAATGACCAGCTAAAAACTAACGCAGTCCAGATTATGAAGTCAAAAGGTGTTGAAGATTTTAGAACGGTGTGAGGTGAGAAAAAATGAATCAAAATAATATTTATAATATTTACTGCGATGAAAGTGCCATTTAGAAAAAGATCATCAGAAAGTGATGGTTTTGGGTGCGATATGGTGTCCACTATGTAAAACTAAAGATATTTCCAATAATCTGAAAAAAATTAAAATAAAACATGGGCTTAGTAAGGACTTTGAACTTAAATGGTTTAAAGTATCGCCTGCAAAAGTTAGTTACTATTTGGATGTAATTAATTATTTTTTTAATGAACCGGATTTGCATTTCCGTGCCCTTGTCATTTGTGATAAAAAGAAACTTAGACATGAAAGTTTTATGCAGGATCACAATACATGGTATTATAAAATGTTTTTTCACCTTGCTATTTAAAAAAGCAAGGGGCGCCTTAAAAGACGCCCCCGTTACTCCTTCTACACATGGCAGATGAGCTAATTAAAATATAGCACACACACAAATGAATGTCAAATATATTTTTATGTATTTTTATGTATTTTTATGTAAGGCATTAGGGAGCTTAAGTTATGAAATTAAAATTTGATCCTAATTTACAATTTCAAATCGATGCGGTAAACGCAATGGCTGAAGTGTTTTACGGTCAGCCTTTGTCAGAAGGTGATCTTGAAATAGGTTTTAAAAGGCCGGACTGGATTTTCCAGACCGAATTAGGTATAGGGAACAACCTTATCTTAGATGAAACTGCTTTACTAAAGAATATACATTTAGTCCAGGAGCATAATGACCTTGAAAAGGTCTCTTCCTTTCAAGGTAGGCATTTTTCCATAGAAATGGAGACGGGTACCGGCAAAACCTATGTATATCTTCGTACTATTTTTGAGCTTTATAAAAAATACGGTTTTAAAAAATTTGTCATTGTTGTTCCCAGTGTGGCGATCAGAGAAGGTGTCTTAAAAAACCTTGATATTACTAAAGAGCATTTTCTGCATCTTTATAATAACGTTTCCTATGATTATTTTGTCTACGACTCAAAAAAAATTAATCAAGTACGCCAGTTTGCAGCCAGCAACTATATTCAGATAATGGTGATAAATATCGATGCGTTCAGGAAAATTTTAGAAGATAAGGATGAAGAAAAAAAGAGCAACATTATCCACAGAGAAAGTGATAAATTGTCAGGGAGAAAACCTATTGAGTTTATCCAGGCAACCCACCCGATAGTCATTATAGATGAGCCTCAAAGTGTTGATAACACTTCAAAGGCAAAAGAGGCTATGGAAACTTTAAATCCGCTTTGCACCATGCGTTATTCTGCTACACATAGAAATCCTTACAATCTTCTTTATAAACTTGATCCTATTAAGGCCTATGTTATGCGATTGGTAAAACGAATTGAGGTTGCATCTGTTTTGAGCGAAGAATATTTTAACGAACCTTTCATTCAATTTAAAGCGGTTGATAATCAAAACGGAATCAGGGCTAAATTAGCTATACATGTGGATTCGTCAAGCGGTCCGAAACTTAAAAATGTAACCGTTAGATCGGGAGATGATTTATTTGTCAGATCAAATGAGCGGGAAAATTATCGAAATAGTTATATCATCAATGAGATTAATGCCGAACCGGGTAACGAATATATTTCATTTACCAACGGTAAGACCCTCAGTTTAGGGCAAATTCAGGGTGGTTTAACTGATGATATTATGAAGGTTCAGGTTAGAAATGCTATTCAAGAACATTTGGAGAAGGAGTTAAAGGTTAAGGATAAGGGGATTAAAGTTCTTTCGTTATTTTTTATTGGTAGAGTAGCGAATTACCGCTCTTATAATGAGCAAGGTAATCCTGTAAAAGGGAAAATAGCTTTGTGGTTTGAGAAGTATTTTAATGAGTTAATCCAAAAACCGCGTTATAAGGATTTGCTAAAATTTCCGCTAGAAAAGCTTCATGATGGTTATTTTGCTGCTGATAAAAAAGGCATTTTGAAGGATACTTCAGGCAACACTCTGGCAGATGAAGATGTTTACAATAAGATTATGAAAAATAAGGAACAGTTACTGTCTTTAGTTGAGCCGCTACGTTTTATTTTTAGCCATTCTGCTTTACGAGAGGGGTGGGATAATCCCAATGTGTTTCAGATATGTACACTCAATGAAACAAAATCGGAAATGAAAAAGAGACAGGAAATCGGGCGGGGGCTCAGGTTGCCGGTTAATCAGCAAGGAGAGCGGGTATTCGATGAGACAATTAGTCGTATTACGGTTATTGCCAATGAAAGCTATGAGGATTTTGCCAGAAAGCTACAGACCGAGATAGAGGAAGATTTTAATGTCCACTTTGGGGCGGTGAGCAAAAATGCATTTGCAAAAATTATACAAGTTATCGATGGCGGAGAAACGACATTAGGAGAAGAAAAATCGCAAAAGATCTGGGAGGAATTAAAACAGCAGGGGCATATTGATAAAGACGGTAAAATTCAGCCTAAATTTAATCCTTCGGATAAATATTTTGAAGTGATACTTAGCCCGGAATTTCAAGATGTAAAGCACCAGGTGATTGATATCGTTCAAAGTTATCTGTTTTCTGAACATGTGGTTAATCGGAATAATCGAAAAACTTTAAAAATAAATAAAATGGTATATCTTGATGATGAGTTTAAGAAACTTTGGGATAAAATCAAACCCAAAACAACCTATTCAGTGGAATATGACACGAATATTTTAATTGAAAAAGCTTCAAGAGCCATAAGAGAAATGGACCGGATAGAAAAGGTAAAAATTGTCTATAAAAAAGCGGAAGTGGACATTCAAGAAAAAGGCATTATAACTAAAGAATTAAGAATTCAGGAAACTACAACTTCTTATAGTGAAGATAAAGTGAATTTACCGGACATTCTTGCCTATTTACAGAAAGAAACCGAGTTAACCAGAAATACCATAGTGCGAATATTGATAAATTCCGGTAGAATTGAAGAATTTCCTTTAAACCCTCAGAAGTTTATGGATTCAGTAGCTCGATTAATAAAAAATGAACTTCATCAATTAGTGGTGGATGGCATTAAATACGAGAAAATAGCCGGACAGGAATATGAGATGAGGTTATTTGAGGAAACAGAAATTATAAGCTATTTAAATAATCTGATTGAAGTTAAAAAATCAGTATATGACGCCATTGAATACGATTCTGAAATTGAAAAGCGTTTTGCCGAAAGCCTGGATATGCGCGATGACATAAAATTATTCGTAAAGCTTCCTTCGTGGTTTAAAATCGATACACCCATAGGAACCTATAATCCTGATTGGGCTATAGTTAAGCACGAAGATGATACGCTTTATCTTATAAGAGAAACGAAGGGTATTAAAGATTTTGAAAAATTAAGAAATATTGAAGCAGATAAAATTAGATGCGCTAAAATGCATTTTCGGGAGTTGCAGGTTGATTTTAAAACGGTAGTTGAGGCGAACGAGGTTTAGTAAAATGTCACGTGGACGGGTGTGCCAGGTCAATAATTCGGATACTTTTAGGGAATAATAGAGACGGACACCGATTTTCTTTAACCTTACCTCTTGCAAAAACCTATAATCTATCTATGCCGCAATAGTACAAGCTGTTGCGGTGGGGTACCCCTACCAAAAAGCTGGAAGGAATTTATCGAGGCTCCTGATAATCCCGACGAAATGAAAGGGATAAGGGATGAGGTTTATGGGTCGGTTTATGGGGTCAGGTCTTGAAATATAACAAAATTTATTAAATCTGCGAAGTATTACAGAGAATCATATTGAAAAATAGTAAAGGAAATTACTTCTTGAATGGTAAAGAAAATAACTAAAAAATCTAGTGGTGCCTGTGACTAAAAATAACATTAAACGGACAGAATAATCTGAAGAAACGCGAGGAGGTCCTTTGTCAACATTAGAAATGGAAAACAACCAATAACAAAAATTAGAAATCATAATATATAATTCTGGAGATTAACTCCACATGATTTTCCTATATTGCTGGTAAAGGTGATCATCCTAATAAATTATGGAAAATATATTGAAAGCATAAATAAAAGGCGGTAAAGATGATGGATAAAGCAATAAAAGAATTAACTCTATTGTTGATCTATCTCACATCATGGCAAGAAGAAGCCGGTTCTATAAAAATTCAAAGGAGCTGGAAAGGTTATCCTTTTGAGATTTTAGATGAATTAAGAGATGAAGGCTATCTTACTGGAAGAAAAACTGCCAAATCATTGTATCTAACTGAAGAAGGGATAAGCATGGCCAAAGAGCTCATAAAAAAATATATTGGAAAACAAGAATAAAGGGTTATATATACTGAAAAAGAAAAAAATTGAGAGTAATGAAGATACAAATGAATAATCTAGCGGAATTATAAAAAATGGGTTAATGCCACGATTCGGGACAAACTAATTTTTTATTATCTTTAAGAGGGATTATTTCTGGTAGTATACTATTTCTTAAGTGTTTTTCTTTTATTTTCATGTGAAAATCACATTTTAGTTTTAAAAGTTCTGCGCGCCTTCCAATTGGGATAACCACTCCTATTTGTTTATGGGGAAACAATATTTTTACTGCCTCTATAGAAGGGATTAAATCACTATCTCCCGAAATGATATACGCTTTGTCGAACTTATCTTGAATGGCTAATTGGAATAAATAAATTGCGATGTTAACATCAGTTCTTTTTTCTTCGAAGGTTTTATAATTTTTTTTACATAAGGGGCATATTCTATCTTTTTTTCGGAATTCTCCATATACGATTTTAACTCCCTTGAGTTCTTGAGCTTTAATGAAGATTTTTTGTCTATTCATTTTATCTGGAGACCAGGGAGTTAAAGCGGTGAAATAGTATATTTCTTTAATATGTTCTTTTTTTGTAATGAAATTATTAGCAAGTTCTGATAAGTCAATCCACTTATATCTATTAAAACGCTTTTCCTTGGCAATTGAATGATAAAGATTGAAACCATCTATAAAAATATAACTTTTTCCATAGCGATTTTTTTCTCTAAAATAGATATAAAATAAAAAACCCGAGCGCACAGGCAACTCGGGGCCAGCAAAATACAACATCTTGCTGGGATGACATCTACATTATATCTAAAAAGTATTTTTATGTCAAATTTTTGTAGAAAGAACAGGGGGCGGTTCTCTGTTCCTATTTACTATCTTTAAAACCCTTTATTTATAAGGGTTTCAGACCCCCTTCAGGAATGCCCTAAAAACGCACGTAGAGTGCCTTTAAACGCACTTCAATTTTCGAAAAATCAGCGATTACGACATTTTTTTAGCCTTTTTTGACCTCCCCGAAACTCTGTAACCATTATAAATAGCCACTTTCAGATTTTGAGGGAATAAAAATAAGCCGAAAAACACCCATTTTGCGAGGGTAAAACTATAAGTCGAGGCAAAAGAAGCGCTTAAAATCAAAAATTCGCAACCTACCCTTGAAAGCCTTATTTTATAAGGTGTTGAGTAAGGTTTTGGCGTAAAGAGTGATGAGAGTCTTTGATAATATGCTAGGCTTTTTTTAGTTTATTAATTCGCATACAATTATTTTATCTTTAGTTTTTGTGTAAAAAATTGTAGAAAAAGGTTTACATAATGTGATGATTTTAATAAAATATAGTTAACAAAAAAGTATAAATTTTTATGCATGATGAATAAAGAATAGAAAGTAGGTAACTATTATGAAACTCGATACCAAAATTATTGACTTTATTATTGACATAATGGAATTTTGTGAAGGAGATCCTTATTTGTCTAAAGAATTAATTAAAGAAAGAGAAAGATTTTTTACTACCACCCCTGAGTTGTATTATAAAACATTTGAAGAAATAAATTCCGTCGAGCAGAGGTTTGCCGATTATTATATTTTTACTTGTGTTTCTCAATATTATGAAACGAGTCCCTTAGAAGTTTTTTTATCCAAGAATTTATTTAAATATAATAAAAAAGACCGAAATATCCTCTTGGGATTTAGAAATAATATCTTTGATATCTTTAACATTGTCAGAGTTGTGGTTGGTTCTTATTTTATAGCTAAGAATTTTACTTCTAATCAAGAATATAAAGTGTGGGAAAGTAATGCTACCTATCAAATCAAAGAAGGAGACCATGTTGTAGGGCGTATTTTGTCCTATGAAACAGATTATGCTTTATGCAATTTCAATGTATTATGTCCAAAAGATTTTACCTATTCATTAAAAAGATTAAGGAAAAATGACCCTTCTGAGATTATCCAATCAATTACCCCTTTAATGATAGAAAAAGAAATTTACCAGGCATGTCAAAATTATAATGTAGAGCAAAACAGTCTGGAATTTGTAGAAAAAAAGCTAAAAAATTTATTAAAAAAATATTTGGGTAAAAAAGCACCTTCTATCAAAAACCTTAGAAAGAAGATAAATAAAATTACCGATCCTTTTCCTCTAATGAAAGGATTGTCGGGAAAATTTAATTTTTCCTCTGAAGATGAATTAATAGAATTTCAAAAAATATTTATGGATTTCTAGAATCTTTCTTCCCGGGAGGAATTTCATGGAGAATCTCCCCAGGAAGTTAATGAACAGAGTATGGGATCCCGAGAAAGAGAATTGATTCTGGATTTAATGCGCCAGGTTCAACTGAGCATTAATCCGAATAATTTTTCCAATCAGGAAGAATTAAACGAAGCTATTAAGAAATGTCAAGATGAATGGCTTCGGCAACCCCAGGAAGAGCTTGACCATAAAACTCCCTGGGAGGTAATTTCAGATGAAAGAAAAAAATTGGGCAGCAATAGAAAGGGTTTCACCTTTTCAATGACTATAACACCTGTAAGCTGTGGAATGAAGGAAGAATATATTGATTTAACTAATTTAAGCAAAAAAGATAGTCCTCTGGCAGAAGATTTAGAAACTTTTGTAAACTATTTTATAAAAAATCGCGTAAAGGTTACTTTACAAAATAGATGGATTCCTTTTAAGCATATAAAATTAATAGAGAAAGATTTTATAAATAAGGATAGTTTTATTTCCTTAGGCGAGGAAGAAAAAAGAGGAGAAGAAGTAAGTAAAAGATATATCTATTTTATAGATATATTGTCTCGAGCAGCAAAGTTTATTTATACAGACAAGAAGGGTTGGATTAAGGTAAATGTTGGTCGTTTTACAGAATTTTGTGAGAAATCTTATGGAGAAAAACTCTTTGAGTTGTTTTTTATCTGGGTTGAAAAAACGAATTGGAAAAGGTTTCTGGCTACTAATTATTGGGATAACCAGGCTAAAGAATATCAGGAAAATTTTGTTACCTTACTTTATTGTATTGATGAGTATAAGATAAATAGAAAAATAGATATGGAAGAATTTGTAATTAAGCTCTATACCCCCAAGAAAAAAGAAGTAAAATTTTCTAAAAGCCTGCTTAATGATTTAACTTCAGCAATTGAGACAATTCTAATAGAATATTTACAATGGCTGGGAATAGTCAGCACTCAAAAGGGAGACATATTTCCCGGGATAAAAATTAAGGTTATTAAAAAATTTTGGGTTACTCCAAAGGGTAAAAAGTTAATCAATAAAATGATAGATTATTATATTAAAACAGGGAGGATGTAATAAATATAAAAAACCAATAGAGTATTTTCAGGAAGATCTTTTCCTACAACAAAGAAGAAAAAGAGAGTAACGGAAAAATTTTATTTACTTATGTATTCTATACTATGGTCAATAGCTGACTTGATTGCCTCAATTTCCATCTTATGTACTTTTTGAGAAAAAGGTTCAAAAGAAATATTTCCCGCATAGCCAAGTTTGAGGAGTAAGGCTATCTGTTCCTTGTTTTGAAGCTTATCTTTCTCGGATACTAAAACACGATGATTATCTCTATATTCTTTAACCGGAATATTAGATTCTACCCCGGAGATATGAACCAATCCGGTATATGATATATCATAGTCATTTTGAATGGTATCAAAGGTATCAGGACCAATATGGTGATGGAAGGTATCGTGAACGATTTTATAGACAGGATAACCTGATTCCTGAATAGCCCTCATTGCCATAACTATCGATCTAAGAGAACATTCCTCAAATCCCAAAGGTTCTAAATAGCCTTGCATGCCCCTATCTTTAAATAAGGGACCAAAAGATTTCAAAGCTTTTACGGTGTCTTTGAAAATTTCTTCTAAATCCCTTTTATCGTTCACATCATTGTTAGGGCATAATACGATAGCTTTGCAGCCAATGAATTGTGAAAGATCAGTTAATTTTTTTAATTCCTCTAAGGTCTTCGGTAGGATGGCGTCTAAATTAAATTTTTGTAAGGCATTGATGGTTAGTATTTCCACTCCGTATTTTTTGGAAAGATCTTTTAACTGCTCCGGGGAATAGTCATCAATTATCTTTCCTCCGGGAAGGTCATTGCGTAATTCGATCTTGTTCAAATCCAAATCTTTAGTAAATTTAAAAAAATCTTCTAATTTCAATTTTGGATAAATGATCCGGTTAAGACTAATTTTTGATCTATTAATCATTCTATATCCTCCGTCTTTTTTATATAAATATTATCCTAATGCGTTTTATGGCCTAACTTTTTTTAGGATGTCTTATTTTGATTTCTACTGGATAGTATAACATAGTATTCCGTAAATTTCATTTAGAGATAAAGCAATAATTATTGTAATTATAATGATCCGAAAAAACTTTAAAAGTTAATTAATATTGACAAGAAGGATTGCCTTATTGTAAAATAAATTACCTGCAATCGAATGCATAATTATAATAAAACAATCTTTCGCATTTAATATTTTAATTATCAAAGCCAATATCGGAAACTAATTTACTAGATGTTATTTGAATTATTTCTAATAACAATTACAATTGCTTTGGTGCAAAAATTACTAAAATCCGGCTTCTTAAAAAATCAAAAAAACTCCCTGTAGCCATAACCTAAAAAAGGACTCTTCTTTAAATAAACAGGGAACTAACCAGAGGAGGTGAGCTATAAGAAGAAAATTATTCCTAAGTGTTTTGAAAGTTTTAAAATATTTTATGGAGGTAAAAAATGAAAAGTAATTTGAAAATTGGTTTGTTAATCTTTATTGTAGTCTTCTTGTTTTCGAGTATCTTCCTATCTTCTTTTACAGCAGAAAAAGAATATACTATTTATGTGGTTGTGCACGGTGGTATTGCTGACCCCTTCTGGAAAGTTTGCGAAAAAGGGGCACTTGATGCAGGTGCTCTATATCCCGATTTAAAAGTAATTTATACCGGGCCTGCAGAATTTAAACTTGAAGAATTCATGGCTGATATAGAGGCGGCATTAGCAAGTAAACCTGATGCCTTAGTCTGCACCTTGACTGCACCTGAGGCTATGGATGAATCTCTTCGAGCAGCTATTGCTGAAGGATTGCCAGTAGTATCCATCAATGCACCTGATCTCAGACAACCTGTAGAATCAAGAATCCCTGTTTTAACCTATGTTGGTGAAGATAGCTACTTTATCGGAGTCGCCGCTGCTCAGGAGACGTTAAAAAGATTTACTCCCAAACGAGCAATATTCGCTAACCACCATCCAGGAGCCACCAACATCGAAGCAAGGGGAAGAGGTTATATAGATACCCTGAAAGCAAAAGGGGTAATTGTAGAATCTCTGGACATTACTGACGATGCAGTAAAAGGTGCTGAGTTGACCGCTGCTTATTTAAAAGCACATCCTGATACTGATGCAATTTTCTGTTCGAATACTCTTCGTACCGAGACGATTATCCCACGTTTAGAAGAAGATGGCATTAAGGTAGGAGTAGATGTAAAGATTGCTCAAATGGATTGCTCCTCCAAGATACTTGAATATATTAAGGAAGGTAAGGTAATGTTTACTATGGATCAGCAGCAATACTTGCAGGGTTACCTGGGAGTAGTATTTGCTTATTTAAATGCAAAGTATGGATATATTCCTCCTCCAGCTCCAGTATCCACAGGACCAGCAGTTATAACTGCAGAGAATATACCATCTTTGGAAAATTTGGTCAAGGAAGGGTATAGGTAAGCATTAAGAGGTAAAAGTGATGAATAAGTGTTGGGTGGTATCCTTTAGATACTACCCAACATTCCATTATTATTAAGGTATTATATAAGATTTATATATATTATTTAATAAGGAGGAATTGATGAAAGGGCCAGCAAATAGTATAGTGATTGAAAACAGAAAGCGAACTTTAAGTTTTTCTCAGATACGCAGATGGCCTGAATTTGGAGTGATATTTGCTTTCCTGGTATTATTGGCATTTTTTTCTATTTTTTCATCAAATTTTTTAACCTTACGTAATATTACCGGAATACTTACTATAGTTTCAGAATTAGGGATTATGGCCATCGGTGTGGCTTTTTTAATGATTGCTGGAGAATTCGATCTTTCAGTGAGTAGTGTTTATGCCTTCTCAGGTTTCCTCTTTGTAACCTTAGCCAATAAATATAATTCACCATTAGCCTTTGTCATCACCTTGGCTATAGCAGCCTTTATCGGATTTTGTAATGGGATAATAACCTTACGTGCACATATTCCCTCTTTTATTACAACTTTAGGTATGAATATGTTACTAAGAGGGTCACTTTTGGCGATTACCGGAGGCGAGTCGGTTAGTTATTCTAGTGATACCATTATGCCAACCATGTTAACCCGATTTATAGGCTTTGGGTTTCGGCCTTCTCATATTTGGTTTCTTACACTGACCCTGATTTTCTCAATTATACTTACCAATACTCACTATGGAAATTGGGTATTTGCAACTGGCGGAAATAGAGAAGTAGCCAGAGCAATGGGAGTAAATATAAATAAAGTAAAAGTAACCAATTTTATGTTATCAGCTCTAATGGCATCATTATCAGGTTGTATTGTAATTAGTAGATTTAAGCTGGCTAACGCGTCATTTGGAACAGGAATGGAATTGGAAGCAATTGCCTCAGCGGTAATCGGAGGAACTTTTTTAACCGGAGGTTATGGAACAATCATTGGGGTATTTTTTGGAGCATTGCTTATGGGTATGATGAGGACTGGTCTGGTAATGATAGGAGCACCGGCCTATTGGTACCAGACATTCGTGGGAGCAATTTTGATAATAGCAGCAACCATCAATCTTAAGCTGAGACATTTAGAGATATAAATGTGTGGTGGCGAAGTAATCTCGACTAGATTGCCACGCTTTAATAAATAGAAGCTCGCAATAACATAAGGTGAAGGAGGATCTTAATTTATGCAAGAGGTTACCTCATTAGCAAAAATGGTAGATATAGAAAAGAATTTTAGAGCAGTCCAGGCCTTAAAAAAGGTCAACCTTGAAATTCGACCGGGAGAAATTTTGGGGCTGTTAGGAGATAATGGAGCAGGTAAATCTACTCTTATAAAGATCCTTGCCGGTGTTTTTCCTCCAGATGGAGGTAAAATCTTCTTTGAAGGTGAGCAAGTAAACTTTTCATCCCCAAAAGTTGCACGAGCATTGGGGATTGAAACAGTTCATCAAGCGCTATCATTGGTAGAGGTAATGAGCATCTCCAGAAACTTTTTCTTGGGAAGAGAACCAATCAAGAAGATAGGCCCAGTGTGTTTACTGGATAAAAAAAAGATGAATGAAGAATGTGAGAAAACTGTTACAGGGCTTGGTGTAAAGGTAAGGTCAACAGATGAATTTGTATCAATTTTGTCTGGAGGAGAGAGACAAGCAATATCTATAGGAAGGGCTATGCATTTTAAAGTTAAACTTCTCATTCTTGATGAACCTCTAGCTGCTTTATCAATAAGGGAGACAAGAGAAGTGCTTAGACAGGTAGAAAAAGCAAGAGAGTCAGGAGTTTCAGTTATCTTTATCACTCACAATGT
>Ga0209610_1000157_pt1 | contig 34190 bp, 26 predicted proteins | sample LakKivw275mmetaG_FD_184137 | JGI IMG/M metagenome (GOLD analysis project Ga0209610, IMG submission 184137) | Anoxic lake water microbial communities from Lake Kivu, Rwanda to study Microbial Dark Matter (Phase II) - Lake Kivu water 275m metaG... | ecosystem: Environmental > Aquatic > Freshwater...
AGCGTGCCGCTGGGTATGATACGTATGTCGCTAACTAATTTTGCCCCCAGGCTGGAGCTCACTCTGCCCGGCCATGAGGCAATATTCAAGAAAGACGGCATGGGAACAACGGTGTCCTAGGCCAAATAGTCCGGCGACCAGATAAAAAGTAAGCGATTGTATAGAAGCTAATCTTTCGATTGGCTACCAGATCGTTGATAGTGCAACAATTAATACGGCTAATGCCATCACGGCAAAGAAAATTCCAGAGATCCTGTATATCAATATCTCGTTTTTTCGTGAAAGCAGGTCAGTCGATTTTCCCGCAGGTGACGGATAAGGCTTATTGGCATCATTGGCTTCCGACTTTGTCATCCCGGACCAAAATCCGGTTATCCAGTCTACCAGCCTCTCGGAAAAAATGGCCATTAATATTCCCGCCACGAAGACGAAGGACAACATAATTAGCATAGATGTTACCGGCACGGTAAAGCCCCCATCGGTTTTTTAATACGAATCAGCACGGCACAATACCCATGTAAATACAGAGTATTTTTATTAAGATTTCAGGAGTCCAATCTGGACGATATCAACTCTGCCCCTGTTCCTTTATAATGTCCAGGCCCACCTCAGAAACAGCTTTATAAAGAATCTTGTACGCTTCGGCCGCCCACTGCGCCGGGTACTTGTCCTCGCCGATCTTGGTCGGCAAATTTACCTTACCCAGAATTGCCACCAGAAGGTCCTTGGTTATCTCCTCGTTCGACATAATTCACCTCCTGGCAATGATTATATCACTAGGCTACAAACAGTCAATTGGGAATGCATGAATGTATCCATAAGATTATTGACAGCGAATACCTTATGTGCCATTATATGCCCGACTGAACCTCAGGAGGTGGGCAAATGGCTGTTTTCCACAGGTCCATTGCTATTTCGATTATACTCGCTTTAGTTTTAACTCTGGGAAACCTGTTCCTGCCAATACATAAAGCATCGGCGTTGCTCGACACTGTTTACGTCGATGTCACCAATGGCAATGATGCCTGGGACGGTTCGTCTCCAACCTATGTTTCTGATAACATCGGGCCCAAACAACATATAGGTGGAGTAAGCGGCGGTTATAGTGCCGTAACAAGCGGTAATGGGCTCGTCTACGTGGCTGCGGGGACTATTATGAACACAACTTAATTTTTGCCAAACAGTTTAGACTGGGGGGAGCCGGCGCGGCAACAACCATTATAGACGGTCAAAATGCCGGACCCGTAATACAGGTATATGGTTTCTGGGTGACAATTTCGGGTTTTACCATCCGAAATGGCAACTATACGAGCGGAGGCTCGGGTGGTATAGGTGTAGTGGGTACGAGCCCACCCTATGGTGTTGCCACAGTAACCAATTGCTGGATAAAAGATAACCAGGGCCGCGGCGGGGGCGGCATCGGCATCGACCCGAGCTGCACGCTGCAGATGAGCAATTGCACGATCAGCGGCAACTCTTCACCGAGCGGCTACGGCGGCGGCGGCATCTTTAACTCCGGCACCATGTACGTGACCAACTGCACCATAGCTGGTAATTTGGGTAACGGTGAATCCGCCGGGCATGGCGGCGGCTTCTACAATGTAGCTGACCACACCATGAACTTCCAGAACACCATCGTGGCCGGTAACACCGGCACCATCGGCAATAATGCTGAGAACCTTGGTACCGTGAACTCGCTGGGCAATAACCTGGACAGCAGCTCGACAGGCGAATGCGGCTTCGGCCAGTTATCCGACCAGAATAATGTCGACCCGCAGTTAATCGCGTTGGCGGATAACGGCGGTCCTACACCCACCATCGCCCTGAACCACGACCTCGGCAGCACCGCCATCGATGGCGGAATCTGCCATGATCCCGATACCGCCCCTAATGTGCCTACCCGGGACCAACGCGGCATCAACCGGCCGCAGGGCGCGGGCTGCGACATCGGCGCCTACGAGTATGTCCCTGTACCCACAATTATCTCGGTCAGCCCCTCTAGGGGCTACTGGGGACAGACGATTGATGTGGAAATCCATGGCAACTATTTCTTGGGCGTTACATATTCAAGTTTCGGTCAGGGCATTACGGTTAATAGTCAAACTGTGTCTAGCGCCGTCCTGATAACGGCTAATATAACCATTCCTGAGGGCACCAACCCGGGCTACCACGATGTTGAGGTGGGGAATGTGCAGAGTGCATCCGTCCTCAATCAAGGTTTCCTGGTCAACGTGACGGATTTGCTGTCCGCGGTATACGTCACTCCTGACGGCAACGATGACTGGGACGGCTCCAGCGCCACCCATACCACCGGCAACGTCGGGCCCAAGCAGTTCATCGCCTCGGCTTACCTTGCCCTGGCTGACGGCGGCACCATCAACGTGTCCGCCAATGATGGGGCGTTTGAGGAACTCGGCAGCCTCAAATTTACCAAATCTTTGACGCTGGCGGGTGATAGCGCCAGGTGGAGCCACTTGACCGGCACCAATAGCCATAATTTAATCTGGGTCGAAGGCTACGGCGTCAACGTGACCATATCCGGTTTGACCATCGAGGACGGCACCGGTCCTGTCAGCGCCGGCGGCCTCGGTGTAACCAACGGTGCTACGGTAACCGTAAACGACTGCGTCATCAAGGATTGCATCGGCCGCAACGGCGGCGGCGTTGGTGTCGACGGGGGCTGCACGCTTAACATGAACCGGTGCACCGTCAACAATAATTCTCCGTTGGACTCCGACGAGAGCGGCGGCGGCGGAGTCTTGAACAACGGCGGCACCGTAAACCTGACCAACTGCACTATCGACGGCAATTACATCAGCAACGGCGCTCAGCATGGCTACGGCGCCGGCATCAGTAACTTTGGCACCATGACATTGACAAACTGCACCATATCTCATAATAACAATCAGGGTGACCCGGGGCAGGGCGGTGGATTCTACAATGCAGTCGGTTGCATCATGACCTTCCAGAACACCATCGTGGCCAGAAATATCGCCATTACTAACAATAACGGCTATAACAATGGTGGCACCATAACATCACTGGGACATAACATAACTGATGATGACGAAGGTTTCTTTACCGGCTCCGGCGCCGGCCCCGGCGACAACATAACCGACCCGCGGATTGCCGACGACCTTCATGACAACTACGGTCCCACGCGCACCGTGGCGCTGCTGACGGAGCCCGACATCAGTCCCGCCATAGATGCCGGCGCCACTGTCGCCGGCGTTACCACCGACCAGCGCGGCGTGACCCGGCCGCAGGGTTCGGCCTTTGACATCGGCGCCTTCGAACTTGTACCACAGCCGGTAGTTTCATTGGTCAACCCCGGCTCGGGCGACATGGGAGCCACGCTTAACGGCGTCGTCATCACCGGCGAACACCTGGAATACACCACCGGCGTTAACTTCATCGGCGGCGACATCGGCTGCGAGATCCAAAATGTTGACAGCGATACCCAGTTAACGGTTGACCTATATATTGAACCTTACGCCCCTGCCGGCGCCAGGGACGTCCAGGTGAACACTTATGACGGCACCGGTACGCTCGACGCCGGTTTCACCGTAATGCTCCCCCCAATACCGGCGGTGCCGGTCTTAAGCTCGCCGGCCAGCGGCGCCACGGTATCCACAATTACACCGACGTTGGCCTGGAATGCGGCAGCCAGTGCACTGGACTACGATGTGCAGTTAGCTACCACATACACTTTTGCCACCAAGCTGGTGGACGCTACCGGCATAACAGGGCCTAGCTATAATGTTACCAGTGGGCTCAACTGGGCGAAGACCTATTACTGGCATGCGCGTTCCCATAACTCCGCCGGCAACTCGGCCTGGTCCGCCTATCGCACCTTCAGGACGTCGGTTGGGCCGCCGCCAATCGCGCCTTCTAATCTAACCGCGACAGCCATACTTTCCAACAAGGTACAGCTCCACTGGCAGGACAACTCCACCAACGAGACCGGCTTCAAGATTGAGAGAAAAACAGGTGCCGGCGGCACCTACGCCCAGGTAGGCACGGTCGGTGCCAATGTCACCACATTTACCAATACAGGCCCCATAGTTAACACCACCTATTTCTACCGGGTCAAGGCCTATAACCTGGGCGGCAGCTCTGTCCCCTCCAACGAGGTCTCAGCCATGACCCTGGCGGCACCCGTCTTAACCTCGCCGGCCATCGGCGCCACAGTGACGACCCTGACGCCAACGCTGACCTGGAACGCATCAACAAACGCCGCCAGCTACAACGTGCAGGTAGCCACCACCACTACCTTTACCACACCACTGGTGAATGACAGCACAACCAGCCTCAGCTATGATATAACCGGCGGGCTCAACTGGAACACGTACTACTACTGGCGGGTGAACGCCCAAAACGACGGCGGTACGTCAAGCTGGTCCACCGCCCGTCGATTTAAGACATCGGTGGGACCACCACCTGATGCTCCTTCCGACTTGACGGCTGTGGTCCAGGCCTCCAACAAGGTAAAGCTCGACTGGGTGGACAACTCCGGCAATGAGACCGGCTTCAAGATAGAGAGAAAGACCGGAGCCGGGGCTTATTCACAGGTAGGTATGGTAGGCGCCGGCATCCAGACCTATACCAACATCAGCGTGTCGGGTGGTAACACGTATACCTACCGAGTTCGGGCATACAACCTGGGCGGCCCCTCGGGCTATACCAATGAATGTCCGGTCACGGTGCTGAAAGCGCCGACACTATTATCACCTACCAGCGGTGCCACCGGTCAAAGCCTGACGCCGACGCTGACGTGGAATGCCGTAACCAGCGCCACCACATACAGTCTGCAGGTAGCCACCAACTCTACTTTTACCAGCGTGGTGGTGGACGTCAACAGCATAGGCGTGCCCAGCTACGATATACCCGGCCCGCTCAACCCGTTGACCACATACTACTGGCACGTAAGCGCCCAGAACAGCGACGGCACCTCGAGCTGGTCTACCTATCGCAGCTTCAAGACCGGGCCTTAATGGCGGCGGCCATTAATAGCATACAGTCAATTTGCGCAAGTGAGTTGACCGTAGAGGCTGTGTGGCTGACACATAGCCCTGCCTAGGCCCCATCATAATTGTTTTACCTGTCTCAATTGCGGTACTTCGCAAATCAGGTGTAGAATACCACCAAACCACAGCAGGAACGATCCAGTCAATAATGAAGCTTGAGTTTTTTATTTCTTTTGGCATCTTGGCCAAACATGCATAATGATATAACCGGTTAAAGGGGCAACGCCATGGCATGGCAATGGTCTATCTGGTCCATCTTAGAGCTGGCCGCCACCGTCAGCATGATAGTTCTGACATTTTACAGCAGCCGCATTATTCCTGCTCGCGTCCGGAATCTGGGCCTGCTACTGCTTACATGCGGAACGCTGTACATGTTCTCACACGCCCTGGAGATCGGGATGGTTTTGCCTGCCCACAAATATCTCTTTTACCAGTCACAAACAGTGATCCTCGCCATCACAGCCACTGTCTGGTTAGCCTTTATCCTGCAGTATATTCATGAGGACTATCGGTTTTCGCCTCGTACTATTGTCTTACTTTGCATCATGCCTGTTGTCGTTACGTTCCTGGTGATAACCAACGGCATACACCACCTGCTCTGGGCCGGAACTTTCTTGCCAAGCGATAACCCATTCATGTTTATCTATGGGGTAAAACCTTTATTTTGGATTTTAGTGGCTTCCATCATGGCAGTCTTTATTTATGGTGTGTTTTTACTGGGCCGACATATGAGGCTCATGGCAGAGCCCATTCGTGGTGATGCATTCAGCATCTTAGTGGCGGCGATTGTTGTTTTGATATTTGCCGTCTTCACCATCGCCAGGGTCGAGAGAACTACGCCGTATCCCGTATCATCACTGGCCTGGGGCCTGGTAATTGCATTCATAGTAATCGTACTGGGATTCAGGTATTTACGTACCACGCACATTCGACCAATAGCGGAGCAGACTGCTCTTGAGAGCATATCCGATGCATTAATAGCTGTGGATAAGAAGAATCGTGTGTTTTATATGAATCCCGCCGGGGAACGATTGACCGGCTTATCCCTGACCAATGCTTATCAACAACCGATAAGGAAGCTGTTACCTCCCTGGCGGCAATTGATTCTGGATTTCGTTCAAGAACCATCATCCCTGGTTAAAGAAATCAGTGTGGAGAATAAGGGAAAATATCACTGGTACGAAATCAGTTTATCTCCTATAAAAGATGCCGTTGGTCACTTGATGGGAAGAGTAATGCTGATACATGATATTACGGACCGCGTCAAGTCTGAAGATGAGAGACGCGACATAGAAAGAAAGGCCCATCTGGCCAGCCGGCTGTCCACCGTAGGCCAGATGGCAGCCGGTATCTGCCATGAGATTAACAATCCTCTGACCACGATAATAGGCTATTCAGACCTGCTTACCAATAAGAACCTACCTGAGAACATGAAGAAAGAAATGGGATATATCCGTGAGGCGGGTCGCCGGGTAGCTGATATTGTCAGACAACTGCTCGTCTTCGCCCGGAACATGAGGCCAACCAGAGCCATGGTCGATATCAATTATATCGTGAACGGGACGCTTAAATTGCGTGAATATCAGCTGCGTGTGGCCAATATAAATGTCCTAACCGAGCTCGCCCCCGACTTACCCTACACGTTTGCCGACCCAGGACAGATACAGCAGGTATTCTTAAATATAGTTTTAAACGCTGAGACAGAGATGAAATCAGCACATGGTCAGGGGACGTTGCTGGTCAAGACAGAGCGTGTTGATGACACCGTAAAGATATCGTTTAAAGACGACGGGCCGGGTATTTCCGAAGAGAACCTGACCAGTATTTTCGATCCGTTTTTCACGACCAGAAAGATAGGTGAGGGGACCGGGCTGGGGCTAAGCGTATGTCACGGCATCATTACAGAGCACAAAGGCCGCATATATGCCAAGAGCACGCAGAACAAAGGGGCTACATTTATCGTGGAACTACCGGTACTTTATGAACCCGCCCCGGAGGAAATACCGAGCGAAGCTCCTCAGGAGATACAGCAAACCGTCATTAATCCGGGCAGCATACTCATTGTCGATGACGATATACTGTTATTGAAATTTCTGGAGGAATTCTTGATTACTAAGGGGCACCATGTGGTGGCTGTGACTAATGCACATGACGCCAGGAAGGCCTTCATGGACAAAAAGTATGATCTCATTTTGATGGATATACTGATGCCGGAGGAAAGTGGCATCGAGCTGTATAAGAAATTTCAACGAATGGACAAATCAGTAGACAGCCGGCTGTTAATTATGACCGGAGATATACTGGGGAAAGCAACCACTACTTTTCTTCACAGGGCAGGATTGCCGTACATCGAGAAGCCATTTGACACCGATGCACTTACCACGAAAATTGATGAAATAATCAGCCGAAATCAACACCCTACCGTTGCCAAACCGGCCAAACTGCCCACGATGAATTCGGAACAGGACTAAATCAGCTAAGCGCCTGCCCCAGACTATTTTGGGCCTTCAGATTAAACCTACCGGGTGCCTCATAGTTCGCCGTGCTGGGTTAACAATATGTACACTCCAAAAGTATCTTTTGGATGTAGCCATATCTCCCTCATACCTCTACCATGCCCCATGCCGCCTCCAAGGTCAGCCTCGGTTATATCACCGACTACTCTAATTCCCATCTGTTCCGCCCTGACTCTGGCTTTTCCGGCGTCCGGGGTATTAAATCCAACGGCATAAATGCCCTCCCCCCTCCTATCGATAAATTTAGCCACGTCGCTGTCCGGTCTGGTCGGCGATAGTATCTCCAATCTATTATCGCCGATCACGCTGATGAAACCCACCTCTTTGTTTTCTCCGATTTTTCTGAATTTAGCACCCGTGAACTCCGAGAAGAACTTCTGCGCTTTCTCATTGTCTCTGACCGCTATCACCACGTGGCTGAGGTCACCTATAACTCGGTCATCCATGTCTAAACCCCCTTTTAAGATTGCCGTCCATTATATAGTCATTATGCAGAAGTTCTCAATGACTTCGCTTTATCTCGCTTTGCTCTTTGGAAGTCCGGATGATAAAATGCGAAAGTTTAATAGCACCCGAAGCCACCCTATTTTCGAGGCGAAGATGGACCACAAGACTAAAATAGAAATGCTAAGGCGAATGCTGCTTATCCGGCATCTAGAATACAAGTGGGGCGAGGCTTACGAGAATCGGGAAATTGACGGTTTACCGCCTTCTCTCGGCACCGGTCAAGAAGCAGTTTCAGTCGGTGCCTGTATGGCCTTGAAGCCAGGCGATTTTGTATTCACCACGCACCGCGGCTTCGGGCCGCAAGTCGCCATGGGTATGGACCCGGACCGGATATTGGCCGACGTCTGCTTCAAGGCTACCGGTTACAACAAGGGGAAATCCTATCACGTAACCAGCGTGGAACATGGCATACTGGGCATGGGAGGTATTGTGGGTGCTCAGATACCGGTGGCAACTGGCATGGCTCTATCCTTTAAATTAAAGAACCTGAGGCAGGTCGCCGTGCCTTTCTTTGGCGAGGGGGCCTGTAACGAAGGCGCCTTCCACGAGGCTGCCAATTTAGCGGCGATATGGAAGCTGCCGGTCATTTTTCTATGCGAAAACAACATGTACGCTATCTCGCTCAGGTTTGAGGAGTTTATACCGGTCAAGAGTGTGGCCGGCAGAGCCAAGGCCTACGGTATGCCCGGCGTTACTGTCGACGGAAATGATGTCCTGGCCGTATACAAGGCCGTAGGCAAGGCAGCCGCCAGGGCCAGGCGCGGTCTCGGCCCCAGCCTGATTGAGGCCAAAACCTACAGGCTCGCCGGCCATCTATGTGACGACCCCGGATATTACCGTCCACGCGAAGAAGTGGCGGAGCAATGGTCCAAATGCCCTATCCTGAAGTTTAAGGCTCAGTTAGAATCGGAGGGTGTTCTTGGGAGGAACGAGATAGAAAAACTGGAGAGCCAGGTTAAAGAAATAGCGGAAAAGGCGGCGGACTTTGCCAGAAGTAGCCCTCATTTACCAGCGGAAGAAGCTTTTACCGATATTTTCGCTTAGGCAGTAAAAGAATGTTACCTAGAAGGCTTTTTGAACACGGCGCAAAAATCCCTCCGGAACAGAAAAGGTTACCGGGTTATCGGGGCGCCATCAATGAAGCTTTGGCCGAGGAGATGGCACGGGATGACAGTATCATAGTCATGGGGCAGGATGTAGGCAAAGCGCCACCTTTCGGCGTCACCATAGGCCTTCTGGACAAATTCGGGCCGGAACGAGTCCTGGATACCCCGATCTCAGAGATAGTCATGGTAGGAGCAGCGGTAGGCGCCGCCATCGGCGGGATGAGGCCTGTCGTTGAGATGCAGTTCGGCGATTTTCTATCGTGTGCCATCGACCAGGTGGTACACCAGGCAGCCATGCTTCGATACCTGACCGGGGGTCAGGTAAAAGTACCTGTGGTAATCAGGTTACCCTGTGGTGCCGGACAGGGCACAGGTTCTCATCATGCTCAGAGCATGTATTCCTGGTTCGTTCACAGCCCGGGTCTGAGGGTACTTGTTCCATCTACAGCAGCAGACGCCAAAGGTTTGATGAAGACCGCATTGAGGCAGGATAATCCGGTTCTGTTCTTCGAGGAGAAGATTCTATATCGAACCAGATGGGAAGTACCTGCCGAGTATACCGGTGCTGATTTCACCATACCCTTCGGCAAAGCCGAGACAAAGAGGCAGGGAATAGATGTAACGGTAGTGGCCACTTTAGCCATGGTGCACTACGCCATGGAAGCCGCCAAACATCTGGAGGGGGAAGGTGTATCCGTGGAGGTCATTGACCCGCGCACGCTGGCTCCACTGGACACAGAGACAATCCTGGACTCGGTCAGAAAAACCGGCCGTCTGGTGGTGGTAGACGAAGCTTATCTTAGCTGCGGCATCCAGGGCGAGATAATCGCCAGTGTTACGGAAAAAGCTTTCTCTAACTTGAAATCACCTCCCGTACGTCTGGGCAATCCGGGTGTACCTGTGCCTTTTGCACCAACGCTCGAGGAAGCAGTGATTCCGAACGTAGATAAGATAGAAAAGGCGATAAGGAAAACTTTGACAGCATAAAGGCAAGCTCTTGCTTTCAGGCGGCCAAAGCCTGATATAAGTATTAATTATAATCAAACTAAGGAGGAACTTAATGACAGACTGGAAATCACAAGCGAAAAATATTTGGTTAGTTTTCTCACTGCTGCTGGTGTCAATAGTTTTAATCTCTTCTGTTTTTTCGGCCTGCGCCCGGCCGGCAACCATCTCAAGTGAAGCACCGCAAGCATTTCAGACGGTCCAGCCCGAAGATGTCGGTCTTTCGTCAGCAAAACTGAATGATATTGATACGGTAATACAGTCCAATATTGATGCCAATAAGATAAACGGAGCTGTTCTCCTGGTGGCTCGACATGGCAAAATCGCCTACTTCAAGAGTTTCGGCTATCGGGACAACGAGAAGAAACTGCCGATGGAAAAGGACTCCATATTCCGTATCCAATCAATGACCAAATCGCTGGCTGCCGTGAGTGTCGCCATATTGAAAGACGAGGGAAAACTGGCGTTTGACGACCCGGTTGCCAAATACATACCGTCATTCAAGGATGTCCAGGTAGGCGAAGTAACCCAGGACGCGTCGGGCAAAAACGTAGTCATCACCCTGGTGCCACCCACCACAGTTATGACGGTTCAGCACCTGGCTACGCACACTTCAGGACTGGATGCTGGAGCCGGGCAGCCCAAACCGGGTATCACGGAGCTTTATACACAGGCCAATTTGAACAATCCGGCGCTAACGAATGCCGAAGAAGCCGACAAACTGGCCAAGTTACCGCTATGCGAAAATCCGGGGCCCTACTACCGATACGGCACTTCGTACAATGTCTTGGGCCGGGTGATAGAGGTTGCCTCCGGCATGCCGCTGGATAAGTTCTTTGAAGAGCGTATTTATAAGCCGCTGGGAATGAAAGACTCAGGATTCCTGGTAACAAGAGAAAACGCAAACCGGTTGGTTTACCTTGACCCCAAGTCTACTTTCTATATTGATGTAACCGATCCCAACAGGAAATTTTTAAACGCCAGTAATGGCACCGTATCGACGGCCATGGATTATGCACGCTTTGCCCAGATGCTTCTTAATAAGGGAGAATATGAAGGCAAGCAGCTGGTGAAACCGGAAACCGTGGCCTACATAACTTCAGACCGGCTGGGGCCATTGGGCAATCGCAACGATAGTGCTTACGTTCCTGGGCGGGGCTACGGTGAAGGCTTCGACTTCTACGTTCGTGTTGACACTTCAAGTGCCGACTATCCAGCCAATCTCGGTGAATTCCGTAAAGGTGGTATCACCGGTACTATCTATACGGTCGATCCAAAGGAAGACCTGATTGCGGTTTATATGGCGTCGACCATGCTGCGGCTATACGAGGGTCAAATACAAAAAATGATTTACGAGGCTATCATAAACTAGTCTAAAGCTCTTGGGAGATTAACTAAATTATATTTAAGGTTCATCGTAAGAAGATGCCAGCAGATGCGGCGGTGCAAACTGCTTAGCTAAAAAGGAGGCAGTGTGGAAACGGTAATAAAGGGGCTAGAAACAATCAACTACGAGGAGAGGGCTAAAAACGCGCACTATAAAAAAAGATTGCGCAAGGTGATGACGGAGAAAGAAGCAGTAGAAACATTTCTCCATGATGGGGATTCGTTTTGCATAGGTGGGTTCGTCATGTGGCGGCAGCCCGAAGCCATCATGAGGGAGATAGCCCGTCAGGGAAAGAAAAACCTGTCAATAATAGATGAAAGCGGAAATTTTGAGGGCATAGATTTATTGATCGAGTTGGGAATGCTCGATAGAATAGATATAGCCTACAACATGACGCGACAGGTGGGAGGTATCTCAGGCACGCCGGCGCTGGAGCGCGGTATAAATGAAGGCATACCTCGGCCTGTTGAGACCGGCGGTGTTTTAGCTACGCCGAAAAATAAGGTAAAGTCCAGCGCACGCTGGGTAAAGCTGGTTGATTGGACTAATTTTGAAATTTCGTTGAGATTCATGGCCGGGGCAATTAACGTGCCATTTATGCCTACCCGTTCCTCGCTGGGTACTGACATACCCAGATATAATAAGGATATCAAGGTCATAAATGACCCGTATGAAAACAAACCTCTCTTACTTATCCCCGCCTATAAGCCAGACGTCGCTTTCATCTCGGTACAGAAGGCAGACCGCAGGGGAAACGGCCAGATCTGGGGCTTCAAAGGGACCGACTACTGGAAAGCCAGGGCAGCCAAGCACGTAGTCCTATTGGCTGAGGAACTTGTTCCCACTGAAAAGATATACGAGAATCCCGGCCTCACAGTGATACCGGCGTACTGCACTGATGCCGTTGTCCATCTACCATTTAATTGTCACCCCACCGGTTGCTTTGGATGCTACACCATGGACGGCCTGAGCTTCGTGTCCAAGTTGCGCCAGAGACAGACTCGCGAGGGCGCACTGGAATGGATTGACGAATGGATTTACGGCCCCAAAAACCACTTCGGGTATTGCGACAAGATAGGATGGGAAAAGCTTGATAGACTGGTCAAGTCCGAGCATAAGATAAATAATTTGCCCGGTTAAGATTACAGGATAAAGAGGTGTACGGAAATGGCAAATTTATATACCACAAGAGATAAATACAACCGGCGTCAGCTTCAGGCAATGAAGAAGAGATATGATGCGCCGGTGCTGGTATGCTGCGCCGGCTCGAGGGAGGTAGAAGACAGGGAAACTGTTTTTGTCGGCATTGGCATTTCCGACCTTGCCGGCGCCATCGCCAAGCTGGTTCATACGCCGAATGTAATACTGGTTGCCGAGGCTGGCTACGTAGGCTTCCCCAGCCTCTCCGTCTTGATCAGTCCGGCTGATAACTCGGCAGGAACCATGGCCATGTGTCATCAGGCTCTTCCCGAGATGTTCATAGATCAGCAATCGGGATTCATTGATATATCCTATCTGGGATTCGCCCAGATGGACATGTTTGGAAATGTGAACGTAAGCTACATAACCGGACGAAAAATGAAGATGAATGGCAGTGGCGGTGGAGGTGATATCGCTTCATCCGCCGGGAGAATTGTATATACCGCAGAGTTCAATCCGCGACAATGGGTGGAAAAGGTTGATTATATGACCGAGGCGGGCTTCCTTGACGGCAGTCCCGATGCCAGAAAAAAGGCTAATCTAGTCGGTGGCGGACCTTCAGCCGTGGTAACCGACCGAGGTATTTTCAGATTCGCCCCTGACACCCACCAGCTGTATCTGGCCGAAGTATTCCCGTGGCAAGATAAGGAAGACATCAAGGAGGTTAAGAACAGTTTTCCTTGGGACCTGAAGGTTGCCAGAGAGCTAAAGATAATCGAGCCGCCAACCGAGAGAGAGCTTTGGGCATTAAAGCTGATGGACCCCTTGTGTCAGTATATCATAGCCAACATAATGGACAGACCAATCGGCAAAATTCTATCTGAAGGTGTATTGCACCTTGAGCAGTATGACAGGTTTCTTCAAATAATAGAGAGGGCTATACAAGAGGTTCTTCAGACCGTCACTTAGACCGATAAATCGCGGTTAATCAATACATCACCCCAATCAGCACTGCGGCTGTGCTCACTATCTCTAGTCCTCACTCTACGCTATTTGAAAAGCGGCTACAGCGTTGACACCGTTCAATCTGATGCTATAATCATATCCGGGAAAACTTATATCAAATGGCAAAAACAAAGAGCGGCACCAAGATAACGGTGGTATCTTATAGCGGGGAGCCATTCAAAAATCGAGAGGAAGCCGGGCGTCTTATAGCAGAGCAACTGGGCCGATTGCGAAATAAAGGAGCTATCGTTCTAGGCATCCCACGCGGTGGCATCATCGTAGCCAAAGAGCTGGCAACAAGAATACGTGCTGACCTTGATATTGTGCTTTCACGTAAACTGGGCACTCCGGGTCAGCCGGAATTAGCTATGGGCTCTTTGGCTGAAGATGGAACAGTTTTTACTAATGAATATGTGGTAAAGGCGATGGGTGTAACTAAACAGGACATCGAGCAGGAAAAAGCCAGGCAGATTAAAGAAATCCAGCGTCGCACTCAACTCATAAGGAATGTTCTACCTAAAAGCTCCCTGAAGAACAGAATTGTTGTGGTAACTGACGATGGCGTTGCCACCGGCGCTACCATGCAAGCCGCCCTCTGGGCGGTGCGGCAGGAAAATCCACTAAGCGTAATAGTAGCCATACCTGTAGCTTCAGACGAAGCGCTTAACAGGCTCTCCGCCGACGCTGACGAAATACTGTGCCTTCGACAGCCGCCCATATTTTACGCGGTGGGCCAGTTCTACAGTCAGTTTTATCAGGTTCAAGACGAGGAAGTTATACAGGTATTAAAGGCGGAAGCCGCTAGACGACAGAAGCGGCGCAGAAAGCGTTAATCAGGCGGTGCTCTGTGGCGAGAACCAGGAAGCCTGCACAGGAAAACGCTGTTAAAATAAAGATAGAGCAGCTGACTCTAGAGGGAAACTTATATGTTCCAGAAAGAGCGCAAGGCCTTGTCTTATTTGCTCACGGCAGCGGCTCCAGCCGCTTCAGTCCCAGAAATACATTCGTAGCCAGGGAACTTCAAAAGTCTAACCTTGCCACATTGCTCTTCGACCTGCTCACCAAAGAGGAGGAACAGATAGACGCTATCACGGCAAAGTTAAGGTTTAACATCAGATTCCTGGCTGACCGGCTTATAGGAGCTACGGACTGGCTAAAACATAGACCTGATACTGGAAAACTGCCCATAGGTTATTTCGGTGCCAGTACCGGGGCAGCCGCGGCTTTAGTGGCCGCAGCTGAGCGGCCAGACGTAGTTAGGGCGGTTGTTTCACGTGGCGGTCGACCCGACCTGGCCGGAGAAGCACTGCCAAAAGTAAAAGCCCCGACTCTTTTAATCGTGGGCGGAAACGACCGCGTGGTACTCGATTTAAACAGAGAGGCGCTGACCAGACTCAAAACAAATAAGGACCTGGTTATTATTCCCGGAGCCACGCACCTTTTTGAAGAACCCGGCACACTAGAAGAAGTGTCACGACTAGCCGCAGGTTGGTTTAAAAAATACTTTGATTAGAAATTAGTTCCCGGCTGGTTATCTAATTGAACCCACTGAATGCTACCATTCATTCAGGTTTCTAAATGTCTCCTCTGGATTCCTTCTGGAGCCTGCAACCAACCCTTTAGCCTCGCCGACCACAATCTCATACTGATCCTTCTGCATCGAACTGATAACGGCCTTAGCTACCTCGGTGGGTGGTATTCCTCGGTAGCCTTCCCCTTCTTCCACTGACCCTTTGCCAAGGTCCGTGTCCACCATGGGCGGCACCACTTCGAACACTTTGATAGAAGTATCTTTCAGCTGATGCCTCAGGGACAAGGTGAATGAGTGAACAGCGGCTTTGGTGGCACAATAAATAGGCATCGAAGCGATAGGCACGAATCCCAGACCAGATGAAATATTAACAATCGCCGCCTCTTTTTGTTTAATCAGCAATGGAATAAAATAAGCGGACATCCATATCGGCGCAACCAGATTGGTCTCGATTTCTGCTTCAGCGCCGGTCAGACCCGCCATCCCTTTCTTCAAATTAACCATTCGTTGAATTCCTGCATTGTTTATCAGTATGTTCAAATTACTAAAATTATCTTTCACCCATTTAAAGAGCTCTTTACGGTCGGATTCTCTGGATACGTCGCAGGAACGGATGTTTATGTTGGGCAGTTTGCGCTTGGCTTCCTCCAGTTTGTTCCGTCTTCTACCGCAAATGATAACCGTGTTACCGGCTGTTACAAACGACTCGGCTATGGCAAAACCAATACCTGTCGCGCCGCCGGTGATAAGTAATGTGTTATTCTTAGTATTCATTATTATTTACCCCGTTGCACTTCTCGGCTTCACCTCCATACACTTTGCCGGCGAATACCCTATGAACATATATGTTATAGAAGATAATTATGGGCAGTATCATTCCTGCGCCGAAAAGCATGAAAATCAGGCTCGAACGTGGTGATGCCGCCTGGGCAATCGATAGAGAGAAAGGAATGAAATACGGGAAAATGCCGCTGATGGTAAGTGCTGCGGTGCCAACGAATACCACGACGGACCAGATATACGGAGCTTTATTACTTCTCTGTTTACTTGATCTGACCAGTGTCATTATAAAGCCACCAATTACGGTAAATAGAAAAATCGGCTCTAAATAAACCTGCGGCGATTTCAACCATATCAGTGAGATAGGGGCATGACCTGTAAACATTAGAATGATCACCATAATAAACAGTGCCAGGGCGGCTGAAGCGCTGCCAACTAAAAGCCGCCGATTTTGAGCTAGTATATCTCCTTCCGTCTTATTTACTATTTGCGCCGCTCCCACCATGGCATAAGCGGACAACACTCCTATAGCAATGATTGATGAATTTATATTTAGCCAGTCCCAGGGGCCGCCGACAAAGGAACCACTTTCTATCTTTAAATCACTGAACAGACCGCCAAATATAAATCCCTGCCCGAGTACTGCCAGCAGACAGCCCAGTCCAAAGGTAAAGCCCCAGAAGCGCTTATGTTGCGAATGTACGCGAAATTCAACGGATACCGCCCTGAATACCAGGCCAAAAAGAAATACCATTGCCGGTATGTATAGCGAGCTAAGCATCACTCCGTAGGCCAGCGGAAAAGCGCCAAATAGTATAGCTCCGGCTACGACCAGCCACGTTTCATTGGCATACCATAATGGCCCTATGGCCGACAGCATGGCAGAACGTCTTGACTCATTTGTGGTAAGGGATAATATGCCGATGCCGAGGTCAGCCCCATCAAGGATTATAAACAATGCAGTCGGTACAACCAGAAGGAAATACCAGAATAGCGGCAGAAACTCTCCCATTATTTCATCTACCTGTATCCGTAGGGATTTTTTTATATGTTGGTAGAGGGCTGGACAGGTCGGGGCCTTTCTTTAGAATCCGTCCCGTGAAATAAATAAACAGTCCCAGCAAGGTTAAGTAAATTATGATAAATAACGTCAAACTTGTGGCTGCGGTCGCCGCGTTTACCGACGATACACCTTCTGAAGTACGCATAATACCATAGACAACCCAGGGCTGCCTGCCTACCTCACGTACTATCCATCCGCACTCCGTAGCCAGAAAGCCGGCAGGTATGGCATAAAGCCAGAAGTTCCAGAATACTTTATCTTTCGGAGCCGATTCGACTCGAAGACGTGCTCTAAACCACTGCCAGACAGCCCACAGCACGAGAAATAGCATAAAAAAGCCCAGCAGGACCATCACCCGAAAAGCGTAGAATGGAGGTGCAACGGGAGGCTGGTCCTCAATTGGGAAATCTCTCAGTCCTATCACCCGTCCCTTCAACGAGTGGGTACTCAGAATACTTAGCATATATGGAACTTTAATCTCCCAATTATTATCTTGTTTTTCCTGGTTCGGATCAGCCAGCAGTATCCAAGGAGCACTGGTATCGGGTGGATTTGTTACCCAGTCAGCCTCCATGGCCGCCGCTTTTGCCGGTTGATGCTTAATTACTGTCAGTCCCGAGGAGTCTCCCAGAAAAATCTGAAGCGGTGCCACCACAATGCCAATAATGACCATGACTTTGAAGGTCCTGAGAAAGAAGTCAACGTTGCGATTTCTAATAATGTGCCAGGCGCAGATGCCGCCAACGAAAAACAGCGTCGTCTCGATGCTGGCCACCCAGATATGTGTAAAAGCTATCGGCAAATCAGGATTGAAAGTAGCTTGCAGGTAGTTGGTGATGGTAATCTTCCCGCCCTCCACAACAGCTCCCGCAGGCGTCTGCATCCACGAGTTAGCAGCCATTATCCAGAATGCGGACAGAGAAGCCCCGAATGCCACCATTATATTGGAGAATAAATGCATTCGCCTGGAGACGCGGTTCCACCCGAATACAAACACCGCCAGGAATGCAGCTTCCAGGGCGAAGGACATGGAAGCTTCGAAAGCCAACAGATTGCCAACGATGTTCCCAGTAGATGCCGAAAAGCGTGACCAGTTGGTGCCGAACTGAAACTCCAGCGGTACACCGCTGGCTACGCCGATTCCAAACGTTAGAATGAAAAGTACCGACCAATAGCGTACCTGTCGATAATAAATCTCATCCCCGGTCCTGAGCCACAAGACTTCCATCACCACCATCAACAGACTTAATCCGATGCTGAGCAACGGCCACAACATATGGAAGATGGTGGTGACTGCAAACTGGGCGCGAGCTATATCAACTGCCGCGTATTCCATGCTTGACTATCAGGGGAAGGCAGCGTTCAAAATTTGCATGCCCAGCAGTGATAAAATTACGGTGCATGCCAGCCCTAAAACCCCAAGTGCTACTGCTATGAAAATCCCGAGGACACTACTTAAGCCTATCAGCCAGAGGGACAGAGCCAGAGCCACAGAAAAGACGAAGAAAAGGCTCCCGAAGAGTATTTTTCTCCTTAAAATGAGCGAATTTTTAAACCGACGGAAACGGATCTTGCCGTCGAGCAGTCCGACCAGAAAGGCTATTAGAACCAGCACTGGAAGAAACAATCCCATCACTCTCGTGGCGCAAATTAAGAATCCCTGTACCGGCTCCCGGAAAAAGAATGTGGCAATGGAAAATAGCAGAATGGCGGTCACAAACGACGTGGGAAAATGCACCGCAATGGGATGAAGATGAAGGTCCAGGATTCTGCGGCGGGACTCCGACATTGGGTCTGTGTACGGCTCAAACATCTGTCGCGGTACACCGCACGCCGGACACTTATCTCTCAGCTTTGACTCCAGCATAATATAACCGCAGGACTTACATCTGACTAAATTTGCCAATGTTTACACCCCCATTAATTCCAGTATAACATGCGAAAATTAGGCGAACAAGAGTTTTTTAGTTATAAAAAGGCTTCGGAACAAAATATATAGGTCCCGGTTACCATTTATGCCGTGAAGCGAAGATATCGCCTTTAAGGGCCCCGATTTGATAGCGTATATTGTTCGCAATCAGCGACGGCCATAAAGACGGCTTATATCGCCAGAAACGACTCCGCCTCAGGTAACCTGAATTAAAATATAGATTCATTCCGCCCCAAAATATACCGCGATTAAGCTCTTGTGTAGTTAGATGCGCTGTGCGCAAGTTGCAGATAAAACCGTTATAACGGCTGAAATCATCCAGGTTTGTTACCAAACCTCGTTTTAATAAGTCTTCGCGTGTTTCCGTCTTCGGATAAGGCGTCAAACACTGCATAATCGGATGGTCGACGCCCAGTTCAAGCGCAAACTGAAATGTCGAGTGAATGTCCTGCCTTGTGTCATCGGGATGACCTAAAATGAATCCTCCAAACACGCATATTCCCGATTCCTGCAGCAGCGAGACGGCGCGTTTTGTATTTTTAAGCACACCAACCTTACCCATCGATTCCAAATTCCTTGATATGCCGCTTTCGATACCCAGAAACACCCAGCGAAAACCCGCCTTGCTCAGCAGTTCTGCTAGCTCGGGGTCCGAAGCAATCCCGAGTACGCTCGCCTGAATTGCATATGACATCGTATCGAGCTTCTCGTCGATAATAAGATTACACAGCCGCTTCAGGCGCGGAACATCCAGGGTAATGTTATCATCCACGAAAAAGACGCCTTCAACACCCTTCTTTTTAAGCTGATGTAGCTCCGTAATCACCCGTTTTAAGGCAAACTTTCGAACAGAACGCCCGTACATCCGGGTTATGCTGCAAAAGCGACAGCGCATGGTGCAGCCACGTGAAGTTTCAACGCAATCAAAACGATGGCCTAAAAAATGAGCGCAGTCCAGAATGCGGCAGTCCCGGTTTGGCAGTTTCAACATATCAAGATTCACCAAGGAAGCCGGAGAATTATGATAAAAGACGCCATCCCTGCGAAAAGACAGCCCGGGAATACTGTCTAAGCCCATCCTGCCCGACATCAATTCCCGCACCAATGCCGGGAATGTAGCTTCACCTTCTCCGCGAACTAAGAAGTCGAAAAGCCCAGCTTCAGCTCCCGCGCTTATCTCTTTATACATGAGAGAAGCATGATAGCCTCCCAGGCCAACTTTCACGTCAGTTTTTACATCACGGCAAATACGTGCTACCCGGCAGGCGCTGGCATACTGAAAGCTCATGGCGCTAAGTCCCAGGACTTCCGGTTTGAACTCACTCATCAACTGCTGAAGCAACTTGGTTATGTGGCGATTGTGAAATACCAGGTCGATTACCTTAACATCGCATCCTTCAATGTTGCCGGCAATAGAGCACAATCCAAGATTAGGCACGCGCATCACGGGATCCAGGGCAGAAACTGTATCGGGCATAGCAACTAGCAGAACTCTCACCTCTCCATTGTACTACAAGCAGGAGTTGAATTGGTGACTTCCATATAATCTATTGACTATTCGTGGTTTATTGAGTAGATTTAATTTATAGAGGGAACTCGAATCTTAAGACAGAGCAACGTTGGTTATTTCAACACATCCTGGGAGGTCAACCATGCCAAAAGAGCGTTTTATCGTTATCGGTGCGGTGGCTGCGGGTATGAGCGCCGCTAGTCGGGCGCGACGGCTAAAGCCAGACATGGAAATAATAGGTTTTGAAAAGACAGGAGCTATATCCTGGGCTGCCTGCGGTATGCCGTATCTTATCGCCGACAAAGTGAAATCGGCTGACAACCTGGTGCATTATGATGTCAAATTTTTCAAGGAACGAAGAAACATAGATGTATTACTATATCACGAAGTTAAAAAGATATTCCCCCCACAAAAAACAGTGCTTGTTGGAAATATTAAAACCGGTGAGGAAAAAGAATATACGTATGACAAACTGCTGATCGCCACAGGTGCTCGGCCACTGGTGCCCCCCATTAAAGGTATTGAATTGAAGGGCGTTTTTACTCTACGAGCTTTGCAGGAAGGCATCTCAATAAAGGAATATATAAAGACTAATTCTCCTCGAAACGGTCTCATTATCGGCGCCGGCTACATAGGGATGGAGATGGCCGAAGCATTTGCAGCCATGGGTATTAAGGTCACGATGGTGGAGAAAATGCCCAATGTACTAGGGACGATGGACGATGAAATTACGCAGGTCGTTGAAGAAGAGCTCAAAAGAAACGACGTCACACTTATTAAGTCGAGCGGCGTTACTGAGTTCCAAGGCAACGGCTCCATATCCAGAGTACTCACAGACAACGGGTTGACCATCGACGCGGATATAGCATTGATAGGCGCCGGTATAAGGCCGAATTCGGAAATTGCCAAAGATGTCGGCATCGAATTGGGCAAAACCGGAGCTATAAAGGTAAATGAACGCATGGAAACAAACATTCCGGATATATATGCCGCGGGCGACTGTGCAGAAGCCTATCATCTCATTCTGGGGAGAAACGTCTACATGCCTTTAGGAACTACCGCTAATAAACAAGGGCGAGTTGCCGGTGAAAACGCTTCCGGCGGCAACGCCTCCTTCGGAGGTATCGTCGGTACCGCTGTCTTCAAAACTTTCGACCTGGAGGTCGGCCGGACCGGCATCACTGAAAAGGAAGCCAAGGCGGAGGGCATAGATTATGTTTCCAATATTATTCAGGACGAGTCGAGGGCTTTCTACTATCCGGACCGCCAGGAGATAAAAGTAAAACTAGTCGCAAATAAAAAGACGGGGATGCTACTTGGAGCCCAGATGGCTGGTCATGAAGGAATTGCCAAACGGGTAGACGTTTTTGCCACAGCAATTACGGACAAGATGACCGCTCGTCAAATCGGACAGCTTGATTTAGGCTATGCGCCACCATTTTCTCCTGTTTATGACCCGATTCTGATAGCGGCTGATGAACTCCAAAAAAAGCTCAACGTGTAAAGCGCACTCAATCAGTTATTTAAAAGAGAGGATAGCCACGTCACTTAACCAATATCTTAGCGTCAATGACCAAATAGCCTTCACCTTTTGGCATGACCATAACGGGATTAAAATCGAGCTCCTCTATCTGAGGTATATCCTCAACCATTGCCGAAAGCCTGAGCAGCATCTCTTGCAGGGCTTTAACATCACTTGGTGGCGCGCCTCTATAGCCTTCGAACAACTTTGCCATCTTGATTGACTTAATCATTTCTTCTGCATCCAAGTCAGTGAGCGGATTTAACCTCAGAGATACATCTTTGAGCAATTCAGTATATATACCACCTGAGCCGAACATTATCAGTGGCCCGAAGGAAGGATCTTGCGTTACCCCGGCAATGGTCTCCATTCCACCCTTCACCATCTCCTGCACTACTACCCCAGCCATTTCATTTTGACGTCCGAGCTCTGTTAATTTACTGCTGAGCTCATTGAAAGCCTGCCTGACTTCATCCGGGGAATTAAGTCCCAGAATGACTCCTCCGACATCCGTCTTGTGAACGAGGGTCGACGAGTCTAATTTAACTGCTACCGGGAAATTCAGTCGCGCGGCTACACTGGCAGCTTCATCTTCCGTACGTGCCACACTCATCTTTGCCTGTCTTATGCCATAACTATTTAGCAACTCGTAGGCTTCAGCAGCGGTCAGCCATACCGACTTATTGCCGCTTTTGTTCAGGGCAAGTTCCACAGTTTTACGTGCGCTTTCCTTCTTCAATCCATGAAATCTGGGGGTCTTTCCTGCAGGTTTATTACGCGTTTCCACGTATTCGATGGCCCTGACTAGTGCCGAGATAGCTTCCTCAGGAAACGGGTATGACGGAACAAATTTCCCCTTAGAACCCAGCTTCCCTTTGAATCCCCTCTCTCCTAAAAAGCAGGCTAAAAGCGGCTTACGTCGACGCCAATAAATAGGCGCTACATTTCTGATGGCATTCTCCATCTCCGATAATTCTACAGCCACCGGGGGTACAAACATTGCCAAAACCGCATCGTTATCATCATCATTGGCCAGTATTTCCAGCATGTGACAAAATTCGTCCGGTGTTGAACCGGCCGTGGTGTCGAGTGGATTATTAATACGGATGTCACGTAATGCCACAGATTTAAGTTCGCTTTCGGTTTCAGAAGAAAATTGTGGCAGGATCAAGCCGTTGCGTGCTGAAGCATCGGCAGCTATTATCCCAGGACCACCACCGTTCGTTATGATAGCCAATCTTCTTCCTTTGGGAAGCGGCTGATTAGATAGCAGTGTAGCTACATCGAAAAGCTCTTGCATTGTGTTTACACGTATGATACCCGCGTGATGAAACAGGGCCTCGATGGTGACGTCGGATGTAGCTATCGCTCCGGTATGAGATGCCGCGGCACGGGATCCCGCGGGAGTATTGCCACTCTTGACCACTACTATTGGCTTTTTTCGGGAGATTCTCCTGGCAATGCGAGCAAATGTCCTGGGGCTCCCGAACGATTCCAAATAAAGCAATATCACCTCAGTCGCTGGGTCACTCTCCCAGTATTCAAGCAACTCATTTGATTCAACGTCTATCCTGTTTCCAGCACTGACAAAAGTCGAGACACCCATATTTAAATTATTGGCTTGCTCCAGGATGGTAAGACCCATGGCACCGCTCTGGGACATGAAAGCGACGTTTCCCATCGGTGGATAAACCGGCGAGAAAGTGGCATTCATACGTACAGAATCATTTGTATTTATAATTCCCATGCAGTTAGGACCTACAACCCTCATACCGTATCGATGGATGATGCCGGCGAGTTCCTCTTCGCGCGCTGCCCCATCAGGTCCTATCTCCTTAAATCCATCGGAGATAACAATAAGTGCTCTCACACCTTTTTCACCACACTCCTCGGCAACTTTAGATACTAGCTTTGCGGGTACGGCGATAACAGCCATCTCAACTTCGCCCGGAATATCGATAACTGAAGGATAAGCCTTAATTGACATGATAGAGTCCGCATTAGGATTAACTGGATATACCGTCCCCGTAAATCCTGCTTCCACCATGCACTGCAGTAAGCGATAGCCGATAGTACTCGGATGCCGCGATGCTCCTATAATGGCCACGGTCTTCGGTGCCAATAGAGGACGCAGTGATTCCAATTCCGGAAGCTGTTTCGGCAGCTCTTTGCCCTCAATCATTTTAGCTTTTTCTATACCTTGCACCATTCTATTCACCATCCTTCACACCTTTTATATAAATTCATCCAGCAGTTTCTCGAATTGCAAAGGATTAATTGGTTGCTTGACTAATGGAGTCTCTTTAATCGCCTCAAACTGCTCTTCATATACGGGGCGGCTTTTTCCGATATATTATTCCGATTGGTATATGTTCTCCCCACTCCAGAGCTTTGTCAAAGGCTTTCATCCTATCCCCTGGATCATAGTCATCGCTAAGTTTATAGATTCTTTCTCGATACCAATCATAAGTATTTTGATGATTGAATGAAACACACGGCTGGAGCACCTCAATAAGTGCAAAACCTTTATGTTGTAGTGCTTCCTGAAATATGTTCGCTAAATGTTCAATATCTGCCGAAAATCCGCGCGCCACAAAGCTGCAGTCACATGCTATAGCTAAAGCCAGAGGTCTCATGGGCTGCCAGGCACCGAGCGGCGTTGTCTTGGTTACAAAACCAATATCGCTTGTAGGAGACGCCTGGCCTTTCGTCAATCCATAAACCTGGTTATTGTGCACGACATAAGTCATGTTCACATTTCTTATCATAGCTGATATAAAGTGGTTACCACCTTCACCATAACCATCCCCGTCTCCACTAAATGCAATTACCGTTAATTCGTTATTAACTATTTTGGCCGCCTGGGCCGCGGGGATAGGTCTGCCGTGTAACTCATTCAAGACGTGACTGTGTACATAGTGTGGGAACTTTCCCGCCTGCCCTATACCCGACACCATAAGAACCTGACTGGGTTCTAGTTTAGCTGCAACCAATGCGCGCCGCATTGACGTAAGAATTCCAAAATTCCCACATCCCGGACACCACTGGATGGCCATCGACGGTTTATAGTCTGATAAGGTAATCATGTTATTTGTAATTACCATGTTTAGACCACCTCCTTCTTCACTTCTTTTACAATGTACGACGGTGAGAATGGACGCCCATCGAATTTATGTATGCTATTAGCACATTTAATACCTGTTTCAGCGGTGATCAGTTTTGATAGCTGTCCGGTGATATTGTTCTCTATCACGATACCGGTCTTGGTCGTGTTAAGAGCAGAGGTCACGGCATCAACTGGAAACGGCCACAACTCGTTCAACTGCAGTACGTTTACATTCAAATTATCGCGCTCCAGTAGTGATGCTGCCTCCATTATGGCGCCATAAGTACTGCCCCAACCGATCAACGTTACCTTTGCGTTCCGCCTGCTATGTAAGCGACAGCCGGCTGTCTCCTTTTTAAGACTTTCGATTTTCTTCATACGCTTAAGCATCATCCTGGTTCGAATAGCGGCATCTTCTATCATATGCCCGGCCTCATCGTGTTCATCAGAATCTGTCACAACCAGTGGCCCTCCAGACATTGGTATCATACGGGGTGATATACCGGAATCGGTAAACTTATGTCTCTTGTAATCGGTTATATTTCTCATTTCTTTATCAGTGATAAGCTGCCCACGGTCAATTTTTACTTTATGTAAGTCGAATTTAGTCACTGTTTGATAAGAACTGGCGAGGTGCTGGTCTGTTAGTATCACCACGGGAATCTGATATATTTCAGCTAGATTGAACGCTTTTACCGTCGTGTAAAAGGCATCTTCTATAGTGCGCGGCGCCAGTACCGCCCTGGGAAATTCCCCCGAACCGCCATAAATAACGAATCCTAATTCCCCCTGTTCTGTCCTTGTGGGTAATCCCACTGCAGGCCCCGGTCTTTGGGCTATAACAATAACTACTGGTGTCTCTGTACAGCCCGCCAAGCCATAGCCCTCTGTCATCAGCGCAAAGCCATCCCCTGAGGTCGCAGTCATTGCTCGAACGCCGGCATAACCGGCACCTACAGCCATATTTATGGCGGCAATTTCATCTTCCGGCTGTATCACAATCATGTTAAATTCGGATTCTTTTTCAGCCATATACTCCATAATAGATGATGCCGGCGTCATTGGATAAGCGGAAATAAACTTGCATCCCGCCACCATCGCTCCCAGAGCTATAGCTTCATTACCGGTTAATAACATCTTATGGTTTGATTTACGTGGTTTGATCGGATCGCGTATAAACTCTGGCTTGCTTTTCATAGCATGATCGTAGCCCGCACTGGCTGCTTTAATGTTGGAATCGACTATATCTTGGCCCAGATGTGCAAATTGTTCCTTGATCACTTCTTTGAGAAACTCGAATTTATATCCCCCAACAGCAACGGCCGCACCTATAGCCACGGAGTTTGCCATTAATTTATTTGATGTGATATCGTCAGCGATCTTCTCCAAGCGGATACTTAATGAATTTACTTTCTTTCCCTCCGTCTTCAGCTTGTCATGATCGAAAATCGTCACACCATCATCATTAACTTCTTGTTGGTGGTTTTCCACTGTGTTCTGGTCAATAGCTATCAATACATCAAGCTTCTCTGACAACGATAGCAGTTCACTATTGCCGGCCCTAACTCTAAAAAAGTTATGCCCTCCCCGAACGCGAGATTCATAGTCCTGGTCGGCAAATACTTCCAGACCAGCGCGCGACATAGTCTTGGCCAGAATAAATCCTATCGTCTGTACTCCTTGCCCTGCCTCCCCACCAACCATAAAGTTAATCTCCTTTGACATATCGGCCTCCATTATCAATGACAATGCCTTTACTCTGGACGAGATATGTATAATTCTAGATAACGGCCTCTGGAAAAGTCATAAAATACAAGGGGAAAAAGTTACAAAGTTATGAAATTTCACTGCAGGCAGAAACGGCCGAAGGCGAAGGTTGGCTGACGATAAATTTCTGGTTAGAGAATGTGGCTTTAGCTATATAAAAATTGCTTAAAAAAGAAGCTTTACTTATGGCTAAATCTGTCGTCCCACACGATCCCCTTATATTCAGCCTAGGCTAAGCTGCGTGGGATAAAATCAAACTGGAATAGCTTCGGTTTTGTTGTCGCCGGAAGTTATGCGATTTAGCGGTATTAGCAGGTCACAATGCCGGCCATTCTGATTCAACGAGTTTTTGGGTCAGGCTTTTACGTTCGGTGGCATCACGGCAGATGGACCTAAAACCTATTATCTTACCCTCAATGTTTCTTAGCGGTGCCACGGAATCCTCCAAATATACTTGCCGACCGCCGTTTCTAATATTTGCATGGTGATACGATATCAGCGCTTCTCCAGTCCTGTATACCTGGTTCCATGCCTGATATACACTGTCAATTTCATCGTCAGGTAGATAACAACGATAGTTCACCCCGACTAGCTCTTCTCTGGTGCGCCTTAACGTGCGGCAGGCAGCATCGTTCACGTAGATAAAATTACCGGAAAGATCGACTTCGAAGTAGATGTCGTCGATTTCTTCCAGTACTAACTGATATTTCTCTACCGACTGTTTTAGAGCTTCCTCCTGTTTCACACGCTCGGTAACGTCACGGCCAATGCACCTAAATCCTGCAATCTCACCGGATGCGTCTTTTAATAGATAAGCCGACATCTCAGTAATTGCAGTTGTTCCATCCCTCCGAATGACCTCACAACGCAGGTCCCTGACCTCAGTCTTGGCCTGAAAGGCACTCTCGAAAGTCTTATACACAGTTTCATAGCACTCTTCGGTTATATGGTCCCGACAGGCAGTTCCCGTCAGCTCTTCTTTAGAATACCCCAGAAAGCGGCATAACGTATTGTTAACGAAAATGAAGTTGCCGGAAAGGCCCAATGCAAAATAGGCATCCGGTATCTGGTCTACGATTGTTCTGTGTTTCTCTTCGGCTTCCGCAGTTGTCTCTTTTGTTTTTACGTTGGTCGCTATGGCTTTTTCCAGAATTAAAACTCCGTTACCGTTACTATTACCGTTGCCATTCCTCTTTACTGGTTTTAACTCGTAGGGATACAGAGGATTATACTCGGTACCTTCACCTGATTTGTTCCCCGTATGGCCGTTACCGTTTGTACTCGTCCCACGAGAATAGCCGCCTGATAACTCCTGCTCTGTGTAACTTATTGTCTCTCTATTCAAGGTATCGCTGGGCTTTTCTTTGGACTTTTCCTTCTTCTCTTCAGGTACGATTTCGATGTCTGTTCCGTCACAATGAATTGATACTTTTGCCATAGCCAACTCCTTATCTAACGATTCAACATCCCAAAATAGAATTAGCTCACAAAACAGTACTTTCGACTCAAAACCAATATACTATGGCGTAGGACTTATGTAAATAGCTCAAAGGTAACTTTACATATAGTAAGAAGGTAATATGACTTTTGGCATTCGATAGCATAGCGCAGCCAGAGGAATCTTAAACTAGCGAGCCTGCATAGCTTCAAAAATTCACTCTTTTGTAGAAGATTCTCTTCGTTACTTCAGCGCCCGCAATATATATCAACACGATCAAAACGATAATTAAAAGAAACCAAAGCGGTAAGGGTTGGAAACCGAATACAGCCCCCAATGGGGTAAATGGCAGTGCAAAGGTAACAGCTATTATCGCCAAAGTGGTCGCAAGTAAATACTTGCCCGGCCTGCTTCGAAAGAACGGTCGACGGCTGCGAACCACCAGAACGATTGTCGCTGCTGAGACGACTGACTCTATGAACCAGCCTGTCCTGAACTGCGCATTATCAGCGTGCAGCAGGAACAGAAGGACGCCAAAGGTTATATAGTCGAATACAGAACTGACGGGGCCAAAAATCAGCATAAAGTTACGTATAAACTTGATGTCCCAGCGCCTAGGTTTTTCAACTATTTCGTGGTCCACATTGTCCGTTGATATTGTCATTTCAGGAAAATCGGTCAACAGGTTTGTCAGCAGAATTTGTTTCGGCAGCAGAGGTAGAAACGGCAGAAAAAGTGAGGCTCCGGCCATACTGAACATGTTCCCAAAATTGGCGCTTGAAGCCATAAAAACATACTTCAGCGTATTGGCGAAGGTCATCCTCCCCTGCTGCACGCCAGCTTTGAGTACACTTAGGTCTTTTTCCAGCAGGACGATGTCGGCAGCATCCTTGGTGACGTCAACCGCACTATCGATCGAGATACCGACATCGGCGCTGTGGATTGCCGAGGCATCGTTAATTCCGTCACCCATATAGCCGACCACATCTCCAGCCTTTTTCAACGCCATTATGATTCGCTCTTTCTGATTGGGCTCAACTTCAGCAAAAACATCGACCTCTTTTACCTGCTTGATTAAGGCCTCATCGCTTATATGACGGAGGTCTCTAGCTGTCAGAACCTTTGGTCTGGCCAGGCCGACCTGTCGACTGACGCTGGCTGCTACAAGGCTGTTATCGCCAGTGATAACTTTAAGCGAAACCCCCAGTTGCTTCAGTTCCTTTACTGTATCTCCAACTCCATTCTTTGGCGGGTCGAAAAGCACCACAAATCCCAGGAAGGTTAAATCAGTCTCAGATTCTTTGGTGACAACCAAACCGGAGGGCATTTCACGGTATGCAACACCAAGCGTACGAAAGCCCTGGCTGCTGAGCGACTCAAATCGACTCAATATTTGCTCCCGAACCTTCGATATATCAACGGCAGTCCCGTCTGATTTCTCTACCCTGGAACAAACGTCAAGTACATTCTGAAGAGCACCCTTGGTTATAATGATATTTTTACCGCCTTTTGACACTAAAATACTTAATCGCTTTCGAACAAAATCGTAGGGGACCTCATCAAGTTTTTCGTAGCCAGCCAGGTCGAACTGTCGATGCTTGCGGATGGCTTCGTCAATCGGATTCACGAACCCGGTCTCGTAGAATGCATTTATATAGGCATATAAAATTACTTTTTCGCTTTCTTTACCGTCGATATCGATACCCGATTTAACGGTGACAACGCCTTCGGTAAGTGTCCCGGTCTTATCTGAACAGAGAACGTTCATACTGCCGAAATTTTCGATAGCCATGAGCCGTTTGACGATCACCTTTTCCTTGGCCATTCGCTTGGCGCCCTGTGCCAAATTGATACTGATAATCGCAGGCAGAAGCTGAGGTGTGAGTCCTACCGCTAATGCCAGGGAAAAGAGAAAGGCTTGGAGGACAGGGCGGGCGTAAAAGACGTTAACAATGAAAACGCCGACAACGAGTATGACCGTAATCTCTAAAAGTAAGTAACCGAAATGTTTGACGCCGTGTTCAAATTCAGTCTCTGGAGGCCTGAGCTTCAACCGCTCGGAAACCCTACCGAATTCGGTTCCCTTACCGGTGAAAACCACCACAGCCCTGGCCGTGCCGCTCACAACGTGCGTTCCCATAAATAGGCTGCTGGTCCGCTGGCTGAGTGGCGCTTCGGCGGAAACAACCCCGACTTCTTTTTCTACAGGATATGTTTCTCCAGTTAGTGTCGCTTCGCCTATAAAAAGGTCTTTCGATTCTATAATGGCGCAGTCACCGGGGATAATGTCACCGGCGTTAAGAATAACAATGTCTCCCGGTACGATCTGCTCTATGGGAATTTCAACCTCGCTTCCATCGCGTAATACGGCCGCCTTTATTTGGACCATCGCCAGTAATTTCTCCACGGCGCTGGTGGCTCCGCGCTCCTGCCAGAATCCGAGCAAGCCGCTTATGCCGACGATGACCACGATGATCACGGCATCGGTGACATCATGCAGCAAGAAGGCCAGTACAGCAGCGAACAACAGAATAATTATGATAGGGCTCTTGAATTGAGAAAGTAGAAGGGCCAGCCAGTCCGTCCTCTTCTTCGGTCTTAACACATTTAATCCATGCTGTGCCAGACGTACTCGGGCTTCCTCGCTGGTTAGACCTGTCAGATCCGCTTCAAGCCGTTCCATTAAGTCTGCTGCCGGCAGGCTCCAGAATTCAGACAAACTCTGTTGACTCACTTTGTTTACCAGTTCCGCTAATCAGAACATTTACGGCTCTCTTACTGTGTAAAAGCTAAGCTCAAATGAAATTGTGGTCTTTGTAACTCCTAGCATTATTCAGTCTTATGGATACATAATAACAAATACATGGAGATAATACTCGACAATGAGGAAGCTAAAGAGGGATTATTAGATAGCAGAAATATTAACCGCGACCAAAGGTCCAGTATCCTGAACTATGGAAAGGCTGGATAGCGCTACTATCTCTACCCGATGAACTTACTCAGGACTAAGGCACCGTTAACTCCACCGAAGCCGAAGGAGTTTGACAGCGCCACCCCGACACCGGCCTGCCTGGCCTGATTGGGGACATAGTCCAGGTCGCATTCCGAATCCGGAAATTCCTGGTTTATTGTCGGTGGAATAATGCCGGTGTTTATGGTAAGCAGTGCAAAAATAGCCTCCACCGCTCCGGCAGCGCCCCACATATGCCCCACTGCCGACTTATTAGAACTTATAGCCAGCTTTTTAGCGTGACCACCGAACACCTTCTTAATTGCCCTGGTCTCGGACAGGTCGCTGATTATGGTCGACGTGCCGTGCGCATTTATATAATCGATTTGTGCAGGTTCGATTCCAGCATCACGCAGTGCAAGTTTCATACATTCAGCCGGCCCGTTGCCGTCGGGAGTTGGCGACGTATAATGATAGGCGTCGCAGTTGTTGCCGAATCCCAGAACCTCTCCGTATATCCTGGCTCCCCTCTTCAGTGCCGACTCTAATTCTTCCAGGATCAGCACACCGCTACCCTCGCTGGTAACCAGCCCGTCCCTGTCGCCGTCAAAAGGACGACTGGCTTTGGCCGGTTCGCCATTCCTCTTGGAGGTCAGGGCGCCCAGCAAGTCCAGAGATGCCATCATCGAGGCGGTAATCGATGCTTCGGCGCCACCTGTTATCATCGCGTCCGCCTCACCCTGCTGAATACACCTGAAGCCAAGGCCGATGGCGTTCGTACCTGAGGCGCAGGCTTCTGTGACCAGGTGGTGGGGTCCTCTAGCTCCGAATCTGATGGCCACCACGCTGGCCGCCGAGTTCGGCGTGGCATTAAGTATTAGAAAGGGCGGCACTCTGTCAAGCTCGCCTCTGTTAACGAAATTATTCGCCGCCTCGAAGCTGCTCCAGCCGCCAACAGCCGTTCCCATAATTACACCGACTCTATCTCCATTTGCCGGGTTTCTTTTTATTCCCGAGTCCTCCACCGCCATGGTAGCCGCCGCCAGCGCGTACTGAATAAACGGGTCGAAGCGCCGAATGAATTTGCTGTCCATGAAGTCCTGCGGATTAAAGTCCTTTATCTCGCCGGCTACCTGGCACTTTAATTTGGAGGTATCAAACCTAGTAATAGGGCTGATGCCTGACTTTCCGGCACAAAGCCCGGCCCAGCTCTTATCGGCTCCGATGCCCAGTGGCGTCAGCATGCCGATGCCGGTAACGACAACCCTGCGCTTCATGCCATCCCCTCTTTAATGGTCTTGACCAGGCCTGTCTGCGCCGCCCGATAGGCCAGATGAATTGCGTTCTTAATGGCTTTGGCCTGGCTCCGGCCATGGGCCACGATTATATTGCCGTCTATCCCCAGCAGGAAGGCCCCGCCATGCTCCTTGTAGTCCATACGCTCCACCATTGAAGCCAGCTGCGCGTAGTGGACCAGCGCCGTACCCCTGAGGTCGTTGCTGATTTTAAACGCCTGCTCCGCACTCATCAGGTTCTGTACTATGCCTCCCAGCCCCTCGATGGTCTTTAACACCACGTTTCCGGTGAAGCCGTCGGTGACAATCACGTCCGCTTTTCCCATTAGAATTTCATTACCACCTATATCACCGATGAAATTCAGGCTGCTGTTTTCAAGTAGCCGGTAAGCATCTCTGGCCATTGCGTTGGTCTCAATCCGTTCCCCGCTGACGTTAAGCAGCCCGACCCGCGGTGATCCTATGCCCAGTACGCTATTAGCGAAAAAGTTGCCAAGTTGCGCAAACTGGACCAAAAATTCCGGTCGGCAGTCGACATTGGCGCCAACATCGATAAGCAGCGCCGTGCTGGCAGCATCGACAGGGAATACGCCGCACAGCGCTGGACGCTGAACGCCTTCGATTCTAGCCAGGTTTAAGAAGGCGGCGCCCACTACGGCTCCTGTATTGCCCGCTGACACGAAGGCCGAAGCCGCCCCATCCTGGACCAACCTGGTTCCCACCACGATGGACGAGTCCGGCTTCCCGCGCACCGCCTGCACCGGCGGCTCATTGCAGTCGATAACCTGGGGGGCATCCACGATGGTCAAACCAGGCTCCACAGCCTGGCGCCTGACCAGCTTCTCCAGTAGTGCTTTTCGGCCCACCAGCACTACACGTGTACCATACTCTTCCACGGCAGCCGCGGCCCCCTTCACGACCTCATGAGGAGCGAAGTCGCCGCCGGCGGCATCCACAGCTACCGTTACATGTCCGTCTGAATTCATTTTCTCTTGAAAACAGGCTGCCGCTTCTCCAGATTAGCCCGGCGGCCCTCCTCGAAGTCCTCCGTGCTCACCAGAAAATCGTTTAACTCTCTCTCCAGCTTCAGTCCTTCTGGTAGCGAGACATCTATCCCCTGCACCATAGCCTGCTTGGCGGCTCTGATCGCCAGCGGTGCCCGACGGCATATCGTCTCCGCCATAGCTCTGGCTGCCGGCATCAGCTCCGACGGCGGAACCACCTTGTTGACCAGACCAATCCGGTAGGCCTCAGCGGCGCTGATTGGTTTTCCCGTGAGCAGCAGCTCGGCGGCCTTGACTAAGGGTATAATCCGCGGCAAACGCTGCGTGCCTCCCCAGCCGGGTATAAGCCCCAGCGAAACCTCAGGCATACCGAAAATGGCGTTCTCAGAGGCAATTCTCAAATCGCAGGCCAGCGCTATCTCCAATCCACCTCCCAAGGCAGCCCCATTTATGGCAGCAATCATAGGCTTCCATGAGCTCAGAGCCTCTGTAAGACTCAGCTGACTGGTATTCTGTCCTCTTAATTGCCTCAGCCTCGGCAGCATGGTCTCAATGTCGGCGCCCACCGAAAAGGCCTTGTTGCCGGCGCCCGTTATAATAC
>Ga0209610_1000158_pt1 | contig 34153 bp, 38 predicted proteins | sample LakKivw275mmetaG_FD_184137 | JGI IMG/M metagenome (GOLD analysis project Ga0209610, IMG submission 184137) | Anoxic lake water microbial communities from Lake Kivu, Rwanda to study Microbial Dark Matter (Phase II) - Lake Kivu water 275m metaG... | ecosystem: Environmental > Aquatic > Freshwater...
TCTCTTGACTTCTTTATAGCATCCTCTATCATGAAAACAGTATCCAGCCGCGGGTAGTGGGATTACAACAGATCCCATGATTACTAATTATATAAACTTATATAAATACAATTCCCACCTCAAATAAGCAAAAACAGGGTTTAGCTGCGGTTTTATTCCGCAGCCATCCCATCCTATTCCTTGGGTCTTGGTTTTACCAGAACCAGTTTGCCGTTTACCGGCACGGCATCCAGAAGCACTGTTATCGAATTCTCTCCTTGGAATGCCACCCCTACGTTAGTCCACCGATCCTTCCCGGTTTCATGGTCTGTTACAACCGTGTTAACCCGGAAGTCAGGTACTTGTCCTTTCATATAAACACCTCCTATGATTTGGACTTTGGCGTGGCATATAAAAAACCGTACATGAGAGCGGAAGAAAAGTATTTAAGGGCGTTCACAATATTTTATAGCAAATTGCAGTTATAGTTCAAATATTTTGCAATTTGCTATAGCCGACGACATATGTCGTCGGATATATCGGATGTCATAATTTATGACATCCGCTATAGCTAGCAAAACACATGTAAAAGTTCATAAATTAATGTGTTTTGCTATTATTTGTGATCCAAAATGTGGTTGCAGGTTAGAATGTATCTGCTGCTTGGCGTGATGTTCGCGATACTCTACGCGCTCTTGGTAGCCGTGGGTAGCTACATGGGTGTCGGAAGTTTCTTTTCCTATCTCATCCTCGGTTTTGTGATGCTGTTCGTCCAGTTCATGATTGGCCCAAAACTTGTCGAGTGGACGATGCGCGTCAAATATGTTACGCCACAGGAAGAGCCCGAATTGCATAAGATTGTTGAGGAACTTTCAAGAAAGGCGGGAATCAAAAAACCGCGCGTTGCGATTTCGAGCATGAACATCCCAAATGCGTTTGCATTCGGAAGATGGGGCGGCGACGCCCGCGTATGCGTGACGCGAAACATCATGAACCTGCTGAGCGAAGACGAGCTGAAAGCCGTTATCGGGCATGAGCTTTCGCACGTCAAGAACCGCGACGTCATGGTGATAACGCTTCTGAGCATCGTGCCGATGATATGCTGGTACATCGCGATGAGCTTCATGTACGGCGGCAGGGACAGGGAGGGCAGGGGCAATGCGGCATTCTTGGGAATCGCGGCGTTTCTGTTGTATTTTATCACAAACCTTCTCGTGCTTTATGGCTCCAGAATACGCGAATATTATGCTGATTTAGGAAGCGTAAAACTCGGGAACCAGCCACACTATCTCGCATCTGCGCTGTACAAAATCGTTTACGGAAGCGCAAAAACCCCGCAGAGTGAATTGCAGAAGGTTCAGGGCGCGAGGGCTTTTTTTCTGAACGACCCGGCAAGGGCGATGAACGAGATCCAGGAACTGCAGGTGATAGACGCAAACCTCAGCGGCACCATAGACCTGAACGAGCTGATGGACATGAAAAACAAAGAAGTTAAGCTCAGTTCAACGGACAAGCTCATGGAAATTTTCACTACCCACCCGAACATGCTCAAGAGGATAAAGCATCTGTCAACATTGACCTGATTGCTTTGGATTTTATACTTTTTAACATCAATTCTGATTACTTATCTCCAAGATGGATTTTTACACCGAACTTCTGAAACTCATTGACGAGCAAGAGAAATGGCGCTCAAACTGCCTGAACATGATTGCCAGCGAGAACATCACCTCGCCGGCAGTCGCCAAGGCGTTTTCATCGGATTTCGAGTACCGCTATGCTGAAGGCCTTCTGAAAGGCAAGGATGCAAAGGGTTTCCAGCAGTTCGAGCGTTTCTACCAGGGAACGAAGTACATCGACAGGGCTGAAGCAATAGCCATAAAACTGTGCGAGGAGATTTTCAATGCGGAGCATGCGAATGTCGTTCCCATCTCCGGAGTGGTTGCGAACCTTACTGCGTTTTATGCACTCGCGAAATACGGCGATAAAATCTCAACCCTGAGCATTCCTGCGGGTGGGCACATCTCCCATACACAGGTGTCTGCTGCAGGAATTATCGGCTTGAAGGAAATTGATTACGTATTCGACGAGCATGAGATGAACATCGATGTTGACGCATCGAGAAAAATGCTTCTCAAGGAAAAGCCAAAAATAATGATGCTTGGCGGGAGCATAATGCTGTTTCCTCACCCTGTGAAAGAACTGCGCGAAACCGCAGATGAAATTGGTGCGGCAATCGTTTATGACGCCGCCCATGTTCTTGGCCTTATTGCTGGCGGAAAGTTCCAGAAGCCGCTTGAGGAGGGTGCGGATGTTCTTACATCCTCCACGCACAAAACCATGCCCGGACCGCAGGGCGGCGTCGTCATGTGTAAAGAAAAGTTCGCCAAAAAGATTGATGATGCAGCGTTTCCGGGACTGACGAGCAATCATCACCTGCACCATGTTGTCGCCTTTGCAGTTGCGTTGGCTGAGATGAAAAAATTCGGCAGGCAATATGCGGAGCAAATAGTTAAAAATTCCAAAGCTCTTGCCCAGGCGCTTCATGAATACGGATTCAACGTTCTATGCGAGCACAAAGGTTTCACAGAGTCGCACCAAGTCGTGGTTGACGTTTCAAAAATTGGCGGCGGCAAGAAAGTGGCTGAGGCATTCGAGGAAGCCAACATAATCATAAACAAAAACCTCATGCCCTGGGACGACGTCGACCATCCGGAAAAGCCATCAGGAATACGCATAGGCGTTCAGGAGCTGACGCATGTTGGAATGAAGGAATCGGAGATGAAGGAGGTTGCGAAATTCATGAAGCAGGTGGCAATTGATGGCAAAGACCCGAAAAAAGTCCGCGAATCTGTTGTTGAGCTAAAGAAGAACTTTATGGACGTGAAGTTCTGTTTTTGAGCGGTATATTTTTAAGTCTGAACTACACTTTACTACAGATGATCCAACTTCAAGAACAACCTTATCCCGATTCGGAAATTTACGAACAGCTGACGCCGCTTGTCAGGAACTGGTTCAGCTCCAAGTTTAGGGAGTTTGCAGTTCCGCAGAAGTATGCAATCCTGAACATTCACGGGGGGCAGAACACGCTCGTGTCCGCGCCCACGGGAAGCGGCAAAACCCTGACAGCGTTCCTTTCAATCCTGAACGAACTGATAAAACTTTCGGAGCAGAAAAAACTCGAGGAAAAGGTCTACTGCGTTTACGTTTCCCCGCTGAAGGCGCTGAACAACGACATACGCAAGAACCTACAGGAGCCGCTCGAGGAACTCGAGAAACTCGCAGGGTGCGAACTTGGCATAAAGGTGATGGTCAGGACTGGCGACACGCCTGCAAGCGAAAAGTCAAAAATGCTGACACACCCGCCGCACATACTCATAACCACTCCTGAAACGCTCGGCATACTGCTATGCGCCCCGAGATTCAGGGAAAAAATGGCGGACGTGAAGTGGGTCATCATTGACGAGATTCACGCGTTGGCTGAGAACAAACGCGGAGTCCATCTTTCTCTATCGATCGAAAGATTACAAAACCTTGCAGGAAGATTTACAAGAATTGGTTTGTCAGCCACGATTTCACCATTGGAGCGTGTCGCGGAGTTTCTCGTTGGTTATGAAAACGGAAAAGTCAGGGACTGCAAAATAGTTGATGTCCAGTTCATCAAGAAATTGGATTTAAAAGTGCTGTGTCCTGTCCAGAATCTTGTCAATGTTACTCAGCACGAGCTTCAGGATGCGTTGTATAACCTTCTGAATGACCTGATACAAAAACACAAAACAACCCTTATTTTCACGAACACACGCAGCGCTACCGAACGTGTAGTTCATAATCTGAAGGAAAAATTCCCTAAGAATTATAAAGAGAATATTGGTGCGCATCATTCCTCGCTTTCCGCGGAGCATCGCCTGAACATTGAGGACAGATTGAAAAAAGGCGAGCTCAAGGTCGTTGTTTCCTCCACAAGTTTGGAACTCGGTATTGACATCGGTTACATAGACCTTGTCATCCTGCTTGGTTCTCCGAAATCCGTTGCCCGTGCACTGCAGCGCATCGGTCGTTCAGGTCACAAACTGCACGACATGGCAAAGGGCAGAATTATCGTGTTGGACCGTGACGACCTCGTAGAATGTGCGATTCTGCTGAAGGATGCGATTGAAGGAAAAATTGACGAGATCGATATTCCTGAAAATTGCCTCGATGTTCTTGCTCAGCAGATATATGGAATCGCGATTTCGGACAGGCAGCACATAGAGAACATTTACTCGCTGGTGAAGAGGAGTTACTGTTACAGAGGCCTGAACAGAAACGACTTCATGGACGTCATTGATTACCTTTCCGGAAAGTATATCGAGCTTGAGCAACGCCACGTGTATGCAAAAATCTGGCATGACGAAAAAACCGGCATGGTAGGCAAGCGCAGCAAGATGGCACGTCCGATTTATTCGATGAACATCGGAACGATTCCGGAGGAGTCTTACATCACGGTAAAAGTCAGAAACGTTACAATAGGAAAAATCGACGAGGCCTTTCTGGAACGCCTGAAAAAAGGAGACATGTTCGTTCTTGGCGGAAAGATCTACCGCTTCAATTTCGCACGCGGAATGGTCGCCCAGGTTTCACCGTCCGACGGACCGCCGACGGTTCCTGCATGGTTTTCTGAACAGCTTCCTTTGAGCTTCGGGCTTGCGATGGACATCCAGCGCTTCAGAAGGCTGATGGAAGAGCGCATGAGCAAGCCGAAGAAAGAGGTGCTGGAGTTTCTGCGCGGTTACCTATATGTGGACGAAAACGCAGTCAACAGCATTTACGAATACTTCAGAGAGCAGTACCAATATGCGAAAATACCGAGCGACAAAAAAGTAATAATCGAGAATTACACTGCATTCGGAAAACGCTTCATCGTTTTCCATACCCTGTTTGGCAGGCGCACGAACGACGCATTGTCGCGGGCGCTGGCATATGCGATTTCAAAACGCGAAAGAAAGAACGTTGTCATAAGCCTCACAGACAATGGTTTCTACCTCGGGGTTTCAGGCAAGGTTCAGCTTCAGCAGGCTCTTGAAACAATCACGTCAAAAAATCTGCGCGAAATGCTGGTGAAAGCCATTGACAGGACCGAAGTCCTTGCACGCAGGTTCAGGCACTGTGCCACGCGCTCCCTGATGATACTGCGGAGTTACAAGGGCCGCCAGAAATCCGTCGGCAGGCAGCAGCTCGGCTCAAAAATTCTTTTGAGTTTCGTAAAGCGTGTCTCGGAGGATTTCTCGATTTTAAGAGAGGCAAGGCGCGAGGTTTTGGAGGACCTTATGGACATCAAACATGCGGAGAAGGTCATAGAAGGCATAGAAAAAGGCAGCATAAAAATCGAAATCATCACAACGGAAATTCCCTCGCCCTTTGCGCTTGGTCTTATAGCGCAGGGCTACATGGACGTGATGCGCATGGAGGACAGGATGGAATTCATCAGAAGAATGCACGAGGCGGTTTTGTACAAGATAGGAAAAATAAATAAACGATGAAATCTTTGGAGATTCTACCGGGCATCGAAATTGCGGGTTTAACCCTAAACCTGAAAAAATCCAAAACCCTTGTGTTCGCGGATTTGCATCTCGGCTTTGAGGAATACCTGAACAAGCAGGGCATCCTTGTCCCGAGGTTCCAGTACAGCGACATAATCCAACATCTCGAAAAAATCCTGAAAAAAACCAGGCCCGAAACAATCGTCATAAACGGTGATTTAAAACACGAATTCGGAAGCATCTCGAGGCAGGAATGGAATGAGGTCCTGAATTTTCTGGATTTTCTGAAGGACTACGAGATAAAACTCGTGAAAGGAAATCACGACAACATTCTCGGGCCGATTGCTGACAAAAAGAACGTGGATGTAGTGCCTAACTACGCTGTCGGCAGCATATACATAACCCACGGAAACGAAATTCCCGATGACAAAAAATTCAAGGAATCAAAAATCATCATAATTGCCCATGACCATGTTGCTCTTGGTTTGAGAGATGAAACCAGAACCGAAAAAGTAAAATGCTTCCTTCTCGGAAAATTCAGGAACAAAAAACTAATCGCAATTCCCTCCCTGAATTTCATCACGGAGGGCGTTGACGTTCTCCAGCAAAAGCTGCTTTCGCCGTTCATGCAGCAGGACCTGGGCGACTTCCGGGTTTTTGTTGTGGAAAAAAACGAGGTTATGGATTTTGGAAGATTGGATAAATTACTGACAATTTAGGCACTACATCTGGTCAAGGTTGTTTGTGTGTGTCGCCTTGACCTTGCCCCTATTGTTTATCTAGGGCATCCGCATCGTTTCTTTTTTGCCATATTTATCACCTCCTTTAATCTTTATCTTGTCTCGTTTGTGTGTTATTTATAGTGAATTTTTTTGCATAAAAATGTAGATATCAACCGTCGGTTAACAACCGCTGGTTAACAGCCGATTTGTTAACAAAACCCATTTTTATACTCTTTACACTTATATAATATCTGAATATTACCACAATAATATCCTCATCATAAAAATAGATACTTCACCTACGGTGAAGTATAACTTACAAACAAATGAAAACGATGGGTGTTTGTAATGCCTCGCATAAGTGTTGAAGTTCCGCAGGAAATCCTCGATGATTTGCGGGTGCACATCGGGGACAACAAGAAGTTCGTGAACCTTTCGGATGCAGTCCGGACGGCGTGCAGGAAGCTTCTGGACCAGCTTGACGAAATCGACAAAAGACACGGGAGGGTCAAGGAAAAATGAAGATATGTAGGGAATTTTACTTCGATGCCGCGCACCACCTGCCGGATTACAAGGGCAAGTGCGAGGACGTGCATGGGCACACGTATAAACTTGAGGTCGTTGTGAAAGGCAGAGCAGGAAAAAATGGCATGGTTCTCGATTTTGAAAAAATAAAAAGGATTGTGAGTGAGAATATCATTGAAAAACTCGACCATAAGGATTTAAACAAAATTTTCAAAAATCCGACGGCGGAAAACATTGCGCAGTGGATTTTCAACGAACTGAAAGGAAGAGTGAACGTAAGTTCGGTGAAACTCTGGGAAGGGCGGGGAAAATGGGTGGAAGTGGAAGAGCGGTCTGCCTGATTTCAGGAGGTATGGATTCAGCGGTCACGGCAGCGATTGCAAAAGAAAAAGGATGCGAGATTTATGCGCTCACTTTTGATTACGAGCAAAGGCATTCAAAAGAAATTGGGTGTGCAAGAAAAATCGCAAAGTGGTTGAATGTGAAGGAGCATAAAATAATGAAAATAAATTTACGAGAATTCGGAGGGAGCGCATTGACCGCGGACATAAAAGTTCCGAAAGCGGGAGGTGGGGGAATTCCCCCAACTTACGTTCCTGCGCGGAATACGATTTTGCTGAGTTATGCTCTTGCTTATGCAGAAGTGAAAAAAGCTGATGCGATTTTTATAGGTGCGAACGCGGTCGATTACTCAGGATACCCGGACTGCAGGCCGGAGTATTTTGACGCGTTCCGGAAACTTGCGAATTTCGCGACAAAGCGCGCGGTCGAAGGCAAAAAAATCCGGATAGAAACCCCGGTGATAAATTTTTCAAAAAAAGAGATTGTAGAGAGGGGCAAGGAGTTGAAAGTCCCCTTTGAATTCACATGGAGCTGCTACCGCGGCGAAAAAAAACCATGCGGAAGGTGCGATTCGTGCGTTTTGCGAGCAAAAGGTTTCAAGGAGGCGGGGCTTAAGGACCCGCTGGGGGTAAAAAAATGAAGGTGAACGAGATTTTTGTGAGCATTCAGGGCGAGGGAAAATACATCGGAAAGCCGCAGGTTTTTGTGCGCTTACAGGGATGCAACTTGGAATGCAGCTGGTGCGACACCCGATACGCGAGGGAGGGCGAGGGCACTGAGATGGATGTAAGTGAAATATTAAAAAAATTAAAAAAATCCGGGTTGAAAAGCGTATGCATTACGGGCGGCGAGCCCATGATGCAAAGAGCGGAGCTGAAACATCTGGTAAAAAAACTGAAAAAAGAAAAATACGAAATCGTCATGGAAACTAACGGAACATTATACGACAAGGAAATCTTCGACACGGTGGATTGCGTTTCCTTTGATGTAAAGCCCCCAAGTTCTGGAGAGGAGAGCGATTCGAATTTGCTAAAAAAACTGAAAAAGAAGGACCAGGTGAAAGTCATAATTGCGGGAGAGAACGATTACCACTTTGCGAAAAAACTTCTGCCGAAGATAAAGCCGGACGTGGACGTGATATTTCAGCCGCTTGGAGGAACCAACCTGAAGTGGCTTTCGGAAAAGATTATGGCAGATAAACTGAGAGTGCGGATTCTGCCTCAACTGCACAAACTGGCGGGGCTGAAATGAGGGACTTGCAGGATAGAAAACCGGATGTTGCAGAGAACCTTGAGCGTGTTGGCATCACCAACCTGCGGACGCTTGTGGTTACAAGGTGGAAGGGGCACGAGTACAGGTTTGTCCCGACCATTGAGCTGACCATCGACCTGGACAGGGGCAGGAAAGGGGCGCACATGAGCCGGTTGGTTGAATCCATAACCGAGGTCATAGAGGCGGAAACCGGAAAGAAATACTCCTCGTTCGAGGAGCTTGAGAGAAAAATCCTGAAAAAACTGGAGCAGAAGCACTCCCACAAAAAGGCCGAAATCTCGATGAGGACGGAGCTTGTGGTTGAGCGGAAAACACCAGCGACGCGGAAAAAAACCATGGAGTGCCACGACATTTTTGTCAAGCTGGTGAAGAACAACGGCAGGTTTACGAAAATTCTCAGGGTGGATGTTGTGGGGAATACGGCATGCCCGCACTCAATGGAACACGTGGGCAAACCGCACATCCAGCGCGCGGTTGGAACTCTCGAGCTCGAAACCGCATACGAAAATCCGGCTGAACTCGAGGACATGATAAAATGCGTTGAAAGTTCGTTTTCGTCTAAAGTATATACAATACTGAAGACAGAGGACGAATCCGCGGTGGTCCGGGAAATGTACAAAAACCCGAGGTTCGTCGAGGACGTCTGCAGAAACATGCTTAACAACGCGAAAAGGAAGTTCGGGAACTGCCGGATACGGGCGAAGGTGGTTTCGCAGGAGTCGATACACAGGCACGACGTAGTTGCGGAGGGGTGGTGCGATGCCTAAAGATTTGGTGGTTTTTTAACAAGAAAAACCATTAATTTTACCTTAGATGAGGTCTATAGCCTCATGGTGGGAAAATGTTGATTGGTAAGAAAATACGCATCGAGCGTATAATGAATCGGGAGTCGGGGAAAACGGTTATTGTGCCCATGGACCATGGAGTTAGCGTCGGCCCTATAGCCGGTTTAGTGGACCTTACAAAGACAATAAACGACGTTGCAGAAGGCGGAGCGGATGCGGTTTTGATGCACAAGGGGATGGTGCGCTACGGCCACAGGGGTTACGGAAAGGACATCGGGCTGATCATTCATCTGAGTGCCGGAACATCGCTCGGGCCTGACCCGAACAACAAGGTTCTGGTTTGCACGGTAAAGGAAGCGGTACGGCTTGGAGCGGATGCGGTTTCGGTGCACATAAACATCGGGGCTGAAAACGAGAGCCAGATGCTTAACGATTTGGGTTTCATCTCGAAGAAATGCGACGAGTACGCCATGCCGCTTCTGGCGATGATGTACCCGAGGGGAAAGGACATAAAGAACGAGCACGATCCGAAGTACGTAAAGCACATTGCGAGACTTGGTGCAGAACTGGGGGCGGACATAATAAAGACCGTTTATACCGGAGATAAGAAGAGCTTCAAGGAGGTTATAGACGGATGTCATGCTCCTGTGGTTATTGCAGGCGGCCCGAAGATTGACAGCGAGGAAGCCCTGCTAAAGATGGTCAAGGACGCCATGGATTGCGGCGCTGCAGGAATATCCATAGGAAGGAACGTGTTCCAGGCAAAGAACAGGGTGGATATAACAAGGAAATTGTGCAGGATTGTCCACAGGAAGTGAGGGAGATGGTTTACCGCAAACGCGCTCCGAGGGATCTTGGTTCTAAAAAATTCAGCAGCAGGAAGGCGAAGCACGAAGGGGATGTGATGGCTATCGCCGAAAAAAATGTTGTCACTACGCATCGTGCGAACACCATCCGGAACGTTGCCCAGATTATGCGAAAAAACGACTTCAGGAGGATTCCCGTCGTGGATGCGGGCACGAACAGGCTTGAGGGCCTTGCTGTCGCTATTGACATTCTGGATTTTCTTGGCGGCGGGGAGAAGTACAACATCATAGAAAAGGATTACAAGGGGAATTTTCTTGCCGCAATAAACTGCCCGATAGGCAAGATAATGGCGGATGCGCAGTTCGTGGACAGCGGGGCGCAGGTGGATGAGGTCGTGGACATAATCCTGAAAAAACACACCTCGGCCATTCCGGTGGTGAAGGACGGGAAAAGCAGAGAGGTGGTGGCCATAGTGACGGAGCGGGACATTCTGCCGAGCGCCACGAACTTCGGGATAAAGGTCAAGGATGCCATGCAGAAAAAGTGCATAACCTCAAGCGCGGGCATGATGCTGTCAGACGTTTCAAAGATAATGGTGAGAAACCGGCTGAGGAGACTGCCGGTGATACAGGAAGACAGACTGACGGGCATCGTTACGGTCTTTGATGTTCTCGGCTTTCTGGAGAAAGGCAACTTCAAGGGAGTAAATGCGGAGGAAAACCTCAGCACGCGGGTGAACGAGATAATGGAAACCGAGATAATAACGATGAACCCGGAGCAGGATTTGTCCGCCGTTTCAACGCTTGTGAAGAAAACAAACCTGGGCGGATTCCCCGTGGTTGATGATGGAAAACTTTTGGGCATCGTCACAACCACGGACGTTATACGGGAGATTTACAGCGGTTAGGCCCGAAAACCCGGAAAAACCCAGAATAGTAACCTTTTTATACTCATCTTACATAATTTCTTGTTTACACACTTTTTCTTGGGGTTAAATTGAGCGAAAACATATTGGTTCCGAAACACGAGGTACTTGACGAAAAGAGCGCTGCGGAAGTGCTAAAGCAATTCAACGTTACCAAAAACGAACTGCCCAAGATAAGGTTCACCGACCCCGGATTGAAAGGGCTGAACTTCTCGATTGGCGACGTCATACGGATAACGCGCGAAAGTTCTACCGCCGGTAAGTCATACTATCACCGCGTTGTTATCGAAGGTTAGGATGCATCTATACGATTTCATGAAAAAGGACGATCTGACACAATTTCAGATCGATTCTTTTAACAGGCTGATAGACAAAGGTCTTCAAGAGGTAATAGATGAGAAGGGCACCATAGACGTCGAGATTGATGATTACTCCTTGGACATGGGCGAGATATGGGTCGGACTTCCGAAGTACGTAAAGGATGAAAAGGACCTCAAGCAGTTTTTCTCAACAGATTTTAAGGAGTTGACTCCACAGACGCAGGAAAACATAAGGCAGTTTCTGCACACGTATCCGTTCGAGTGCAGGCTGAGGAACCTCACCTACGCTGCACCCATCGTTCTCGAGTTCGTGGAAAACGGCAAAAAAACCCTCGTGGAAATCGGCTACCTGCCGATAATGCTAAAATCCAAGATATGCAGGCTCAACGGTCTGGACAAAAAGAAATTGGTGGATGCCGGCGAGGACCTTGAAGACCCGGGCGGATATTTCATAATAAACGGCACGGAGCGCTCGCTTATAATCGTTGAGGACCTTGCGCCCAACAGAATCGTAACGACAAAGGAGGTCGTTACGGGGAAGGACGTCATAATAGCGAAGGTTTTTTCCGTGAGACAGGGGTTCAGGTCCCGCATAACAGTGGAAAAGCGCGAGTCTGCAAGCGGAACGCTCTTCGTCGCGTTTCCGGGAATCCCGCGCAGGATTTCTCTCACAATACTGATGAAAGCCCTTGGTCTTAGCGACAGGGAAATACTCTCGCTGTTCGATGACAAGACGAGGCTGGAAGTTTTGCTCAACCTCGAACTCAGGAACATGTCGAACGACGATGCGTTCGATTACCTCGGGAAGATTGCGGGTGCTGGGCATGCGAAGCAGTATCAGGTTACGAGAGCGAACCAGGTTGTCAACAACTTCCTGCTACCGCACATAGGCAACACCGAGGCAGACAGAAAGAAAAAAGCAATCTACCTCGGCATAATGGCAAAGAAAGTTCTTGAGCTTGATTCCGGTTCGAGGGAGGTTGATGATAAAGACCACTACTCGAACAAGAGATTGCGTCTGGCAGGCGATTTGATGCAGGAACTGTTCAGGGTGAGCTTCAACAAAATCGCCCGTGACATCAAGTACCAGCTCGAGAAGCAGCACGCAAGAAGAAGGTCTCCAAACATAAGAACCGGTGTAAGGAGCAACAATCTCAGCGAGAGCATTGATTACGCACTTGCAACAGGGAACTGGACAGGCGGAAGAAGCGGCGTGAGCCAGGTTCTCGACAGGACCAATCATCTTTCGGATATCGCGCACAGGCGGCGTGTTTCATCACTCCTGAGCAGGAGCCACCCACACTTTGAAGCGAGGGATTTACACCCGACGCAGTGGGGGAGGATATGCCCGAACGAAACCCCGGAGGGGCAGAACTGCGGTCTCGTGAAGAATCTTGCGGTTGGGGCGTTCATATCAACGGAGGAAGATGAGGGCAACATCGAGGAGTATCTGAATAAGTTTGGGGTTCAATAATGGCAAGCGTTTATCTTAACGGCAGGCTGATGGGGGAACATTCGCGACCAGAGGGACTTGCAGAAAGGTTGAGAAACCTGAGAAGAGAAGGCAAGCTGCCGCGCACCGCATCTATAAGCTACCGCGAGGAAAACAATGAGGTTCAGATATACACCGACAGGGGCAGGGTTTTAAGACCGTTGATAGTTGTCGAGGACGGAAAACCGAAACTCACCTTAAGACACGAAGAGCAGCTGAAGAACGGAAGGATAGCACTGCAGGACTTGATAAACGAAGGTGTGGTTGAATATGTGGATGCCGAAGAAGAGGAGAACGCGTACATCGCGGTAACCAGGGACGAACTCACAAAGGAGCACACGCATCTCGAGCTCGTTCCATCCATGATTCTGGGGTTAAGCGCCGGCTTTGCGCCTTACCCTGAATTCAACTCATCCCCAAGAGTAACGATGGCTGCCGCTATGGCGAAGCAGAGTCTGGGGATATACTCGTCAAATTACTACTCACGGCTTGACAGCAGGTCGAATGTGCTTCATACTCCTCAGATGCCGTTGGTTCAGACGGACATAACCCAGGTTCTGAACTACGAAAAAAGACCTGCGGGTCAGAATTTCGTTGTTGCTGTCATGTCATATGCCGGTTACAACATGGAGGATGCGGTAATCCTGAACAAGAGCGCTGTTGAGCGCGGTCTCGGGCGTTCTACATTTTACAGAACCTACGTGACGGAAGAACGAACTTACCCATCCGGGCAGCGCGACCTCTTTGAGATACCGCTCGGAAAGGTTGATGGCACACAATCCGAGGAGACCTATGCAAAGCTGGATGCCGACGGTCTGATAATTCCCGAGGCGGATGTTGATGTCGGCGAAGTTCTCATAGGAAAAACATCACCGCCAAGATTCCTCGAGGAAATCGGGCCTTACGGTATTGTCGAGGAGCGCAGGAGGGAAACGTCAACGACAGTGAGACAGATGGAGTCCGGAACAGTTGATTGCGTGCTTCTCACCGAAACAACCGAAGGGCACAAGCTCGCGAAGGTAAGAGTGCGAAGCCAGCGCGTTCCCGAACTCGGGGACAAGTTCGCGTCAAGGCACGGACAGAAGGGCGTTGTCGGCCTGATAGTCCCACAGGAGGACATGCCATTCACAAAGGACGGCGTTGTTCCGGACCTCATAATAAACCCGCACGCAATACCATCGAGAATGACCATTGGCCATGTCCTTGAGATGATAGGCGGAAAGGTTGCATCATTAGAAGGAAGATTCGTGAACGGAACTGCATTCGACAATGAATCCGAAGACGAACTCCGGAAATCGCTAAAGAAGACCGGTTTCAGTGACAGCGGCAAGGAGGTTATGTACGACGGCTCAACAGGCGAGCGTTTTGAGGCCGAGATTTTCATCGGTGTTATATACTACCAGAAGCTGCACCACATGGTCGCGAACAAACTTCATGCAAGGTCCCGCGGTCCCGTGCAGATGCTGACGAGACAGCCGACCGAGGGCCGTGCACGCGAGGGCGGTTTGAGATTCGGAGAAATGGAGCGCGACTGTCTTATCGGGCACGGGGCAGCAATGATGCTCAAGGACCGCTTGCTTGACGAATCGGACCGCGTTATGGTTCCTGTCTGCTCGAAATGCGGTTTAATCGCGTTCAGGGATTACGAGCAGAGAACTGTTAGATGCCCGATATGCGGCGAAGTGCCGACGCACAACGTTGAAATCGCATACGCCTTCAAACTGCTCTTGAACGAGCTCATGGGTATGTGTATCTACCCAAAATTGAGGTTGAGCAATAAGGTTTAAAGTAAAAATGATAGTACAACAACCTTTTAACAAAAGGTTACGCAAAAGTGCTAAGCACTTTTGGGACAGCAAAATCGAAGATTTTGTGTCCAACGAAGCTACGCTTCGTTCGGAGCCAAAACTGCAAAGCAGTTTTGCGCTGACCAAAACAGAGACCATCAGCAAGACCTATGGTCTTGTCTGAGACAAGAGGCAAAGCCTCTTGCTCATCTTCGCTTCGCTCGATGGTCTTGAAAAAATAAAACACAATGGGCCGATGAGGGCCCGGTGACAAGGTTTAAAGTAAAAATGATAGTACAAAAGAAAATCGACCATATGGAGTTCGGGATTTTTTCGCCGCGAATGGTGCAGAAACTTTCGGTTGCGAAAATACACGACCCGAACACCTACGATGATGATGGTTACCCTATCGACGGCGGGTTGATGGATCCGCGGCTGGGCGTTATCGACCCGGGGATAAGGTGCAAGACATGCGGCGGAAGATTGGGCGAGTGCTACGGCCACTTCGGCCATATACAACTGACGCGCCCGGTCATCCATGTGGGATACGCGCGCGAGATATTCAACCTCATACGGGGGACATGCAGGGCATGCAGCAGAATACTGTTGAAACCCGATGACATTGAAAAATACAAAAAACTCGAGCGCACAGAGGACGTGGTCGAGCTGATATGGAACAGGGCCATAAAGGTTTCGAACAACAATCAAAAGTGTCCGCACTGCGGCGAAAAGCAGGTCAAGGTAAAATTTGTCAGGCCGTATTCGTACTACGAGGGCGAGAACAACATCCTGGTTACGGACATAAAGGAAAGGTTTGAAAAAATAACCGATGCAGACCTCGAACTTCTGAACTTTAAAATACGACCCGAATGGCTCATTCTCGAATCAATTCCTGTCCTGCCGATAACCACGCGGCCGTCAATAACCCTTGAATCCGCGGACCGGAGCGAGGACGATTTGACGCACAAACTTGTGGACATACTGCGAATAAACCAGCGCCTCGAGGAAAACATAAACTCCGGGGCGCCGCAACTCATCATCGAAGACCTCTGGGATCTGCTTCAGTATCACGTTGCAACCTACTTTGACAATGCGATTACCGGTGTTCCGCCTGCAAGGCACCGCTCCGGAAGGCCGTTAAAAACCATCGCGCAGAGACTGAAGGGCAAGGAAGGAAGGTTCAGAAACAACCTTTCCGGAAAGAGGGTCAACTTTTCTGCAAGGACAGTTGTAGGGCCCGATCCGAACATAAGCATAGATGAAGTGGGAATTCCCGTGGCGGTTGCTGTCGAGCTGACGGTTCCGGAGGAGGTCAATGAAGACAACATAAAAACGCTCAGGGAAACAATCCTGAACGGGCCGCACAAACATCCCGGTGCGAGAAATGTCATAAGTGCAGGATTCAGGAAACGTATCCTTGACGAAACCAAGGAGGAGATTGCAAAAAGCTTAGTGGTCGGGGATGTCGTTGAAAGACACCTTCGCGATGGCGACCTTGTCATCTTCAACAGGCAGCCTTCGCTTCACAGAATCTCGATGATGTGCCATGCGGTCAGGATTCTGCCGGGCAACACGTTCCGCATAAACACCGCGGTCTGCGCCCCTTACAACGCGGACTTCGACGGCGATGAGATGAACCTTCATGTTCCACAGTCCGAGGAAGCGCTTGCAGAAGCCGAAATACTGATGAAGGTTCGTAGGAACATAATCTCACCGAGATTCGGAAAACCGATTGTCGGCGGCAGGCACGACCATGTTACTGGGACATATTACCTCACAAAAGACGATACCGTGCTAAAGCGCGACGAGGCTTTAAAGGTGGTAGGGGGTGTGGTGAAATTACCGAAGGGCGAGAAATTCACAGGCAAGGAGATATTCCAACTTCTGTTGCCGAAGGACCTCAACCTCGTGTACAAGGCAAAGCTTTGCAGAAAGTGTCCCGAATGCAAAAAAGAGAAGTGCCAGTACGATTCCTACGTCGTTATAAAAGACGGAAAACTCATTTCGGGCATAATCGATTCTGAGGGATTGTCCGGAACACTGCTCAACGAGATATTCACGAGATACGGGCCGGACGCTGCCCGCGATTTCATCGACAAGTCAACGATACTCGGCATAAGGACGATAATGCGATACGGCTTTAGCGTCGGGATAGACGAAGGCGACTTGTCCGCAAAGGCCGAGGAGGAGATAAAGAAACTGCTGAAAGAAACGGAATCGAGGATTAACGAACTCATAAAGATGCGCGCCAGCGGTGACCTTAAAATAATCCCCGGAAAATCCATTGACGAATCGCTCGAGGACCATGTAATGGCGGAGCTCGGGCGGTCAAGAACAGCCGCGGGTAGGATAGCAGCGACCGATGTTGGTGAAAACAGCTCGGTGGTAATGGCGAGAACCGGAGCGCGCGGAAGCATGCTCAACCTTACGCAGATAGCGGGAACTGTAGGGCAACAGGCTGTTCGTGGACAGAGGGTCCAGCGTGGTTATCAGTATCGCACGCTGTCCTGCTTCAAGAAACACGATGTCAGCGCGGAAGCGAACGGCTTTGTTAAATCAAGTTTCAAGAAGGGTTTAAAACCATCGGAATACTTCTTCCACTCCATGGGCGGAAGGGAAAGTTTGGTTGACACAGCGATAAGAACTGGAAGAAGCGGTTACATGCAACGCAGGCTTATAAACGCGCTTCAGGACCTCGTGGTGTACAACGATTGTAGCGTGAGGGGCGATGGCGGTTTAGTCATTCAGTTCAAGTATGGTGAAGACGGCGTTGACCCGATGAAGAAGAACTATCAAACAACGGACGAGGAGGGTGCGCTTGTCGACCCCGGCGAGGCGGTCGGTACGGTAGCGGCGCAGAGCATCGGCGAACCCGGAACGCAGATGACGCTCAGAACGTTCCACTACGCGGGCGTTGCAGAACTCAGCGTGCCCATGGGCCTGCCGAGACTAATCGAGATAATAGACGCAAAACGTTCGCCAAAGAATTCGATGATGGTTGTTTACCTTGACGAGAACCATAGGTCAACCAAGGAAAAGGCAACCGAAGTGGCAAACCAGTTTAACGAAGTTTTCCTGAAGGACGTTTCGGATATCGAGGTGGACATGTCCAACAAGGAGATCATCGTAAAAACGGAAAACGAGGAGGCTATAAAAATCCTTGAAAAGTTCAAGGCAGAAAAGAGGGGCCAGAAGTTCGTCATAAAGAAAAAATCCCTGCTCGAGCTGAAAAAGGTCCTGAGCAAACTCGAAAGAAAGCGCGTCGCAGGCATCAAGGACGTCAAGAGGGCCTTCGTGAGGCGCCAGGGCGAGGAATACGTGATATACACGGAAGGTTCAAACCTAAAAGCCGTATTTGGTCTGAAAGGCGTGGACAAATACAGAACGACAACGAACGACATCTCGCAAATCCGCGAAACGCTGGGCGTGGAGGCCGCGAGGAACGCAATAATACGTGAGGCGATGAACGTTCTGGAGGACCAGCATCTCGAGGTTGATGTCAGGCACATAATGCTCGTGGCCGACAGGATGACCGTCACCGGAGACCTGCAGGCGGTTGGAAGGCAGGGCATATCTGGAAGTAAAGGTTCAGTACTTGCGAGGGCGGCGTTCGAGGAAACGGAAAAACACATACTCAACGCGGCGCTGTACGGCGAGCAGGAGAAACTTGCGAGCGTTGCGGAAAACATAATCGTGGGGCAGCCGGTTCCGGTCGGGACAGGAACCGTGAAACTCGCGATAAGACCAGGAGCAATAGGTAAGAAATAAAATGGCAGATATAAACGAGGAACTTCATGCGGTTGTAAAAACCGGGAAGGTTGTGCTCGGCTCGAAGAATGTTGTGCACACACTGCTGCTTGGAGGACCGAAGGCCGTGGTGTTGTGCAACTCGTGCGACCGCGAAACCAAAGAGTGCCTGCTGTACTACTGCCAGCTCGCAAACGTTCCCTCAAGGATAATAAAAGCCACGAGCGTTCAGCTCGGCGAAATCTGTGCTAAACCCTTCCCGATTTCGTGCCTGGCCATCCTGAACGAGGGGGACAGCAAGATTCTGGAACTGGTAAAAAATGAGTAAGATACGCCTGGACTCAGACGACATAAAGTACATAACCATGTTCGAAACTCTTACCGGAGCCAGCATAACCGACTGCGTTCAGGAGGATTCTGTCATGGGTTTTCTGGTCAAGAAAGGGGACATGGGGTTGGCAATCGGCAAGAACGGGGCGAACATAGAGCGGGTAAGGAAGGCCATGGGCAAAAGCATAATTGTCATGGAATCTTCCGAAAACCTTGAGGATTTCGTAAAAAACGTTTTCCGTCCCGTAAAAATAAAAAAATCCCGCACCCAGAAAACCGAGCAGGGAAACACCCTTGTGATAGAAATTGATAAAAAGGACAGGAAGTGGGTTATAGGTTCAGAGGGCAACCGCATAAAAATCGCAAAGAAACTTGCGAAGCGTCACTACGGGATTGACGACATAAACGTTAAGGTTAACTGAATTCTTTTGCTATTCTTGACAGGCTTTCAATATCTTGCCCATCAGCGGACCGCGCAGTCCTACCTTTACTCGGATTTCCTTACCGGTTAACCCTGTTGCCGTATCTATCATGCTCATAACGCGCTCAGGGTTTTCTCTTGCAGCCATTATCACCGTCGTTATCATGGCCTTAGACATGTCGTCCAATCCACGGATATTCTCCAGAAGCCGTGTTTCAGTTCCCGCGGAAATAGCTCTCCCCATCTTGGGATGGCATTCATCCAACACCCGTACAGTATCCGAATCTCCACGTTGTTGTGCTTCGTGCTTGGAAACTGCCCAGTCTGCCTCAAGAATAAGTCGTAGGTCGGTTAACTCCTGAGCATCCGACCCGGATATTTCATCAACATCCTTCAGTTTTCCAATGTCCGGCCCGGTGGTTTTTGTTATCGTTGCCATTTTATTCATAACACTTTAGGGCATTTTGGTATTTATAAAAGGACTTCCAATTAGGTATTCTGCATTCGCAGGAAAACGCCTCACCACACGCTTTTAAACGAGCGTGCGCATATCTATATTTCACACATTTTCTGTGTGTCATGCTACTTATTTTGCTATCACAAAATGGGAATGGGAGAATTTTCAGCAAAGAAACTAAGGCAACGCAGGCAAAAGTTTAGATGGAGCAAGGCAGATTACAGCAGGCGTGTTCTCGACCTTAAGAAAAAACACGACCCGCTCGAGGGCTCTCCCCAAGGCCGCGGAATAGTTCTCGAGAAGGTGGGAATAGAGGCGAAGCAGCCGAACTCCGCAATCCGGAAGTGCGTCAGGGTCCAGCTCATAAAAAACGGCAGGCAGGCAACAGCATTCTGCGTTGGCAATCGTGCCGTAACCTTCATAAACGAGCACGACGAGGTTCTTATTGAGGGCATCGGCGGGAGAAAGGGCCGCTCGATGGGCGACCTGTCTGGTGTGCGATACAAGGTGATGCAGGTGAACGGCGTTTCTCTTGACGAGCTGGTGCACGGCAGAAAAGAAAAACCGCAGAGATAAGTGAAAAATGAGGCACGACTTACTTAACGACGCGATATCCAATCTCAAGAACCACGAGCGCATTGGCAAGTCCGAGTGCATTTTGCATCCGGTTTCGAAATTGCTGGTTGAGGTGCTTCGGGTCTTCCAGAAGGAAGGTTACATAGGCGAGTTCGAGCTGTCGGACGATGGCCGCGGCGGCAGCATCAGGATAAAACTCATAAAGCAGATAAACGACTGCGGGATTATAAAGCCAAGATTTCCCGTAAAGCGTGCGGAATTCAAAAAATGGGAGGAGCGGTTCCTTCCCGCAAAGGGTTTCGGAATTCTTGTTGTAAGCACACCAAAGGGCGTTCTGAGCCACCGGGAGGCGAATGAGAAAAACCTCGGCGGCAGGCTGCTTGCGTACATCTACTGAAATGAAAAAAACCAAAGACACGCATTTAGAGCTCGAGATTCCTCAGGGAACAAGCATCGAGGTTGAAAAGAACCGGGTCAGTGTGAGCGGACCAAAGGGGAAATTTACACGGGAATTCAATCCAAGAGTAAAAATAGACAAGAAGGATAACCGTGTTGTACTCAAAACAAAATCTGCGAGAAGGGCGGACAAGGCGCTCCTGTGCACGATAAGAACCCACATAAAAAACATGTTCCACGGGGTTTCCGACGGAATAACCTACAAGCTGAAGATTGTCTACACGCATTTCCCGATGAGCCCGAAGGCCCAGGGCAGCGAGTTGGTCATAGACAACTTCATGGGTGAAAAATTTCCGCGAAGGGCGGCAATCCTGAACGGCGTCAAGGTCGAGGTGAAGGGGCGCGACGTTCTGGTAACCGGAATCTCAAAGGAGGATGTTGCCCAAACGGCAGCGAACATCGAACAGACAACCCGGATAAAGGACCGCGACCACCGGGTTTTTCAGGACGGTATCTACCTGGTCGAGAAGGACGGCGTTCCGATAGCGTAAGATGTCAGAAACAAAAATCGTAAGAGGGGAGTCGGGACAGACAAAAATAATACGGGGCACTCAGAAAGCAAAGCCGAAGGAGGAAGTTGAAACAAAAGTTGTGAAGCCCGAACTCAAAGAAGTTGCGAAACCAGAACCGAAAGAAAAAACAGAAAAACCCAAAACAGAGGAAGTCAAGGAAAAGCCAAAGGAAAAAACAAAAGAGCCCGCAAAAAAGGAAAAAACAGAAAAACCGAAAGAAACCGAGAAACCAAAGGAAAAGGTAAGAAAGCCTAAGGAAATTGCAAAAATAAAGTTTCATAAAATCGCCGAGCGAAAAAGAGCCAAAAAGAAGCCGCGCTTTATACGGACGGAATTGTACAAGATTCCGAGGATGAAAGACAAATGGAGAAAACCGGTCGGCATAGACAGCAAGAGGCTTGAGAAAAAGCGCGGTAAAGCTGCTGTTCCGTCAATCGGATACAAACAACCGGAAACGGTGCGAGGTCTCGTTGGTGACCGCATTACAGTGCGGGTCAGCAACCCCAAAGAACTGAAGGGAATTGATCCGAAAAAACACGTAGTAATAATCGCGGGAAACGTTGGAAGAAAGAAAAGAAACGAGATAATAAAGGCAGCCAACACCGCAGGTTTAACCATAATCAATCCGAGAAAGGGTGAGGTCTGATGAATCTTACAAGCCAGAAACAGATCGCATCAAGGATCATGAAGGTCGGGATGAACCGGGTCAGAATAAATCCCGAAAACCTGGAGAAGGTGGCCGAGGCGATAACGCGCGACGACATTCGCTCCCTGATAAAAAACGGGGCCATATACGCGTTGCCGAAAAGAGGATTAAGCAAGGGCCGGATAAAGAGGATTAAAGCAGCGAAGGAGAAGGGCAGGCGGAAGGGCCACGGCGGCAGGACTGGCAGGAAAATGGCAAGAACGCCGCGAAAGAAGGCGTGGGAGAGTAGGATAAGGGCGATAAGGGACGAGCTGAAAAAACTCAAAAAGGAAAAGAAGATTAGCGGCAAGATATACAGAAAACTGTACAGGCGGGCGAGTGGCGGCTTCTTCCACAGCCGAAGACACCTGAGGGAGTACATAGAGAGAATGTAAAATGGCGACTGGTCCAAGATACGTTGTCGGTTTCAAAAGAAAACGTCAGGAAAAAACAGACTACCAGAAACGCAGGGAACTTCTCAAGTCGAGGAAAACGCGCCTGGTTGTGAGGGAATCCAACAGGCACGTTCGTGTCCAGCTCGTGGATTACAAAGCGGACGGCGATGTAATCCTGGCATCGGCACACTCGCAGGAGCTGAAGAAATTTGGCTGGAAATATGCAACCTCGAACACCCCCGCAGCTTATCTTACTGGTTTCCTGTGCGGGATGCGCGTGAAATCAAAAGGCGTAAAGGACGCCATTCTCGACCTTGGCCTGTACAAATCAACCAAGGAGCGGAGGTTGTATGCTGCGATGAAGGGGGCATGCGATGCCGGCGTTTCAGTTCCGCACGATGAAAAAATAATTCCAAGTCCGGAGCGGATTAAAGGCGAGCATATAGCAAAACATTTCAGCGACAAAAAGGACATTACAAAAAACTTTGATGAGATCAAATCAAAAATAGAAAGCCAAAAATGAGTCCAAAAAAGAAAGATGCAAAAAAGGCAATGCCCGAGACAGAGGCCGAAGAGGAAACAGCTGAGGAGCCGGTAGTTGACCTTTTGGTCGGAAAGGAAGAGCCAGAAAAACCGAAGGACAAAGTCGCCAAGGAGCTTGCAGGCGAGCCCGGAGCCATGGATGAGGAAATTGAACGCGAGCTGCGCGAAAAGGAACTCGCGATGTGGGCACCCCGGACGAAACTCGGCGAAATGGTCCGGAAGGGCGAAGTTAAATCATTATCCGACGTTCTGGCGATGGGCATTCCAATCAAGGAGGTGGAGATTGTTGACTCGCTGCTCCCTGACCTTGAGGAAGAGATAATAGACGTCGGCAGGGTCCAGAGGGTCACGGATTCCGGAAGGAGGATGAAGTTTCGTATAGTGGCGGTCATCGGCAACAAGAACGGTTACGTCGGTATAGGGGAGGCGAAAGGCAAGGAGGCTGGACCAACTATAAGAAAAGCCATAGAGCGCGCCAAGTTGAATGTGTGTGAAATCAAGAGGGGATGCGGCAGCTGGGAGTGCAACTGCGGCAAACCGCACACGGTTCCGTTCAAGGTTGGCGGAAGATACGGCAGCGTGCACATAGCAATAATGCCGGCACCGAGCGGCGTCGGCCTGGTTGCAAACGACACAGGAAAAAAAGTATTATCATTGGCAGGATTAACGGACGCGTGGGTTTCTTCGGATGGTCACACGAGAACAACCCTAAACCTCGCGCATGCTCTGATTGACGCACTGGTGAATACAAACTACATAAAGGTGAAGGACAGGGATATAAAGAATCTTGCAGTAATGAAGGGTTCAGGCTCAAATGAAAAATAAAAAGGAAGTCTCGGGTGCGATAGCAGTGGTTCGCGTCAGGGGGAGCGTTCATGCTAGTGAACGGGTCAAAACAACGATGAAACTGCTGGGCATAAACAGGGCAAACAACTGCACCGTGATAAACCTCAATCCGGCATATCGCGGAATGCTGGGTCACATCGAAAACTACGTGACCTGGGGCGAAGTAAAGCTCGAAATCTTGGAAAAGTTGCTGAATGAACGTGGCAGAGTCACCGGAAACAAGCCACTCACCGAGGATTACCTAAAAAAGAACTCCAAGCACAAATCCATTGACGAATTTGCAAAGTCGTTTGTCGAAGGAAAGGCAAAACTCAAGGATATTTCCGGGTTAAAGCCCGTGTTCGGATTAAATCCGCCGAGGAAGGGTTTCGAGCGGAAAGGGATAAAGAAGCCCTATTCAAGCGGCGGCGTCCTTGGCTACAGGGGCGATAAGATTAATGACTTAATCATGAGGATGATCTAATGGCCCACAAAAATCGCAGAACGCAAAAGTTCAGGGGCTCGAGAAGCCACGGTTACGGATGCACGAAAAAACACAGGGGCGCGGGCAGCCACGGCGGCAGGGGCATGGGTGGCGGCAAGAAGCAGAAATGGACCTATGTTTCGAAATTCATGCCTGGCCACTTCGGTGGAAAGGGCTTCAAGACGCACATCAAGAAAGTTGTGGTTAAAGCCATAAACCTCGAAACTCTTGCGAAACTGCTCGATGAGGGTAAAATAAAAACAAAAGAAAAAACTTTGGATTTAACGGAACTCGGATACGACAAACTTCTCGGCTCCGGAAAACTGACCCAGCCGCTTGTGATAAAAGTGAATAGCGCTTCGAAATCTGCCGTTGAGAAAATTGAGAAAACCGGTGGCAAAGTGGAACTTCCGGAAGCCAAAGCCGCAGAGGTCAAGCCAGCCGCAACTCCAGAAAAAGTAAAATAATAAGCCGGATTCAAATTAATTAAAAATGAACCTCGAATTTGTCAGGCCGCTGATAAAATATCTGCCGGAAGTCAAGATTCCGAAGAGGCATGTTCCGTTCAGGGAAAAACTCTGGTGGACCGCTCTGGTTCTTGTCCTTTTCTTCGTGATGGGCGTCATTTATCCCGTTGGTGTAACGCCTGAACTTCTGCAGCAGAAGATTTCCGGGTTTTCCCAGATGCAGATGATATTCGCAAGTTCCATAGGTAGCATAACGTCCGCAGGCATAGGTCCAATCGTTACGGCATCCATCATACTCCAGCTGCTGGTCGGCGCGAAGATCATAGACATGGATCTGACAAAGCCGGAAAACAAAGCATTGTTCCAGGGAGCGCAGAAAATCCTGACGATAATAGTGGCTTTTTTTGAGGCCGCTGCCCTGGTTATGGGGATTCACATGGTCGAGGGTACTGCCCTGATAACATTCACGATCTTCCAGATCGCCCTTGGTTCGATACTCCTAATGTACATGGACGAGGTGGTTTCAAAGTGGGGCATCGGGAGCGGCATCGGACTGTTCATCGCCGGTGGTGTTTCACAGCACATAATCACGGGTTCGTTGAACTTCATGAAGAGCACGGGCGGAATCGCATATGCGGGTTACATACCCAACTTCATAGACCAGCTTGCAAACGGCAGTTTTAATCTGGTACTTCTGTTCCCGGTGATAGCAACCATAATCGTTTTCCTGGTTACCGTATATTGCGAATCCATGCGGATTGAAATTCCACTATCTTTCGGGGGAATACGTGGCGTCGGTGGCCGTTACCCAATCAAATTTTTCTATGTTTCGAATATCCCAGTCATCCTGGCAGCAGCACTCCTCATGAATGTCCAGATGTGGACGAAGTTTGCGGGTGTCGATTTGTATGCCCCTCCAACACAGATGACCTTCTTCCAGAATCTGGTTTATCAGCTAGGCCGTCACATAACCATGGGCGAACTTAACGGCATAATAAACCCCGCGGACGTTTACCGGCTTCTTGATGTAAGTGTCCTGTTCCATCTACTGACCTATCTCATAGCGTTTGTCGGGCTTTGCATTCTGTTCGGAAAATTCTGGGTCACAACCACCGGCCTTGACGCGGGAAGCATAGCCAACCAGATTCAGGAAGGAGGAATGCAGATTCCGGGTTTCAGAAGGGATAAGAGAATTGTGGAGCGCGTTTTGAACCGCTATATCCCACAGATAACGATCCTCAGCTCGGTTGCAGTCGGTCTTCTTGCGGCGGGTGCCGACCTTCTCGGCGCGTTGGGCAGCGGCACCGGAATCCTTCTTACCGTTGGTATAATCTACCGCCTGTACGAGGAAATCCAGCGTGAGGAGATGGCGGACATGTCGCCCGCGTTCAGAAGATTTGTCGGGAAGGAATAATGATTTGTAGCGTGGTTTACAGAAACTTCCCCAGAAACCTGTAAATTTAAGTACTAATAAATCTTGTCATGATGTTCATAATCCAGTATCTTCACAATCTTCTCTTTTTCATGGATCTCGTAGGTCAGAACAAAGGAGGTGTCTATATGCACACGCCGTGCCCCGTGCATATCCCTACGCAGTGGTTTGAAGTGATGCGGATCCCGAAGAATCTGCTCAACTTTCCTGTTTATTATTCCTAACTGCTTCCTATTTTTTTCTCTCCAACTTCCTAAATTTCTCATCAGCTTCATCAGAAATCTCAAGTGCGTAGCTCATACTATAACCCATAACGTTCAGCAAAATTATTAACCCTGATAAATTTGCCTTTTCGTATCTTTTCGAGTTTTTTCAGATATTCATCCTTTGCTTTTGGTTCTTCCTCAAGAAAAGATCTCATAAACAACTCTACCTGTTTGCTCATACTTATACCCTGCTCTTTGCAAAAACCAGAGAATCTGGCATATACATCCTCACTAACGTTAAATGTTTTTAGGACCATCTACATCACTATTTAATTTTATTTAACATTAAATAATGTTATTTAAGCTTATAAATCACAAAAACTTCCCCAAAAACCTGTAAAATTCTTTTTCCTCGGTGTCGAGAATTTTTTTGCCTGTCAGGAAATAAATCTCCTCCACCGCTTTCAAATCCTTCCCGAAACCTTTCCTCTCTTCCAGGATTTCAGGCATTAGCTTTTCAATCTCCCGGAACTTCCGTTTCGTGTCAACGACCCACCTGCCGTCCTTCACGTACGGTTTATCTTTTTTGTATTTTTCAATGAACTTTTCCTGATTTTTCGGATCCTGGTCAATCGGCGGCCCGGTCTTGTGCATGACTTCGGGAAGTTTGAAAACCTCAAATTCAAGAATTATCAGGGACAGGTTTTTTTCATTCGACCAGAAGCCGCTCCTGAAAAATTTGAAACCGAAGGTTTCAATTTCATCGGTTAAGGATTTAATGGTTCGCCTCAGCTGCGAGTACAGGGAATTCTCGTTCAGTTTTTTGTGCCTGAAAATTACCGCAACCAGTTTCGTGCCGCGTTTTTCTATCTTCTCGGACAACTCTTTTTTGCTCAGCAATTTCGGCTCCTTGGGGAAGAAATATTCTTCTGATGGGTTTTCCAGAAATTCCTTTGCCGCTATAATGAACTCGGACAGGCACTGCATAGAAACGGCAGCCGCAACATTCCTGTTTTTGTCAACAGGGTCAATCACGATGAGGTTCGCATTCGTGAAGAAATACCTCGCTTCTTCCGGATTTTTCCACTGCTTCTCCGGGTCAAGCACCTGATTTAAAGACCATCCCGCTGCTGCCTTGAGGACTTTCATAAAGGAGCCATAGTGGATGACCAGCAACTCTACAAGGTAACCGGAAAAGCCCTGCACCTTGGCTTCAGCGCCGTAAACCTCGATGCCTTTCATGAACTGCTTCAGGAGGCGCATCCCATTCCTCAACGCTGGATTTTCACGTAATTTTCTTCGGACGTAGCGCGTGTGGAACGGCGTTCTGTCAACGGATGACATGATGCGTTTTCCGCTGTAGCATGGAACGATTTCAATATCGTAATCCTTGTAAAATCCTTTTACATATGGGTGCTCGGCATAATCGATTTCGTATTTCGCTCCGATTTCTTTGAATACTGCTTTTCCTATCTCAAGACCTTTTTTTTCCAGCTTTTCCCTGCTGACGTCCTGCCCGAACATGATGAAGATATCAATGTCCTTGTCACCGCGCAGGTCGGTGCCCTTTGCGGTAGAGCCGACAAGAACCGGAATCACGTCGAACTTCTCGAGTTTTTTCGTTATTATGCGGATTATTCGCTGTTCCCCCTCCGACTCGTTTGCTGTCGGAGTTATTTTTTCCAGAGTCTTTTCCAATACCTTTTCCATTCTATTCTATAATGTCGATTTTTGCACTGCAGTTAGGACATTTACCGTTCTTGATATTGTTCTCTGCAACACCAAAACCCTGCCGTTCTATCAGCAATTCGTTGCAGTTGTAACAGTATGTGTTTTCCCATTTGTCATGAGGCACATTGCCCGCATACACATACCTCAACCCCACATCCTTTCCGATTCTGTAAGCCTCGCGTATTTTTTCCATCGGCGTTGGCACCGAGTCCGTCATCTTGTAATCCGGATGAAACCTGCTCACGTGCCATGGCGTTTCTTCCCCGAGCTCGTTCTTTATGAATCCTGCAATCTGCTTTAACTCTTCAGCGGAATCATTCTGCTTCGGGACTATCAGTGTTACGACCTCGACCCAGATGCCAGATTTTTTTGCCAGTTTCATTGATTCAAGGACTGGTTCCAAACGTGCACCGCATACTTTCCTGTAAAAATCATCTTTGAAGCTCTTCAGGTCAACCCTGAACACATCCAGCTCCTTAAAGTTTTTCAGCGGTTCGGGGTTTATGAAACCGTTCGTGACCATAACGTTTCCCAACCCGTTTTCCTTTGCAAGTTTCGCAACATCCCACATGAACTCGTAGAATATCGTGGGTTCAGTGTAGGTGTACGAAACGCCGGAGCATTCAGCACGTATGCATTCTTTGACAACTTCTTCTGCGGTTGTATCTCCTCCAGGTAACTCATTGCTTCCTTTCGAGTATTGGCTGATGTCCCAGTTCTGGCAAAACTCGCAGCGGAAATTGCAGCCTATGGTGGCAATCGAATAACTCAACGTTCCGGGCTTGTAATGGAACACCGGTTTTTTTTCTATAGGGTCGACATGTTCAGCTATAAGTTTTCCGTATACCAATGAGTAAAGAGTTCCGTTCCGGTTTTCCCTGACGCCGCATATCCCACGCTTCCCCTTCGCAATCAGACACTCGTGCGGGCACAATCTGCACTTTACCTTTCCGTCGGTTTTTTCGTAGAACAACGCCTCTTTCACATCACTTAAATAATTCTACTCGTAAATATTAAGCTATGAAATTCGTGAATATCCCGGAAGACCGGGTCGGCGTGCTGATTGGCGAAAACGGAAAGGTTAAAAAAACCATCGAGCGGAAGACAAAAACCAAGCTCACTGTTTCCGGCAACAACGTCGAAATTGACGGCGATTCCTTCGGCGAACTTAAGGCGCAGAACGTCGTTCTGGCTATTGGCAGAGGCTTCAGCTCGGACAAGGCCCTGCTACTGCTGGATGACGACTACCTGTTCGAAATCCTGCAACTCAGGGATTTCGTGAAAACGGAAAAGTCCATGAGGAGCAGGAAGGGCAGGGTCATAGGGCGCGAGGGCAAGTCCCGAAAACGGATAGAGAACTTTACAAACTGCTTCGTTTCAGTGTACGGAAAAACCATCGCGATAATCGGAAAGTACGATGACCTTGAGCACGCCAAGGAGGCAATCGTGATGCTGCTCACCGGCTCAAAACACGGCTACGTATACGGGTTTTTGGAGGGCAGGGGACACGAATAAAACACATTTATTAACCTGAAATACTATTCATATATACACTGAGATAGGTGTTGGTTGGCTGTTTTTTTCGGTAAGCAGAGAGGCTGAATTACCACATTGTCTGGGTTGAAATGACAATCAAAATTGAGGGAATACAATGGGGGAAGGCGCAGTAGCGGATGAGGAACTAACGAAGGAAAAGCATGCAGACGAACTCTTCAAGGATTTCAGGGAGGTCTCGATAACCGAGTTCTTCAGAAAGAACCGAGCGCATCTGGGTTACAGCGGTAAGGTAAGGTCCCTGACAACCATCGTGCACGAGATGGTCACCAATTCTCTGGATGCGTGTGAAGAAGCCGGCATTCTTCCTGACATAACCGTAGCGATAAAGGAGAAAGGCCCTGAGCATTACAAGATCACGGAAAGCGACAACGGCCCCGGCATTCCAGCAGCGCACATATCCGACGTTTTCGGAAAGATGCTTGCAGGAACAAAGTTTCATAGGAATATTCAGCTGAGGGGGCAGCAGGGCATCGGGATTTCCGGCGTTACCCTGTATTCGCAGATGACCACAGGAAAACCGATGCGTATTAAAACCTGCACGGGCGACAACAAGGTTGTTGACATACAACTACTCATAGACATCACGAAAAACAAGGCAGACATAATCGAGACGAAAAACTACGAGGAGTACTGGCGCGGAACGACCATAGAGGTTGAGGTGAAGGGCGTTCTGTACAACCTCAGCGAGCAGGGCCCGTTTGAATATCTGCGAAGAACAGCGATTGCAAATCCGCACGCGAAGATAACCTTCATTGACCCGGAAGGCAGAAAAACCGTCTTCGACCGCTCGACAAACGAAGTTCCAAAACCGCCGTCGGAGATGAAACAGCATCCGAAGGGGCTCGAGGTTGATGATTTGGTAAACATGGCGAAGGCATCAAAGTCAAGGCATGTCAGTTCTCTGCTCTCAACAGAACTCTCGAGGGTGAGCGGCGCGAAGGTCAAAGAAATCCAGGAACTTGTGAGCTTCGACCTCAACAAAAATCCGAGAAAGTTGGCGTGGGCCGAGGCCGAGGAAATCATAAACGCGTTCAAGAAGGTTGATTTCATGGCACCACCGCTTGAGGGGTTAAGGCCGATAGGCGAGGGGCAGATAAAAAAATCCGTGCTGAGCATTCTCAACCCCGAATTCGAGACAACACTCACGCGGCCACCCAAGGTTCATTCTGGTGGGGTTCCATTCCAGGTGGAGGTTGCAGTTGCATACGGCGGAAAGGCAGGGAGGGTTGCCGGAGAGGGCGTGAAGGCGGAGGTCATGAGGTTTGCAAACCGCGCGCCCCTGCTCTTTGACGCAGGTGGATGCGGAATAACCACTGCAGTGAACGGCGTTGAATGGAAGCGCTACGGCATAAAGGATTTTGAAAACTCCCCAATAACTATTTTTGTAAATCTTGTTTCAGTTCACGTTCCATACACCTCTGCAGGAAAGCAGAGCGTCGCGGACGACGACGAGATAATAAAGGAGATAAGGTTTGCGCTCATGGACCTCGGGAGAAGGTTCCAGAGGTTCCACTCACGGAGAAGGCGCGCAATCGAGCAGGAAGCACGATTGAATACGCTTCTGAAGTACAGCATGGAACTTGCGTCTGCGATATCAAAACTTATAGATAGGGATAAGGAGCAGGAGAAGATAGCAAAGGATCTAGAAAAATTTATACGCGAAAAGGTAAAGTTCGACGAGGAACTCCTGGGTGATGCGGAATCCGAAGAGGAACTAACCGAAGCGGAACTTGAGGAAGTCTCGGAGGAAGAGGAGGATAAAACGGAGATTTAAAAATGAAAGACAAGGATGTTGAAGGGCGCCTGACTGAACTCGGCAAGGAGCTTTTGGCCGATGTGTCAAAGAAAAAATCACCAAAGATGACCATGCCGCAGCGCGGTCTTAACAACGTGCACTTCGACAAGGCATCCAGCCTTCTAAGGCTGGGCAAAAAAACCTCCACGCGTTCGTTCATGAATGTTGCGCACAGCAAGAAATTCATGCAGACCGCGATGATCGGTGCGAAGTGCAAGGAGCTCGTGTCGAGGGGGAAAACCGCAAGCATAAGGGAACTGTATTACCAGCTCAAGCACAGCATCGCTGAAACGAAGGAGAACACTTTTGATGACCAGTCCGAATCCGACCCGCTGATAGTCGATTTGGAAACGATGCTTGAGGTCATGCGTGAAGAGCTGCACCTCAAGGCAGATGATAAAGGAACCCTGATAGGCAACATCATAATCGAGGATTCCGGTGACACGATAGACTGCTCAAAACTCGGCAGGAGCGGTCTTTCAGTACCGTCAATAGTCGAGCAGTACAAGTTCAAGAAGGTTAACGCGAAATACGTTCTTGTCATAGAAACAGGAGCGATGTTCGACCGTCTGGTTGAAGAGAAATATCATATAAAAAACAACTGCATAATGGTTGCGACGAAAGGGCAGGCCGCAAGGGGTTGCAGAAGGCTGGTGAACAGGCTGCATACGGAACTGAAACTGCCGGCGATAATGTTCACCGACGGCGACCCGTGGGGTTACTACATCTACTCCGTAATGAAAGCCGGCTCCATGGCCCTTGCCCACGAATCACTCCGGCTTGGAACTCCGGGAATGAAGTTTGTCGGAATGACCATGAGCGACATTGATGCATACGGCCTGGAAAAAGTTACCGAAACATTGAAGGACGTGGACAAGAAACGCGTGTCAGAGCTCTTGCAGTATCCGTGGTTCCAAAAGAAGGAGTGGAAGAAGGAACTCGACCTTATGGTGAACAAGGGCGTCAGAATAGAGCAGCAGGCGCTTGCCTCAAAATCCCTCGAGTTCGTGGCTGAGGAATACTTACCGCAAAAAATAAAGTCCGGCGAACTCCTGTCCTGAAATGGATGACCAAATGAATGTCGCATCTCCAACCGAAGAAGACCTCTTGGCGTTAGTGCTGGAGGCGAGAAACATAAGGGTGGAGGAAGCAGCCCGGAAGTTTGGCGTGCAACCGTCCGTCATAAACCAGCTGGCGTCCGAACTCGAAAAGAAGGGCCTGCTGGAGATAAGGGACAAGGGCTCCAGCGATGTCCTACTCTCGGTAACCTACGATTCCCTTAAAAAAGTAAAACTGCTGGAGAAGGAACTCGTAAAAAAATACAAAACCCCAGAAAAAGAGGAGAAAAAAAAGCCAAGTCCGGCAGAAACGCTCAAAAAAACAAGAACCTTTGGCTGGGACCTGATTTTTCTGCTGCTTGTCCTCTTGTGCATCCGCTACCTCGGCTTGTTTGCAGATAATCCCAAAGATGCCATGAACTTTCTAATAGCAGTGATACTGTTTTTTGTCGCCGTGCTGATCTACAACCGGAAGAAAAATCTGATGCATACAAGGTCCGTGATTGCTAAAATGAAACTCGTAATCCACTTGGTGATAACCTATCCGGGGGAGAATAAAAAACACGTGACCTCTTTTATCATACTGGTGCTGGCCACCTTCTTCACCGGCAGATTTCTCTCAAGTCCGGAACATGAGATATACAACCTTATCGTGGCGGTGCTGCTTCTCGCGGGGATCGTCGTAATCTACAGGTCAAAGGCGTCGCCATCCACCAAGTTCAGATTTTACATGGGCATGTTGTTCATCGTTTACTCCATGATGCTGCTCGCGGGCATCACCAGCCTGACGGATTTCCTCTTCGGCAGCAGGGAAAGAACGTACGATTCGTTTGTCGGGTTTGCGCTTCTGATGATTCTGTATCTAAACCGGGGTACTCTCGGACTCGGAAAAATATCGCTGACACAATTGTTTGAAAGAAAATCCGAAACCGGTTTAAGAAAAATTCGTTAGGTAGCGGTTTCGATAATTTTCCACAGTTTGGCAGCAATTTTTTTCTTTGCGTTCTCCGGTATGTATCTTATGTTTTTTTCCCTATCCACAACCCAGACCTCTGTCCTGCCACTACCAAACCTGTTTTTTTCGATATCGTTTGCCACAATCAGGTCAATCCTGTTCTCAGTTAAACGCTCATAAGCTTTTTCTATCAGCCCTTTTCCACCACCGAACTCCGCCTTGAATCCAACGACAAAAACATCAGGAAATTGTTTTTTTACCAACTTTATCAACTTTCTTGTTTTTTTTAATTTTATAATGATGTCTTTGTCAGAATCGAGTTTCCCCTTGGTCGTCTTTACGGGCGTGTAGTCCGCAATCGCAGCAGCGGATATGAAAACATCGTAACCATTTTTTAACTCATCCAAAACAGCGGCCGTCATTTCTCTGGCAGTTCTGACGTTTATTCTTTTTATTTTTTTAGAAGTATCAACATCAATGGGCCCCGCAATAACAGCAACCTCATGCCCGCGCGCAATCGCTTCCTCCGCAAGAGCAACACCCATCTTCCCTGAACTCGCGTTGGTTATGAACCTTACGGAATCAATGGGCTCCCGAGTCGGGCCTGCAGTTATGAGAACTTTCATCTCGGATTTCCTTCAGAGTCAATCTCCTTTTTTGCAATCCGTTCGCTCGAAATCGGAGTCCCGTCCTTGGCAACAACAATTGGCATCACCACTATGACGAGTTTCTTCAAACCCTTCTTGAACCTTATGGCGTTTATCTCCTCGGCCCTGAGCAGCGTTTCCTCGCTCACGACAATGCAGTCGATTTCCGGGTCGATGGTCGCAACACCGTAAGTGTCGTTTATCCTGACAATCTCGTACGGTTTTTTGAACGAGCGTATGTAGGTTTCCAGCGTGGACTTCCTTTTTTCGTACGGCGCGGTTTTCACAACCCTGAAGCGGGAGGCGAACTCGTCCGAGGTCAGGCCGATGACGACTTTTTTCCCGATTCTGAATCCCGTGTCGAGTACTGCCATGTGCCCCCTGTGGAGCAAATCGAACGTC
>Ga0209610_1000160_pt1 | contig 34010 bp, 33 predicted proteins | sample LakKivw275mmetaG_FD_184137 | JGI IMG/M metagenome (GOLD analysis project Ga0209610, IMG submission 184137) | Anoxic lake water microbial communities from Lake Kivu, Rwanda to study Microbial Dark Matter (Phase II) - Lake Kivu water 275m metaG... | ecosystem: Environmental > Aquatic > Freshwater...
CGGATGTTATCTTTGAGAATGTTGCCAAACGGCCAGTTACCAACGAGGGATGGGCTCTCGAACCCGGAGCGCATTTTTTAATAGGTCAGATTGGTTGGGCTCCTCTGGAAGAGTCCATCAATGGAGTTATCGCCTTTAATGGTTCTTTTTCAGGAGGCGGTGAGGCAGATTTAGGAATCCTGAAAGATGCGATCGTTTTTTATGTAAAAGAGGGCGTATGTGTAGATATCAGCGGAGGTAAAGAGGCCAAGTTCCTGAAAGAGTGGTTCGCAAAACTGCAGGACCCCTTAATGTATCATGCCGCTCATGTTTGCTATGGTTTCAATCCTGGAGCGAGGCTCTCCGGTTTATGTACCGAGGATGAACGCGTATGGGGGTCTACTGAGTGGGGATTTGGATATCAAGGACCCTTCTTTAAAGCCAAAGGAATCAATGCCAAGACTCACGTTGACGGAATCTGTCTAAACTCGTCATTGTGGCTGGATGGAGAACAGATTATGGATGAAGGTCGTCTGCTTCACCCGAAACTGGCTGATCTGGCTGTCAAGATGGGTAAACAGTAAGCGCTTAGGTTGTGTAATAAGGATACAAGCACTTTGATGACATCGCATCAAGCCTGATGCAGCATGCTAATCAAAGTGCTTGTTTTGTAGTGTACTAAGGAATCATTTAATTTATCATGAGATAGGAGGAAAATTATGCCCACAACGTTAACGCTAGAACTTGCCGATGTCGCTTACAAGGTGGTTCGCGATATCGCGGCGGTTAAAAAAGGTGAAACCCTATTAATTACTGTAGATTCTGCTGGTAGTTGGATTGTTACTGAAGAATTGGCCAGGATTGGCGAATCGCTGGGAGCTAAAGTAATGGTTGCCTATCACTCGACACCAAGGGGAGTAGGCAAGGTAGCAGAGCCATATCTTCCCGATAGTCTGAAAGCTGCCATTCCACAGACTGATGTCTGGTTGGAGTTAAACACTCAATGGTTGGGCTACTCTGCGCCTTTCGAAGAAGCCCTGGTTCCGCCTAATCGGGTCAGGTACCTTTGCCTTTGCGGTCTTGACCTGGAGAGGATGGTGAGATTCTTTGGGCGGCTCGATCTCAAAGCCCAGGAGGAGTTTCAGAATAAAGTGGTTGATATAACGAAGCGTGCCCGGAAGATGCGGATCACGACACCCGCAGGCACGAATGTGAACTTCGAGAACGACTCTGAGCGTCCTGTACTTAGTGAACTGTGGTGTCATACACCCGGAGCGCATTTCCCTCTAGGACAGATTGCTTGGGCACCGATAGAAGAAAGTATTAACGGTGATATCGTATTTGATTGCTCTTTTTACGCGGGAGGACCAGCCGACCTACCGAGTCTTCGCGAACCGATAACTTTCCATGTTAAGAAAGGTGTATGTATTGAGATTAGCGGTGGAGAAGAAGCAAAGCTCGCCCGCCGGTGGCTCGACTCCCTGAATGACCCTGGAATGTATCACGAAGCTCACCTTTGCTACGGATTTAATCCGGGCGCAAAACTATCGGGGATTTGTGTCGAAGATGAGCGGATTTGGGGAGTCACCGAATGGGGTTTTGGACATCAAGGTATACAATTCAAAGCCAGTGGCGTTTCAGCGGTTTCTCATCTGGATGGTATGTGCTTGAATTCTTCGGTATGGCAGGATGGAGAACAAGTTCTGAACGAAGGGCAGGTAGTCCATCCCGAACTAGTTGAATTGGCACACAAATTGGGAAAATGAGCAAAAAAAGATTTCCGTGGGAGATAAATTGGAAGATAGGCCAGTGAATTTAGGAGAGGATTATGATCTTATAATCAGTGGTTATTCTCATCAGGGAGAGGGGATAGGCAGGATTGACAATTTTACCGTTTTTGTACCCGGGGCAATTCTTGCAGAAAGGGTGAGAGTAAAAATTACGGAGGTAAAAAAGAATTTTGCTCGGGGACAATTAGAGGAAATTATTTTATCTTCTCCTTTTAGGGTAGAACCCCGGTGTTCAGTTTATAATTCTTGTGGAGGTTGTCAATTACAACATATTGTTTATAAAAAGCAGTTAGAAATAAAAAAGGAAATATTAGAAAATGCCTTGCACAGGATAGGCAAGCAAAATATTAAAACTTTACCTACCATAGGAATGAGAGACCCCTGGCGTTATCGCAACAAAGGCTATTTTCAAGTGGACCAGGAAAAGGGTAAGCTACATTTAGGATTTTATAAAGCGGGTAGTTATGATTTTATACCAGCCAGTGGATGTGTCCTGTTCAGTTCGCAAACTAATAAATTGGTTAGCTATTTGGAAGAACTATTAAGTTTAAAAAAAGTTGTGGTCTATAATCGACGAACTGGGAAAGGAAATTTAAGGAATATATTAATCAGAGAAAGTAGAGATAATAGAGAAATAATGATGGTCTTTATCACCAAAGAAGAGAGTTTAGGATTTGACCAAAGTATTTTAAATAATATAACCAGAATATTTCCTCAGGTAATATCCATTTATCAAAATATTAATAAAGGCTATAGGTCAGTTTTATTGGGAAAGGATTTTAGACTTTTAAAAGGGAAGGTTGATTTGGGAGAGGCCATTGGCCCATTCAGGTTTAAAATATCCCCCCATTCTTTTTTTCAGGTTAATGTAGCCCAGGCGCAAATATTAAATGAAAAAATATTAGAGTATGCGCATTTAAGCGGAGAAGAGACAGTTATCGATTCTTATTGTGGTACCGCGGCCATTTCTATCTATCTGGCTAATTATGCCCAAAAAGTGTATGGTATGGAAATAGAAAAAAGTGCTATTCGAGATGCAAAAATTAACTGTGAGTTAAACGGTATCTCTAATTTAAAATTCTTTACCGGTAGAGTTGAGGAGTGGTTATACAGATGGAGGAAAAGGGGTGAAAAAGTCCAGATTATTATATTAGATCCACCCCGCAAAGGTTGTTCTAAAGAAGCATTAAAAGAAGTGGTAAAAATTAAACCAAGCCAAATTTTGTATGTATCCTGTAATCCAGCAACTTTAGCCCGTGATTTAGAATGCCTAGCCCAGGATGATTATAAATTAGAAAAAGTCCTCCCCATTGATATGTTCCCTCAAACGAGCCATCTAGAATGTATAGCATCCCTAAAAAGCGATTAATAAAGATGGTATAATTTTTTAGTAATGTAAAGAATTTTAGCATTAATCAGAAGGTTAAAAGATGTATAAGGGTAGAAGAATCAAAAAACTTAATTTAAAAATAGGGCTTAAAGATATAGACCCGGGAGCTTTATTTATAATAAAAAAGTTGCATAAGGGGGGTTATGAGGCTTTAGTAGTAGGAGGCTGTATTCGTAATTTAGTAATGAGGGAAGAAGCCCAAGATTGGGATATAACGACCTCAGCCACCCCAAAGGAAATTTCTCGAGCCTTTAAAGGTTATAAAGTTGTCCCAGTAGGAGAAAAATACGGTACAATTATGGTAGTAATCAAAGCGGTTAATTATCAGGTGACCACTTTTAGAGGTAAAGACAAATTAAAAGGAATAGAAGAGACAGAAGTAGCGAAAGGGACATCAATTCTACTGGAAGATTTAAAACATCGTGATTTTACTATCAATGCTCTGGCCTGGGGGGAAAAAGAAGGAGTATTAGATTATTTTAAAGGGTTGGAAGATATTAAACGAAGGGTAATAAAGGGCGTAGGAGACCCTTCTGAGCGGATAAAAGAAGACCCCTTGAGGATGTTAAGGGCCGTTAGAATGACCTGCCAGCTTGATTTTAAAATAGATCAAGCTACCCTTCAGGCGATAAAGAAAAATAGCCTATTGATTAAAAAAGTCAGCCTGGAAAGAATTAGAGATGAATTGATTAAAATATTATTAAGCAATTTTTCTAAAAGAGGGTTTAAATTGTTAAAGCAATTGGGCTTATTACAGTTTATCCTTCCTGAACTAGAAAGGTGTGTTGGCTTTTACCAAGAAGATCTTTGCCCGAATAAAGATCTGTTTGAACATATTTTAAATCACTTGAATAATCTTCCCCCCGATTTAGCTCTTCGTTTGGTAGCTTTACTGGGCGAAGTAACCCAGCCCCGCTTTAATTCTCAGACAAGCAGAGAAGAAGTTGCAGCTAAAATACTGCGCAGATTAAAATTTAAGAATTCTATAATAAAAAAGGTTAGTATTTTGATCCAAGAGAATTGGCGAGCAATTGATTTTCTCAATTCAAAAAATATTAGACAATTTATTTCTAAATGTGGCGAAGAAAATATTTTGAATGTTTTAGAGCTAAAGCGGGCTGATATTAAGATAGCTAAAAAAATTGCCAAACTGAAGCAATTAGAAAAAATGGAACAGCGGGTGAGAGAGGTTTTAGAAGAAAAGCCACCGGTATCATTAAAAGACTTAGCCATAAACGGAAAAGACTTAATTGATTTGGGGTACCAGGAAGGGGTAGAATTAGGGGGAATGCTAAAAAAGCTTTTAGAAATAGTTATTGATCAACCAGAATTAAACCGAAGAGAGAGATTATTTGAGTTTTTAGAAACAGGTTTAATGAAATAAATTTTAAATATCTAAAAAAGAGGAGTGCAATTTATGTCTTATGGCTATACTGGGAGCATACTTCACCTAGATCTAAGTTCAAAGAAACACTGGATAGAAAATCCTGCCGAAAACTTTTATCGTACTTACTGGGGAGGTCGCGCTATTGGACTCTATTATATGTTAAAGGAGATGAAACCTAAAACCGATCCTTTATCTCCTGATAATCTGCTTATCTTCGCCCCCAGTATCCTAACCGGCACCCCTGCTCCGGCTATACCCCGCTACACCGTCTGTGCCAAATCACCTCTAACTGGAGCTGAAGGAGAAGCCGAAGCTGGAGGTTGGTGGGGGCCTGAACTGAAGAAAGCTGGCTTTGATGCCCTTATAATAAAAGGTAGCTCCAAAACCCCAGTTTATTTATGGATTAAAGATGGTAAGGTAGAGATTAAAGATGCTACTCACCTCTGGGGTAAAGATACCGGAATCACTCAGAAGATAATTAGAAAAGAGTTAGCCGATGATAAGATAAGGATTGCTCAAGTTGGCTTTGCCGGTGAAAATCTAGTCCGTTTTGCCAACATTGTAAATGAACTAAAACACTTTAATGGTAGAAATGGCTTAGGAGCAGTGATGGGTTCTAAAAAACTTAAAGGTATTGCGGTAAGAGGGACTAAATCCATAGACCTCTATGATAAAGAGAAAGTAAATCAGGTAACCAAAGAGATTACCAAAAGGATTATGGACAACCATTTAAGCCGAGATCTCCGAGAATTTGGCACTCCAGCCACAGTTCGTCCATTTTATGAAGCGGGTTGTCTCCCCTCTTATAATTGGACTACCGGTTATTTTAAAGAAGGAGAAGACCTAACTGCTGAGACCTACAATAAAACTATTTTAAAGAAGACTGTAGGTTGTTATGCCTGCCCCATCCGCTGTAAACGAGTAGTAGAGATCAATGAACCAGATCTTAAAGTTGACCCTTCCTACGGAGGTCCGGAATATGAAACCATCGTTTCTTTGGGTTCTCTTTGTGGTATTTCTGATCTAAAATACATTGCCAAAGCCAATGAACTTTGTAATAAATATACTATGGATACTATCTCTACCGGTATGACTATCGCCTTTGCCATGCAGTGCTATCAAGAAGGACTCCTTACCAAGGAAGATACCGGAGGGTTAGAGCTTAACTTTAGTAATAAAGAAGCGATGCTTAAGATGATAGAAAAGATTGCCCATCGAGATGGATTAGGAGACCTCTTAGCAGAAGGATCTTATCTTGCTGCCCAAAAAATAGGTAAGGGTTCAGAAAAATTCATCCATCAGGTCAAGAAACAAGAGATTCCCATGCACGATCCTCGATTAAAGACTGGAGTAGGGCTACAATATGCCTTAGCTGACTATGGGGCTGACCATATGAAAGCCGCTCATGATACTTACTTTAAAGATAAAGATTCCTACGGAATAAAAGAAATGAACGGTTTGAGCATCTTAGAACCAGTTTCTCCCACTGATATTGGGCAAAATAAAGTAACCCTATTTAAAATACTGGATACCTACTGGTCTTTACTTGATACCTTAGGGGTCTGTGATTTTGGTTATGTCCCTCGTAGTGTGGGTACTTTGGATGAACTTTTAGAGATTATCCGTGCTACCACTGGCTGGAAGACCACCTGGTTTGAATTGATGAAAGTAGGAGAACGTTCCATCAATATGGCCCGTGTCTTTAACTTAAGAGAAGGCTTTACTACCAAAGATGATACTCTTCCTGTAGTCTTCTATCAGAACTTTAAGGGTGGTCCCTTAGATGGAAAATTCGCCATTAATAAAGAAGATTTTGAAAAAGCTTTAAAATTACGCTATGAGCTGATGGGTTGGGACCTTGATACCGGAACCCCTACTTCTGCCAAGCTGATCGAATTAGGGCTTAATTGGCTGGTTAAGGAGGTCAGATGATGAAAATTACCTTGTTTTTTCCTTTACAAAAGTGCTTCAATATCTTTAATGCCGATCTCTTCCCGACAGATAAATGGTTCGGCAAACTCTATGCCAATAAGGTTTCCCCAGTAACGATTAGTATTTAAAATCCATTCAAATATCTGGTGACCTTCCGGAGAAGTCCCAAATTGAGATTCATAGCATCTTATAGCTTCTATCTTCATCTCCATCTCATTACTTATATCCATAACAAACGAAGGTTTGAAGCATATTCTTAGATGAGAAGCAATATAATAATATATTTTCCCCACATAAAAGGGTTTTCCATTCATCTCTGTTTTGGTAAATTTTCCATAAAAACGAGCAGCCTCACCTATTTTTGAGGCAGCGATATGATCAGGATGGGCATCAATCCAATAAGGAACAAAGATAATATCAGGATGAAGCCTTCTGATAATTTCAGCCAATTCCTGTCGAGCTTCTATTGTATCCCGGAGATATCGATTGGGAAAATCAAGAGTGATTCTTTCTTCTATGCCCAATAGTTTACTTGATTTAACACTCTCTTTTTTTCGTGTCTCGGGATTACCTCGAGGGGTAGGCTCACCATTAGTTAAATCTACGATAGTAACCTGATGGCCAGCTTTGGTAAATTTTAGTATAGAACCTCCCATCCCCAATTCCACATCATCAGGATGTGTTCCGATAGTAATTATATTAAGCATCTTTTTACCTCACTAGCTATAATTTATAAATTCCCCAAAACTGCCCGAGCAATAGAGAAAGAATGGTCATTTATTCTTTTAAGAATATTAATTAAATCGAGGTGCACACCACTGGTCTTTTGAGAGAGCTTTACTCCAATATTTAGTCGGTTAATATGAGTTTTGCGTAAATTTATTTCCAAAGTATCAATGTCTTCTTTTTGGTCAACTACTTTTTGGGCCATCCTCCGGTCTTGGAGAGCAAAAGCTCCGATAACATTTCGAAGATTGTTATATACTTTTTGGTGCATATTTTTTATCTCTTCTATCCCTTGGTCAGAAAATATTAAACTATGGTCGATCTTTTTTTCTATTAAAGGAATTATATTTTTATCAATTAAATCCCCTATATTCTCAAGGTCATCAACCACATATAATAGTCTAAATACTTCTTGAGAATGTTCCTTAGAAAGGGTTTCAAAGCTTATTTTAGTCAGATATCTGGTTATCTCTCGAGAAAGATTATCTACAATCATATCTTGCTGGCTAACCTTATCCAGTAATTTTTCATCATTGTTAAGGAAAACTTGCATAATGCCTAATACCATCTCTTCAACAGTGTTAGAAATGCGCAATATCTCTTTACTGGCAAGATAAAAAGCAGTTTCAGGAGTTTTAAGGGCGCCGGCATCTAAGAATTTTGGTCTTTGTAAAGAATCTACTTCCTCTGTCTTGGGAATAATTTTTTCTAAAAGTTTGGCGAATCCTTCAGTAAAGGGTAGAAAAATTAGGGCATTGCCCACAATAATTAAGACATGGGCATTGGCAATCTGTCGAGGTAAGTTTATAGAAGTCTTTTGCACCAGATAAATTATTGGGGTAGAGAGCAGGAAAAATAAAATAACTCCTCCTAATTTAAATAATGAATTAGCCCAGATAACTCTTTTTGCACTCCTGGTGGCCCCGATGCCGGCGAAGAGGACGGTAGAGCAGGAGCCTAAATGTGAACCTAAAATAATAGGAATAGCTAGGTTAAGAGAGATAAGACCTTGCATAGCAAGGGAAATGGTTAATCCCATAGTGGCGGTACTGCTCTGGATTAAACTAGTAAATAGGGTAGAGGCGAGCAAAGCTAATAGAGGAATATTTTCTAAATTAGTTAATCTTTCTTTAAAAAGAGCCTGGTCTTTAAGGGGAGAGACTGATTCTGACATCACCTTTATCCCCAGAAAAATAAAACCTACACCCAGTAAAATATTGCCTATAAATCTCTGTTTTCTCTTTCTCCCTAAAATTATTAAACCAAATCCGACTATAATTATTAAGAGGGCAAAGTCTGATATCCTAAAGGCAATTATTTGGGTTGCTATAGTTGTCCCCATACTGGTTCCCAGCAAAATGCTGAGCATCTGACTTAAGCTCATAATTCCGGTATTTACTAAGCTTACCAACAAAATCGAGGCAGCGGTGCTGCTCTGGATAGTAAAGGTTAGGATAATACCGGCAAATAAGGCGATTAATTTATTTTTAGATAGAGTGCTTAAGATCTTTTTTAACTTATTACCAAAGGTATTTTTTAAGCCTTCACTGGTCATTTGCATCCCATATAAGAATAGAGCCAATCCTCCAACCAAGCCCATTAGAATAAAAAACATATTGTTCTTCCTTTTTAAGTTTTTGTCGAGGACAGACAAAGTAGTTTATTATTTAATAATATATCCTATACTCTTGTCAATAGCCGATTTTATCTCTTTCCTCTTCATCTTTTGTACTTCTTTAGCAAAAGATTCCAAGGAGATATCCCCATTATAGCCCAGTTTAATTAGTAATTTTATCTGTTCCTTGCTTTTAAGTCTATCCTGGACGGATACTAAAATACGGTGATTATCTCTATATTGTTCAGTTGGAATAACACTTTCTACTCCTGAGATATGCACCAATCCGGTATAAGAAAGGTTATATCTATCTTCTATTATATCAAATGTATCAGGACCGAGGTAGTGATGGAAAGTATCATGGACAATTTTGTAGTTAGGACAACCTGCCTCTTGAATAGCGTTCATAGCTGTAATTAATGAGCTGAGTGAGCTTTCTTTGAATCCCAGAGGTTCCACATAACCCAACAAATTACTTTCTTCAAATAACGGAGCAAATGATTTTAATGCTCTTACAGTTTCTTCAAAAATCTCTTTTGAATTTCTTCGGTCATTAACCTCGTTATTGGGGCATAGTACGATTGCTTTGCATCCTATAGACAAGGATAGACTAATTAATTCCTTTAATTCTTTTATTGCTTGCTGCAATACTTCACCCAGATTAAATTTTTGTAGGGCGTTGATAGCAAGTATCTCTAGGTCATACTTTTTTAATAAATCTTTAATTTCTTCTGGGGTATAAGTATCAATTACTCCTTTTCCAGGGAGGTCGTTTCGTAATTCGACCTTATTCAGACCTAAATCTGCGGTAAATTTAAAGAAATCTTCTAAGTTCAAATCCGGGTAGATTATTCTATTTAGACCAAATCTTGATCTTTCCACCATCCTATTCTCTCCCTTTTTATATTTTAATAGTTTTGTAAACTAAGATAAATTAAGTGTAACTAAATTTTTAGAAATATTTTTCTCGAGCAATTTTCTTATTTTTTATTATATTATCCTAAAGGAATAAATTTGTAAATGAAACACCTGAAATTGTGGAATTAATTTTTAGTGATTATATTGCTTAAATTCCATATTTGGAATATCATTAGTGTATCACCGATATAAAATGTAATAAATTAATTAAAACGGAAAAAGTAGGGATGATTCTCATGGGATTGGCCGCTTAAAACCGTTTTATTATGACCGTATTAAAAGAGGAACTCTACCAGTTCTATATTATTTACGACGTAGATGGGCTTTTTACTGACTTCACTGATCGCGCTGTCAAATTCCTTTGCTCTTGGTACGCTCTTGGGAAATAGTAAGTCTATATGAACGAGCACTTTAAGAGGGGGGGTGATTGTGGAATTAATAACTGTATATCGGTTAATAAATTTTATAGTTATTAAGGAGGTTGTAATTTACAATGAAATTAAGAAAGAATTTTTTGATGGTTTTAGTTGTAACTTTGTGTTTATTGTTATCAGCGGGAACTGTTCTGGCAAAACCGGTAACCATAACTTTCTGGCATGCAATGAGCGGGTCACGCCTCGGGGTATTAGAGTCGATTATCGAAAGCTTTAATGCCACCCATCCCGATTATGAGGTTACGCCACTATTTACCGGCACCTATGCGGAAACACTAACTAAATATGTTGCTGCATACCCCAGCAAAACAGGTCCAAACATAGTACAGGTTTATGAAGTGGGGACTCAGACGATGATTGACAGTGGCGCTATTACTCCTGTCTATCAAATCCCTGGAATGTTGGGAGAAACCTGGGATTGGGCACAATATGTTATCCCTATTACTAACTATTATTCAGTCGACGGGAACCTTTGGTCCATGCCTTTTAACTCCTCTACGGCCATGCTTTACTACAACAAAGATCTTTTTGAAAAAGCCGGACTTGATCCGAATAAGCCGCCTACAACCTGGAAAGAGATGGAAGAGTATGGAGAAAAATTCCTGGCAAGCGGAGTAGTAGATCACGTTTATTCCACTGGTTGGCCTGATTGGATTTTCGAACAAGCCCTTGCCATTCATGACCATCTTTATGCAGACAATGATAACGGACGATCCGGATTAGCAAAAAAAGTGGTCTTTAACGATGATTTTGGTTACATGATCTTTGATACCTGGACAAGGTTACACAATAAGGGAATTTATATCTTCGGTGGAACAGAGTACGATGCAAACTCAGCTTTTATTTCTGGTCAGATCGCTATGTTTATTCAGTCTACTTCATCACTGGCCGGTATTATTAAAGCTTCTAAATTTAAGGTTGGTACCAGCTTCTACCCTCGTTTCGAAGGATATCCGGTGGGGAACGCTATTATCGGAGGCGGAAGCCTTTGGGTCACCAAAGGACAAAGCGAAGAAGAACTCCGCGGTGTTTGGGAATTCCTTAAATATCTTGGCCAAAAAGATATTGCTATCCAGTGGCACAAAGGTACAGGATACTTTCCGGTGAGCGGAGCCGCACTTAAAACTCTATTAGACGAAGGTTGGTTCTCGGAAGATCAAGCCTACCTCACCGCTTTCCTTCAGATCCTTTCCGGTAAACGGGATACTGCAGCATCTACCGGAGTCCGTTTAGGACCTTTTGTGGCCATGAGAGAAGATCTTGTATCTGGTTTAGAGAAGGCACTTGCCGGTGAGCTTTCACCGAAAGACGCTTTAAATGAAGCCGCAGAAAAAATGAATCTGAAATTAAAAGACTACGCAGAACTATACGGTAAATAAAATGATAAGTTACTACGGGGGTAAGATTAAACTTACTCCCGTAGTTTTCTAAACCCTTAATATACTAAAAGGAGAACGAATGCACGAAGATAAATTTCCCAGACACAAATTTTTACCTTACCTACTTATTGCTCCTTCCATTGTGGTAATTTTTATTTTTTTAATCGGACCTTTTGGCCAAAGTATCTATGAATCTTTCTTTGTCTCCACGCCGTTTGGCACGAGAACTATCTATGTTGGATTTCGCAATTATATTCGTTTATTTTCTTCTCCGGATTATTTAAACAGTGTTACAGCTACCTTTAAGTTCGCTGCTTTTGTTATCATTGTTGGACTTTCTATTTCACTGGCGATTGCTCAATTACTCAACCAGAGGATTAGGGGAGTAGGTTTCTATCAAATTGCTCTTATCTGGACGTACGCTATCTCTCCGACAATAGCTGGTGTTATCTGGGCTTCAATGTTTGCACCTGCCACAGGGCTCATTCCTTATATTATTTCCAAACTATCTGGCGGGTATACGCTAAATTGGATGACCAATGGTCAGTTAGCCTTATTTATAGTTGCGCTTGCCGCTACCTGGAAGATGCTGGGCTACAATATTATTTTTTTCCTGGCAGGATTACAAAATGTACCAAACGAATTTTTAGAAGCTGCTCGGATAGATGGTGCAAGTTCTTGGAAAGCTTTTTGGCGTATAACTTTCCCCATGCTTTCCCCCACTACCAGTTTTTTATTATTTGTTAATATACTTTATGCTTTCTTCCAGGTTTTTGGATTGATAGATATCATGACCCGAGGCGGACCGGGAAATGCGACAGAACTTTTAGTATACAAGTTGTATCGTGATGGCTTTATTCATCTGAATACCGGATTTGCATCAGCCCAATCATTTGTAATATTTTTTGTAATTTCTGTGGTAGCAATTATTCAATTGAGAATAGCTACACAAAAAGCTATTTATTATCGGTGAGGTAATATTTTATGACAAGAAAAACTCGAAACGAAATTTTTATTCATGCCATACTTAATTTATTGATTATCGTTCTGGCTTTTCCGGTGTTTTTCGCTTTGGTTACCAGCACCTTAAGTTTACAGGAGTCCTACCAGTACCCGCCAAAACTTTTACCAGGAAACCAATTTATGAGCAATTTAAAAGAGGCCTGGGAAAGAGTTAATATAGGGCGGCTCTTTTTTAATAGTACCTTTATTTCAATAATAGTAGCAATAGTGAAAACAATCCTGGCATTAATGGCTGCCTTTGCCTATACTCATTTTAAATTCCGTGGACAGGGTCTGTTGTTTTCTATGTGCATGATCACCCAAATGCTGCCTCTTCCGGTACGTATTGTTCCAACTTATCAGTTAATGGCAACCTTTAACTGGATAAATTCTTACTATGCTCTTATGGTACCATTTTTTGCCAGTACAACAGGATTACTTCTTTTTCGACAGTTTTATATGACCGTGCCTGCAGACCTTCCGGACGCTGCCCGGGTTGATGGGGCAAGTCCTATACGTTATTTTCTGCAAATATTAGTTCCTATTTCCAAGACCAATATTGCAGCCCTATTTGTTATAGAGTTTATCTTTATGTGGAGTCAGTATTTGTGGCCCCTAATTGTCACCACTACCTCTGAAATGCGCGTTATACAAATTGGTATTAAGATGCTCCTGGCCAGTGAGCAGATAGCCCCTGAGTGGAATGTCATTATGGCTGCCACGGTAATAGCTATGCTGCCTCCGCTTATAGTCCTTCTGGTTTTGCGGAAAAGTTTTGTTCAAGGAATTGCGATGCAGACAAGTAAATAAAAAGAAATAAGGAGAGTAATTAACGCGTGCTTACCCAATTGAACTGTGCGAGCTGTATAATAGATGATTTATGTGGTGCTTTGAATTTATTACCCTTAAAAGAAGAAACAAAAAATGAAATATTAAAGGAATCCTTTCAATTTTTATCTCAAGAATTCTCCACAGATAAGATTCCTTCTTACTTCATTACCGTAGTTCATAGAATCTTAAAGAGGATATCAGGGATAGAAATTCCTTTTAAAGAAAGAAGAGATAAGTGTAATCAGCTTGGTATAAAGATGGCAGAAAATATTGCCTTGGAAGCAGAAGAGATGGAAAAATTCGCTAGATTTTCCTTTTTGGTTAAATGGGCTATTGCCAGCAACCATCTTGATTTCCGGACAGTAGGAACCGGTTATGGATTCCAGATGGCTGAAATAATAGAGGAGCTTCATGCTTGCGTTTTGGAAGGGATAAAGATAGACCAGATAGCTGAAATTTTTCAAATAGCAAAAAAATCTTCCGAAATACTCTATATCCATGATAATGTTGGTGAGATTGCCTTTGATAAACTGCTGATTCAGGAACTGAGAAGATATGGCAGCTCAGTGATTTCTGTTTTAAGAGGAGGGCCTATAACTAGTGATGCCACTATAGAAGATGGAGAAACGGTAGGTCTTCAAGAGGTTGCCTCACAAATTATTTTAGCCGGACCGGATACGCTGGGCATTTCCCTTAATGAAATGTCTTGTGAATTAAAAAAAACTATTCAGACTGCCGATTTGATAATTGCTAAAGGCCAGGCAAATTATTACGCTTTAAGCGAATATAATTCGAGGGTACCCGGTAGAATTGGCTGTCTTTTTAGAACTAAATGCGAGCTGGTAACCAATAAATTGGGAGAAACAGGAAAAATCAATGTTGCCATTTTGCTATAATATTACCTCCTTATTGACTTATTTATAATATATAGTATACTTATAAGTATAATACTTTAAAGTATACTATATGGAGGCTAATATGTTTGTCAATAGAATTGAGGAATTAAATTACTTAGAAAAATTATATAAAGCACAGGGTGCCCGTTTTTTAATTATGTATGGTCGTAGAAGAATTGGTAAAACCGAATTGCTTAGACAATTTTCTAAAAATAAAGAACACCTCTTTTTTTCTTCAGATCTATCTTCTGAACCAGAACAGTTAAAACAATTTAGTGAAAAAGTATTTCAATTAACTAAGGAACCTTTTTTACAAACCCAGCCTTTTAGTTCATGGGAAGCTTTATTAAGATATATCTTTGACCATTTAATTCCGAAAATACCTTTGGTTATTATTGATGAATTTCCTTATTTATGTATAAGCAATCCAGCTCTTCCTTCTATTTTGCAAAAAATCTGGGATGAAAAGGCAAAAGAAAGTAATATTTTTCTTATTTTATGTGGCTCTTATATGAGCTTTATGGAAAAAGAAATTTTAGGAAGTAAAAGCCCTTTATTTGGCAGACGTACTGGGCAGATTGCCTTAAACCCATTATCTTTTGAAGACCTTAAGTTCTTTTTCCCACGCTATTCTGAAGAGGATAGAGTTTTTGTATATAGCATACTTGGTGGTACACCTGCATATCTCCAACGATTTAATAATAAAAAAACTATAGAACAAAATGTAAAAGAAGAAATTTTAAATAAAAATGGTTTTCTTTTTAGCGAACCTCGTTTTTTATTAATAGAAGAATTGCATAAGCCGGCTATATATTTCTCTATATTAAAAGCAATTGCTTTTGGCAGGACCCGACTAAATGAAATAGTACAGGAAACCGGGATTAGTGACCCACATAAAGTGAATAAATATCTAAGTGTTTTAAGAGAATTGCATATAGTAAAAAGAGATATTCCGATTACAGAAAATAAACCACATAAATCGAGAAAAGGTATTTATTCGCTTAATGATCCTTTCTTCCGCTTTTGGTTTAGATATATTTTACCTAATATGAGTTACCTTGAAGAGGGAGATTTTAATTATGTTTGGCAAGAAAAAATAATACCTTCTTTGGATAGTTTTGCTGGATTTATTTTTGAGGATATCTGTTTACAAAGAATAAAAAATCTAAATAGAAAAAATAGGCTTCCTTTTAAAGCCAGAAGTATAGGGCGCTGGTGGAACAATAAAGAAGAGATTTATATTGTAGCTTATGATGAAAAGCAATCTTTTATCTTTGGTGAGTGTAAATGGAGGAATAAAAAAGTCGGTCTAAATGAGTTAAGTGAATTAGAACGAAAGGCTAACAAATTTTTTTATGCTGGTCAAAAATATTTTATTTTATTTTCCAAATCAGGTTTTAATGAAAAATTAATTAATTTATCAAAACAAAGAAAAGATATCCTTCTCTTTGACCAATAGTATAGACGAAGGTTATTTATATTTAGTAATTACTCTTTAATAATCTTTTTATCGAAAACTTTTTCTAAAAAAGAAGGATTTTTAAAAGTTTTCTCGAATATTAAAATATATCACCATCAGATTAAAGTTCTTTTACTTAGGATATTGAAGAGATAATAGACTGATTTAGAAAGCCGGCTAAGGGAAAATATATAAAAAAGAAATAAGAAAAGGAGAAAAAACCAAATGAAAAGTACGACTAAGAAATTTTTAATTATTCTACTAATAGGATTATTTTTGTTCGGAGTAGGTCAGTTAGGATGGGCTCAGAAGTGGCAACCTTATCAATTTAAGGGAGATGAGCGTTTTGAATATAAGATCTTATGGAATGAAGATGAGGAACCAGTAGAAATCACCTATATCCTGGATATTAAAAAAGACCCAGAAAAATCTATGGAAGGCGAAGAGGTCTATGAAGTTGCTTATACTACTAAAGGAACTTTAACTAAAGATAAATTAGGTCAGGAGACTGCTTTTGGATTATGGGGAGCTTACGGAATATCCTTAAATATGTTAGTAATTAATCCTGCTTATGGTTTCTTTTTTAGCCAGATGGATTTAAAAGTAGGAGAAAAGATGAACTTCTTTGGGACAGGGATAATCAAGGTAACCGCTATGGAAGAAATTGCCGGAAGATCAGGATTTATCTGCCAGCTTTTCAGTCCCGAGGAGGAAGATAAAATACTGGCTGAATGGGTTATTGACCCAGAATTAGCCCTACCTTTAAGAAGTAAAACCTTTGGAGAGGAAGGGATAGAAGGTGAAATTGAACTTTTAAACTATACCCAATATTAGTAAATATTGGTAAAACCAAATAAAATATTAAAAATATTTAAGCGGTAGTTAAGGTGAATGAACAATAATCTTTTAGAAAAATTGAAAGCGGAAATAAGGATTGAACCGGAGAGAGTATCTCTTTCTATAGAGAATTTTATCCGAGAATATACCGAAAAATTAGAAAGAGAGGGGCTTATCTTAGGGCTAAGTGGAGGAATTGACTCGGCAGTTATTGCTGTCTTGTGTCAACGGGCACTTAGCCCTAAAAAAACTTTAGCTTTAATTATGCCTGATCAGGATTCTAAAAAAGAACATTTAAAAGAAGCCCAGGATTTAGCTCAAACTTTATCCATCCCCACCAAGTTAATCGATATAACCCCTTATCTTCAAGAAATGGGAATATACGAATTTTTTCCTTTTAATAAAATTCCTTCCTGGGGAGGATTAAAAGATAGTTTAATTAAGAGAGCCTACCAATTTTATACCAGAAAGACCGGAGAAATTCCTTTCTCCGATAGCCTTTTAGGCTTTAAAGATAAAGCATTTGAAAGTTATCTTAAAAAGAGTAATGCCTATTATCGGATAAAACATAGAATCAGGATGGTATTACTCTATCTTTATGCAGAACTAGAAAATAGATTAGTAGTTGGAGCAGCCAATAAAAGTGAATATCAGATTGGATTTTTTGTAAAACATGGCTGTGATGATGCCTCGGATATTATGCCTCTTCTTAATTTATATAAAACTCAGGTAAGAGAATTAGCTTACTATCTAAATATCCCTTCCAGAATTATAAAAAAACCTCCTTCACCTGATCTTATCCCTGGTCTTGATGATGAAGAAACCCTCAGAATTTCTTATGAAAAGATGGATTTAATTTTATTAGCTTTAGAGAAAGGCTGGGAAATTTCGGACATCGTAAAGGCTTTAGAAATAAAAGAAGATAAAATAGTGGATATTCAGAATTTAATCCAAAAGTCAGAACATCTGCGTAAAATATTTATTCCCAAAAACTATTGAAAGTCCCAAAATTATAATAAAAATTTATGCTAAATAATTTTGCTTTATGTGGAGGACAAAAATGAACCCCTATGAAGAAAAAATTAAGCAATATATTAAAGATAATCATCTTCCAGCCGAACATCTTTCTTTTCTAACTTCCTGTCATTCGGTAGAAGATGCCGCAAGATCTGTCCATACCTCCGCTCTGGAGTTCCCTCCTTTGGTTATTCGGCAACTTTCTTAATTGATCCCAAAGTAATGGAAAAAGAAATGGTTTATTCCGGAGGCGGTTCAGAAAATTCCCTGATTAAAATTTCACCTCAAGAACTACAAAAAGCCAATCAAGGTCAAATAATAAAAATAAGAAAATAAATAATCCCTAAAAAAAGGATTTCTAATTTATTTGTCGTATATATATATTTAATAGTTATATTTATAAAAAATAAAAAATAATAGAATGTCAGATAGATTCCTATCTATTTTAGATTATTAAGATTATTCTTCGACACATTCGAAAAATATTTTTATTTTTATACAGTAAGTCAGACACAGATGATGTATTTTTCAAAAAATACCTATTTGGAGCATAAATGAAGCGATTTGGTTATTTTAAGTTATACGCAATTGGTCGCTTGAAAAAAGAAAAAAATTTTAATAAGATGTTATTGGCAAAATAAAATGTTAAAGAGAGGGGAAAATATGATTGAGAATACTCAACCCAAAAAACAAACAGCAGGACAAACTACCATGTTCGGCACTTATGAGTTTCCATCTTACGAAGAGATAATGGATGCTTATGCTAAAGAATTTAAAAGTTATGTTATCCCTAAGGGTGATACAATATTTGGCTTCTGGATGCAGACCTTAGCTGATTTGGAATTTTTAGATTTAGAACTACAGGGTTTAACTGAAGAATATACCATTGATTCAATAAATAGAGTAGTTAATCTCAAGGGCGATGAAGATTATATAAGATTAAGAATAGCCCATCTTGAAAAAGTTAAAGGGAAAACAACCCTTTATACTGACTTAGTGGATAGATTCGGCGATACTAATGCTTATGCGTTTCATAATCTTTATCCCTACAAAGGTAAATTTTATCCTCGCATCGTTCGGACTTTAATAAATGCTTTCAAGTTGAGTTATGATTCAATTATCTTAGATCCTTTCAATGGTTCTGGAACTGCCACACATGAGGCTTCTCTTATGGGAATTAAAAGTGTAGGCATAGATGTTACTCCAATGGGAATAATTTTATCTGAGTTGAAAAATGATTTACTTTTTATGGATAAACAGAAATTAAGTTTTGCACCAAAAGAACTACAAGATATTTTACAGGCAATAGAAAATAGAAGATGGGAACATACTGACCCTTTAATTCATAAGTTAATGTTGGCAGTATATTTTGATACGGTTGACGCCTTTGTAAGGACTTCGAGATATAACAGAAAAGGGAAAGTAGGTCTCTTTATTGAAAAATTAAATTACCTAAGAGACTGCTATAAAAATACTATGCGGATTAAAGAAAAATATGAACTTAAATTTGAACCTGCCAAAATCATAGAAGGGGATATACTTGAACTTAAAAATATGAGTGAAATGGAAGAAAAGTTTGATGCCTGCATTACAAGTCCGCCTTATTATTTTTCTATAGATTATGTGGGGAAAGATAAGATTGCTTATGATTATTTAGGTGCTGACATGAAAAAGATTGAATCAAAATATTTGGGAATGAAAAATAGTGGGTACCCAAAAAATAATTATAACGGATTGTCTCCGAGGGTTGCTATGTATTATGAGGATTTAAAAGAATCCATAAAAAATATCTACTGGTCATTAAAACCCGGAGGTAAATTAGCAATTATAATTGGAGATAGCACCGTTAATAGCAAAAAAATCCCGACAACTATGACAACTAAAAAGTTTTGTGAAGAAGCAGGTTTTAAATTTGAAAAGCTAATATTTAACCCTCTCTTGGGAGCCCGAAATCGGGCAATAAGAGGGGAAAGTGTAATAATTTGTAAGAAGGGGAAATAAATATGTTTATAAAGAGAAATCTTCTCTGTGTTAAGGCGAAAGAACAATTAGATCTTGGCCAGATACTGCTCTATGAACCATATAAAAATATATTGATAAACTTTAGGGAGTTATGTATTGATGTTGATTCTAAGGATTTTGACCCTGTAGCTAAAGTTTACGATGGGCTATTGAGCGTCCCTTCTGAAATTAGAGAATATTATGAGGCTTTATTAGGTGTTACATCTTATTATCAGCATAGTCAAGGGGGTAGAGGGAAATATATTGAAAAGAAAATAGCCTCGTCTTTTGAAACTTGTTCTCTCGACATAGAACTTAGTAAACTTCCATTTTGGTTGGAATATCCTTCTCTTCATAAAAAGAAAGGAATATTTACTCAGCAAGGATTATCACCAGAAGAAAAGAAAATTTTAAGAACAATTGAGTGGGATTGGTTAGGTGATAGGGATGTAAGTACAGATATAGGAAGTATTATAAAAGAAGAAAGAGCGTTGGTGTTGGTCGAACTTAAAAATAGAGTAGACACTGGGGGAACGGCTGGAAGGCGAGAAATCTGGACCTCTGAAAAGTTTGGAATTTTTGTAGATTATTTGATATCCAATAAAAAATTGTTTAGAAAAAGTGACAAAGGATTTTCTCTGATAGAGTTGCTTGAGAGCTTTAGAATTGAAACTGTTGAAATATATATTGGTGTCTTGTTTGATAAGGGTGATAATCCTGCAACAGTACAGAGTGATAAAACTAATGGCTTTTATTCTTCAAGCAAGCAAGGTTTTGAATACCTGCAAAATCTGGTAAGACAAAGTTCAACAATAAAGATAATTAACGAAGATCCTGAGAACTTACAGATGGAAATTGGTTTGAGTTATTCAAACCTAAAAGTGAAGATAGGTGCTTTATACGGAAATGATATTACATTAAATCTTTTTAGAAAAAGTTTTCCAGTATCCGATTTACTTTTATTGAGATACGATGATATCTGGTTATCTCAATTAATAACCATTGAGGAAAGAGCTGTATTACTCAAACATCAGAGGAATTTCACCACAACCTTTTTGGATTTATTGAAAAGAGATAGAGATTTAAGAAGAAAGTACGATGCCATAATAAATTCAGAATGCGGAGAAAACAAACTTAATGTAATCGTAAATTATCTGCTTAATAAATACACTCCAATTTTTGAAAGTAAAATGATACCTGATAGAAAAGATAAGGCCGGGTATTTAGCAGATATAATTCAATTTTTATGTGCAGCGGAGGCGTAATGTTTTTAAATGCAATGATTTTGCCAATAACAAAAAGAGACCAACAGTGTATAACAGAGCATAAAAGGTTTGTGCCTTATGGCAGTCACCCAAGTTTTTGCTTCGCAAAAACTTCTTTTACGCTGGTAACGTTATGTGATAGTTTCAAAAGAAAAAAGAAAAGTTTTATAGGAAATAATGAGGTCAGACAAAATAATTCTCTGATGCAAATTATAGCTTTAATTAATCAAAAAGGTGGGGGTGGGTAAGAGGCTACTTGCGCAATTAATATAGGAGTAGGCTTAAATAATCTAAACAAGCGCGTCTTATTGATAGATTTAGATCCACAAGCACATTATTTTTACCTATAGTTTAGGAATACCTGCTTACGAGCTTAAGAATACAGTTTTAGCCGAAGCTCCGAGTTTTGGCAAATCTATTTTTGAATATAAATCTAATAGTTATGGAGCTAAAGATTATTTAGACCTTTGTATGGAAATTATAAAAAGAGGTTAAATAAATAGTAAAAAAAGAACAGTTAGGTAGCAACCCTTTTAAAGAATCTTCTTTTTTTCTAATGCGATATTGGGTAAAAGAAAAAATTAAAAATCATAAGAAGTGATAAATAAAAGATATCCTGTTGACATAATGATAATAATTATTTTATCGTTAATTTGGGTTTAGAACTTTATATGACTGAGGTTTTTTTGTGGGTTTTAGCTATTTAAGTGCGAGGCCGGGTTCTTTTCGCTTTGATTATAGATAGTTTCTCCTGTTTTTATAATTTTGTAAACAAAATTTTTAGGATTTTTAGTAAGCAATGTATCAGAAGAATAAGGTACAGCTTCTATTGATTCGTCAATTTCCCAGGATAATTTTGAAAGTAATTGTATTTCTTTTAATCTGTGTTTGCCAAAGTTAGGAGAAAAAATAGCTAGATCTATATCACTGAATTCATTAGGTTTTCCATTTACCCATGAACCATAAAGAATTACTTTATGTATAGTGATATTTTTTCTAAGGCTTTAATATATTTTTTGATTTTATTTATTATTACCGCTTTGTCTTTAACCATTTAAATAATCTCCTTGTATTTTCAAGTAGTTAAGTATCTCTTTGATTTTAACATTGCCTCTGCTGTTTTTAAGTCATAGTTAGCAATTTTTAGCCAATAATTGTCATTTGCCATATATAATTTATTCTCCTTGAAGAAGCATAGAGTAGCATTCTATTAGTAGTCCTTTTAGGTTACTTATTATAACATGAAACATAGATAAAGTGAATTATTATTGACAAAAGATATAAATGGAAATATTATTAAGACATATAATTTTTAAAACTTACATAGTACATGCAATAAAAGTTTTAAAAAGTTACAAAATCCAACAGGTATTTAAGCAGTTAAGAAAAAAATAAAAAGTTTTATCAAAAACATAAGAGGAATATTATGAAGATTAATTTTGCCTATAGGATGAGCCAATTTACAAGTAGCTGGATAAATGGTAAAAATAGTTTATGGATAATAGTCCTTGCTAACCTCCTTTGGGAATTCGTTGATGGTATCTGAATTGTGGGATTTGACTGACCACAGGAACTTATTCTAACTAAATAAAAATTTTTTAATATGAGGAGGTAAAAAGAAAGATAATGTCAAAAATAAAAGTTGACTGTTGTGGAGAAACCTGTCCGATTCCTTTGGTAGAAACCAGAAAGGCAATTCGTAAAGCTTCTCCAGGAGATATTATTGAAATAAGGGGAACTCACCCAGCATCTAAAAAAGAAATACCCATGGCGGTAAAAGCATTAGGTTTAAAACTGATTGATGTGAAAGAAGAGGGAGGGGAATGGACAATTATCATTCAAAAATAGGAGGATTCAAAAGGTGGCAGAGAAATTAACTATGGTGGTGCATAGCGGAGATATGGACAAGATTTACAGTGCCTTGATTATTGCCAATGGTGCTCTTTCCATGGGAATAGAAGCGTCTCTATACTTTACTTTTTGGGGATTACAACGGTTACAGAAAGGAGGCCTGGAAAAAGGACCTCTTTCCAAGATGCATATGTTGGGTATAGGAAAATCGATGATTAAGCAGCGTATGAATAAAGCCAATGTAGCATCACTGGAGCGGTTGATGCAAGATTTCAAGGAATTGGGCGGAAAGATTATTGCCTGTGAAATGACCATGGAAATCATGGGGATAAAAAAAGAAGATTTAAGAGAAGATTTAGTTACTGAATACGGAGCGGTAGGAACTTATATTCAGGAAGCAAGAGAATCCACCATTAATCTTTTTATTTAAGGAGAAATATTTATGTTTGATGAAAAAATGATTTATTTAGACAATGCTTCTGCCACTCGACTGGATGAGCGTGTTTTAGAGGCAATGCGACCCTATTTTTTTGATATTTATGCCGTGGCTACTTCGGAATTTGGGTATTCTCAGGGGATAGAAGCCAAAGAAGCCTTGCAGAAAGCCCGCGAAACCATTATCTCAAGGTTTAATGCAGGTCCCGAGGAGTTTGTTTTTACTTCCGGGAGCACCGAGTCCAGCAATATGGCCATTAAGGGTGTAATGATGGCACTTCAAAAGCAAAATAAAAATCACCTGATTATTTCCAAAATTGAAGATTTTCCCATTCTTTACAGTGCAAAAAACCTGGAAAAACAGGGAATAAAAGTGACCTACTTGGAGGTAGATCAATATGGCTTTGTTGATTTAGAACAGCTTAAAGCTTCAATTTCGAAGGAAACCGCCTTGGTATCCATTCAGCATGCCAATCAGGAAATCGGGACTATTCAAAATATTGAAGCGATCAGTCAAATTTGTAAAGAGAAGAAGACTTTATTTCATACCGATGCTACCCATACTTTTACAAGATTGGCAATCGACGTTAAAAAGATACCGGTAGATTTAATCTCAGTCACTGCTCATACCATCCATGGTCCCAAAGGGATTGGCGGTCTATATATTCGCAAAGGTACCCCTTTAACCAAATGGATGGATGGGGGTTTTCAAGAATTTAACCGAAGAGCAGGTTTGGAAAATATTCCTGGTGCCGTTGGTTTTGCACGTGCGGTTGAATTGGTCACTACCCAAGAGAATGCGCAATTGATGTCTCTCCGGGACCATTTAATTAGTCATATTTTAGCCGAAATTCCCCAAACTACTTTAAATGGACCTCCTGAAAGAAGAATCCCTCAAAATGCGAATATTACCTTTCATTTCATAGAAGGAGAATCCATTACTCTACATTTGGATATGCATGGTTTTGCGGTAAGTACCGGTTCGGCTTGCTTTAGCCGTTCACTAGAGGCCAGCCATGTTATTTTAGGTATCGGTGGAGACCACGAAAGGGCACACGGCTCTATTCGTTTTACCTTGGGACGATATAATAACTTGAAGGAGATAGACGAATTGATCAAGACGCTAAAAGACATCATTAGCGAATTAAGAAAAATAAGTCCTTTGGGTAAAAATTAAAGGAGGTTTAATTTAATGAAATTTCCCTATAATGAAAAAGTATTGGAACATTTTCGACATCCGCGTAATGTTGGAAAAATTGAAGATGCAGATGGAAAAGCTATGGAAGGAAGTCCTGCCTGTGGAGATATGGTATCAGTTCAAATTAAAGTGGATGAAAAAACAAAGCGAATTCAGGATATCAAATTCGAATCCTACGGCTGTGCTTCAAATATTGCCACAGCTTCAATTATTACCGAATTAGCCAAAGGAAAAACTTTGGAGGAAGCAAAAAAAATTAGCTGGAGACAGGCATCAGATGAATTAGGAGGTCTTCCTGCTATAAAGGTACACTGTTCTGTATTGGCGGTTGAGGGTTTACGTTCAGCCATTAGAAATTACGAGGAAAAACACGGTCTGATAACAGATGTAACCCCCACCACCGTAGAAACAATCGAGAAAAGATTAAGGAAGGTTATGAATCCTTTAAGCGGTCTCGATTTGGTAGGCGCTAAATTAATTAAAAAAATAGAACTAAAAGAAGGGGTAGCTAAAATAGATGTTGACCTGCCGGAAAATCATCAATTTGCCAACTCAATTAAGGAAGAGATAAAGGAGAAGGTTGAGACTTTACATGATATTAAAAAAGTATCGATAACCTTTAGCGAATAATATGATAAATAGGGGCTAATAAATAGAGCTTGTTGATTTATTTTCATAATTAAATATCTTTATTCTGCCCACGCATCAGGTCAATGCCATACTAATGACTGCAGCTCTTATCTTTTAGGCGGAAAAGATCATTGTGCTATTATTGATCCCCGCCGTGATATCAATATTTATATAGATGCAGCAAAAATTTATACCTCTGCTTCGGCCAATTGTCAATTTGAACATCAACCTTTGCAAGAAGGAGATAAATTTTTTGAAAAGTACATAAAATAAGGAGGAAAATAGAACAATGGTTAAAACTTTAAAAGCCCAGGTAAAATGGATACAAGGTACCAAGTTGGAAAGTGAATCTAGGAGATTTAAAATTATTATCGATAAACCTTTAGAGGAGAATGGCACTAATTTAGGACCTAAGCCTGCTGAACTGTCTTTACAGGCTTTAGGAGGATGCATTCTCTTTGCCTATCTATATGCTGCTGAAAAACTAAGGGTTGATATTGAGGATTTGAAAGTAGATTTGGAAGGAGAAGTAGTTCCTGGAGGGTGGACTGATGAACAGAATACAAAAAGAGCGGGTTTTAAGCAGGTAAGATTTATGGTACAGGTAAAAACTAAGAATTCTGAAGAAAGAATCGAACAAGTACACCAATTAGCTCAGAAAGTATCGCCTATGTTCGATAATTTTAGCCATCCTGTAAAATTAGAAGGTACTTTTTCTATTCAATAAATATTGTAAGCAAGATACCTGTAAATTTATTTTTTTTATTTATATAAGTTACTACTTTCAAGGTAAGATATCCCAATACCAATGGTTATTCAGAGAGGCTCAATGAAGTCCTCTTAAATGAATCCCGCTCTGTTGCCTTAAAGAAAGAAGCGATATGAGAGTATTTAGGAGTTGCGAATTGATCTGGATAACTTTATGGATTATTACTTGTATTAGCTCAATAATGAGAAAATGCCCAGCAGGCGATCTTCCTTGATGAGAAAGACTTTGCTGATTTCCTTGGAGTCTTAGGTTTGGTGCTAAAAAGATATCACTTTATATTTCCATTTCTTGATTATTTATATCGATGAAGCCTTTTTTAGTTTTACAGTTAAAATATTTTTTAAGCAATATTTCCAATTCATCTGCTGCCTTAATTACCTTTTCTTTATTGGTCTGGAATCCATCGATAGGAAAAAAGATATTTTTTGAATTTTCATCAATCTTACCAATATTTGATTGTCTCCAAATCCATCTTCTGGTTCTAATTCTTTTAGAATCAGCGTAGACTAATTCTCCACTATCCAAAACTTCCACTACCTCTTCTCCTAGAGGGGTAAAGGTATCTCCCTTCTTGGAAAATCTTACCGCAATTTCTCCTTCCAGGGCATCCAGATCATGGGCTCCCATAGGTAGTATGTACTTTAAAGAAATACTGTTTCCTAAATCTACCACCGGATTTATGGAGGGCAAAAGATTACCCTTGGAGACTCTTTTTACCATAGCTTCCACTGAACTCATAAATTTATTGGGATTAAGGTTTAATTTATTAAAAGCATCTCTATAGGGGATGATCCCTGGATATTCTTTTAAGTTTATACCTTTAAGGTTATTCTCCACCTGGCTCATTTCATTTTTCATCAGAACATATATTTCTGGAATTTTTTGCTTATTATTAATCTGGTAACCTACTACCACACCAAAACATAAATCTGGCAATTTTTCGAATACTTCATTGTAAACTTTAAATCTCATATTCCACTCCCCTAAAATACCTTACTCCCAAAAATCCTTCAACCATTGCTTTTTATATTATATATTATTTCCATTAATTTATTCCATAGTTTATTTCTTCAAAATAAAAAGTCTCCTTTTGGTTATTATTTTATTCATTCTAATTGCCTTTGAATTTCAGGCGCAAGAGAAGATAGGTTCTAAAGAGAATACTCACCTTATGTATCGGATAATCGAAGGCGATCCTAGCTTAACCATACTTTTACCCGAAGGTGAACTGGTTTTATTACCCCTTTGTGGTCTTATGCCCCAGGAGGAAAAACCGAATGAGGTTGCCCAAAAACTCGAAGAATTTTTGAAAAACTTAATAGGAAATGAGTGATAACAGGAAAATTAAAGCCGGGGAAAATAATCCCGACATCACATTCGAAGATTTTTATTTTATTGATATATAGTATTTAACATAGCGTGTAATAAAATATCTTAATCTTAATAATATAGAAATAAAATTAATGAATTAAAATATTTTAAAAATAGAGGTTAAAAAACAATGAGTAATATATGTAGGTGGTATAATGAAAGTTCGGGAATGAAGAGGGCTTATAAATTAGATAAATAGAGACGGTTGTGCTAGCTCAATAATTTGGTAACTTTTAACGTAAAACCTACAGGATCTGAGAAGTTCTATAGGATTTGTCCCTATTTTACTAGAGTTAATTTTAGCCGGGAGAAGAGACTTTATTGAATAAAAAAATATATTGTTCGGAATGTAAAAGAGAAATAAAAGATGGTCATTCTTTTTTTATTGATGGTCAGCCAGTCTGCTATGAATGTCTTTTTGGTAAGGTAGAACCTGTCATGATTTATCCTATTGGGAAGGTTAATAAAATCAATTCTGATGGTATTCCCAGGATAGATCTTTTTCCATATCAACAGAGATTTATGTATAAATTAGAAGAAGAAAAGTGGATTACCATTGTTTATTATTTACACGAGGTTAATTCAATAAATACCGTTTTCAAAAGGGGAAAAGAGGGTAATGGCAAAGAAGTGGGAGTATTTGCTTCCTTAATAAGTCAGAGATCTCTTGAAAAAATAATAGACCAAAGATAGTGGCATGCAGAATGCAGCAGACAGGGCAATAAGAGCAGGGAGTATACTTTGAAGAACTTTTTATCTTCATAAGTATTTTCATAGAAATGGATTACGTTGGAAAATTTTGGGGAGTTTCAACAGGAACTTATATATTATATAATGTTCCAGAAGGAAGGAACTATAGTTTGTCAATTCCTTTTCTTTTTAACCATTCTTCAAAACCACCTTTACTATCGAAGAATTCTTTATCATAATTTTCTTCTAGTTTTTTTATTGCTTCCACAAGTTGTGGCTGATTTTGCAGTAATTGGTTAATTTTTTTCTCAAAGGCTAAATTTTTTTTATTTAGATCTGAAGTATCAATATCTAGGTCCAATAATTTAAATAGCTTTTCGGTCATTGTCTTGATTGCTTTAGGATTCTCTGATTGAATATAGATGGGAATTTCAGCAACAAAATTAATCATTTCAATACCTTTTTGTTTAGCCAATTGGGTCAAGTAAGTAGTAATACTGCCTGGGCCTTCATAGACTGTGAATTTGATTTCGTGATTCTGAATTTCTTTTTTTAATCCTTGTTTGGAACAATAACAGGAAGCTCTAATTCCCCTCGTATGAGGCGTGGCTGCTGCTACGCTTCCCACAAAGTATATTCGTTTCAGGTCATATTTTTCACCTAATTCGAAAATATACCGAGCATATTCTTCCCAGTGGATATTAGGCTCTTTCCCTTTAAAAAGGATAAGGTTGCTATCTTCATGGTAAAAAAATTCATTTTTAGGAAAAGAAAAGTCTTTCAATATTCCTTGCTCAATCTTAATAGAAGGACGAAATTCACTGGCCTGTTCCATTGTTCCGGGAAAATTAAAAATATAAAATGAATCGGGTTTAATTTCTGCAAATTTTATGGCCTTCAATTTATTTTTAATATAATCTACTGTCCCGGTCGATACTTCGCCACTATTCATCCACCCGCTAAAACTGACAATCATCCGAGCATTTTTTATCTTAGGTTGATGATCTATAATTAAATGACTCAATATATATTACCCCCATTATTTTACATTATATTAACAATTTTAAAACTATAATGCAAATCCAATCTAATTGAGAGAGTGCTAAACAAGTCCTTAGAGCAATGCTCTAAAGTGATGGGGATATTCCCCAACCGAGAATCCTCACAAGTATAGCCTAAGATTGCTACCTTGAGAAAGTTCTTACTAATAAGATTATTTTAAGAGAAGTCCTTAAGGGTTTGGTATCTAAAAATGAAATTTACCGTTATAATTGTTTTAAAGTCCTGTTTCAAGTGAGTGTTAGTCATCCTGCAGAATTATATCCTGAATGGGATTATTTTTTGAATTTATTAGGCAGTTCAAATGCCTACCATCGTATGTCTGCCATCCATATTTTATCCAATTTAACTTCGGTGGATGCCGAGAAAAGATTTGATCAAATTTTTGATCAGTATTTCCTTCTATCAGATGATCCAATCTTTTTCGGAATTCTTTGAAAATATTTCTGAGAAGGAAAGAATATTTTCCTTTGTCGAGAAGCAATTAAATTGCAGTAGTCCAAAAACAAGAAAAATGGCCCAAGAATTTCTAAAAAGATTTAGTAAATAGAGAAATTAAAAATAACCAACCTATAAATTAAAATGAAAAATAGACTTATAATTATTATTAGACTGGTTTTATTAGCATTTTTTTCTTTAATGTGGTTTATTCTTATACAAGCAGAGTATGAAATGATAACAAAGCCCGAATTACAAAATGATTTTCCAATCATTAAGGGGATTTATGCTGTTTACCTTATTGGTTTTATACTATTAATCCTAAGTGTAGTTATTGCTTTTTTAACTAACTTTTTCTTTAAGATTTAATCCAACGAATTGGCTGTTATACAAATCAGCATAGAAACCATACTGTTTTAGTAATTCTTGGTGGGTTCCTTTTTCAATAATACTTCCTTGATTCATCACTAAAATTAAGTCTGCATCACGAATAGTGGATAGTCGATGAGCAATAACAAAACTTGTTCGCCCTTTCATAAGAGCAAGCATGGCCTTTTGAATATATATTTCTGTCCTGGTATCCACACTGCTGGTTGCTTCATCAAGAATCAATATGGGCGGATTAGCTAAAATAGCTCGCGCAATGGTCAGTAATTGCTTTTGACCTTGAGAAATATTATTGGCTTCTTCATTAAGAATGGTATCATAGCCCTCCGGAAGTGTTCTGATAAAGTGATCGGCGTATGCCACTTGTGCTGCTTGAATAATTTCTTCTTCTGTAGCCTTCTCTCGGCCGTAAGCAATATTCTCTTTAATACTTCCTTTGAACAACCAGGTGTCTTGTAGGACCATTCCAAAAAGACTTCTCAATTTTCCACGTTCCATATCACGAATGTCTATGCCATCAACAGTGATTTTTCCTTGGTTAACTTCATAAAAACGCATGAGTAAATTAACTAAAGTGGTTTTCCCTGCGCCTATAGGACCTACAATAGCAATAGTTTGACCTTTCTTTACATCGATATTTATATCTTCTATAAGTATTTTTCCTTTACTGTATGCAAACTTAATATGCTCAAACTTAACATCACCCTTTGGCTGATCTAAATGAAGCAGGTCTTTTTGATCTGGTATTTGTTCAGCTTCATCAAGAACCTCAAAGACACGTTCAGCGGCCGCAATGGTGGATTGAATAATATTAGCGATATTAGAGGTTTGGACAATCGGATGTGAAAATTCCCTGGAGTATTGAATAAAAGCTTGAATGTTACCAATGGTTACCTTTCCTCTAATCACCGCGATTCCACCCAAAATGGCAATAACGACATAGCTAAGATTACCGATGGCTGTCATCAAAGGCATAATCATCCCTGATATAAATTGAGCTTTCCATCCGGCATCATAGAGCTGATCATTCACTTTATTGAATTTATCAATGGATTGCTTTTCATAATTGAAGACTTTGACAATTTTGTGACCAGTGTACATTTCTTCCACCTGACCGCTCAATTGTCCTAAATATTTTTGTTGTCTGGCAAAGAATTTTTGTGATTGCTGGGCAATAACTTTGGTAGCTAAAAAACTTAAAGGTAAAGTAACAAAAGCAATTAAAGTTAACATCGGACTAATAGTTAGCATCATAACTACAATTCCGACCAAGGTTACTACGGAAGTAATTAATTGAGTAAGACTTTGTTGAAGAGTAGTGCTGATCACATCAACATCGTTGGTCACCCGACTAAGTATTTCACCATGGGTTCTTCCGTCAAAGTATTTTAAAGGTAATCGGGATAATTTAGCATTAATATCTTTTCTCATCTCATAAACGGTTTTTTGCGCCACATCAGCCATAATATACTGTTGAATATAATTAAATATAGCACTGACGACATATATTCCGATTAAGATTAAGATAATATTGAAAATATATTTAAAATCAATAGCCGCATTAGGAAGGCCTTTCATTTTCATGAGAAAACCTTCAAATAATTTAGTTATTGCTTGCCCCATCACTTTTGGACTGATAATATTAAAAACCGTACTGACGACCGTTGCTAAGAAAATAATAATAAACTTCACTCGATGAGGTTTTAGATAAGTGAGTAATCGTCGGAGCGTCCCTTTAAAATCTTTAGCTTTTTCTATCGGTCTACCTATAGTATTATGAGAACCGGGACCACGACCAAATCCCATCATCGGTCTTGCTGGTTTCAGATCTTTTTCACTCATATCCATTCCTCCTCGGAGAGCTGTGAAGCCACGATTTCTCTATAGACTTCACAGGTCTTCATTAAATCCTGGTGTGTACCCATACCGACCATTCTACCTCCATCCAAAACCATGATACGGTCTGCGTCCATAATTGTAGTGACTCGTTGGGCAATAATCAAAACAGTGTCTTTTTCGGTCTCTTTTTTAAGTGCTTGGCGTAATTTTGACTCGGTTTTAAAATCAAGAGCGGAGAAACTATCATCAAAAATATAAATTTCAGGATGTTTGGCCAGAGCTCTGGCAATAGACAGTTGTTGTTTTTGGCCTCCGGATACATTGGTTCCTCCTTGAGCAATCTGAGCATCGTAACCTTGCTTTAGGGTAGAAATGAAGTCTGAGGCCTGAGCAATCTTGGCCGCTCTGATAATCTTATCGCGGGGAAGGTCATTGGTTCCAAAACTGATATTTTCAGCCACGGTTCCCGTAAAGAGAACTGCTTTTTGAGGAACTAATCCAATTTTAGCGCGTAATTTTTCTTGAGTTAATTCACGTATATCAATACCATCGACTAAAATACGACCCGAGGTCACCTAATAGAATCTCGGAATGAGATTAACTAAGGTTGATTTTCCGGAACCTGTACCTCCGATAATTGCGGTTACTTCTCCCGGCTTAGCCCTAAAGGAAATTTTTTCAATAACCGGTTCTTCCGCACCTTGATAATAGAAGCTGACTTCCTTAAATTCAAGATAGCCTCTTTTCCCTTCTTCTGAACTTGCTCCTCCTTCCATCTTTAATTCGTTCTCTTCTGGCATAATTGGATCCTTAATTTTCGGTTCGATATCTAAAACTTCATTAATTCGAATAGCTGATGCCGATGCCCGAGGTACTAAGATAAACATCATAGCTAACATAATTAAAGAAAACATAATTTGCGATGCATATTGAATAAAGGCCATCAAATCGCCGACTTGCATGCTGCCACTATTAATTCGTATGCTTCCGAACCAAAGAATAGCTATGATGGTTAAGTTAAAAATTAACATGACCAAGGGCATCAAAATAGCCATCAGCTTGTTGACCTTTATAGCTGTTTCCGTTAAGTCAAGATTGGCCTCATGAAATCTTTTCTTTTCATAATTATCCCGATTAAATGCTCGAATAACTCTTATACCAGTTAAATTTTCTCGAAGAACCAGATTAAGCTTATCCAATTTAATTTGCATTGATTTGAAAAGTGGCATACTTTTCTTACTGAGTAAAACAATAATTAGGGCTAAAATCAGTAAAATAACCACCAGAACTGATGATAATTTAGCATTCTTAGAAACTGCCATAATAATACTACCCACACAAAGCATTGGTGCTCGCAGGAAAAGCCTAAGCATTACCACTAATTGCTGAATTTGGGTAATATCATTGGTCGTTCTGGTGATAAGAGAAGCGGTTCCTTTTTCATCAAATTCTTCCAAAGAAAAGCTTTCTACTTTAGTAAATACTTTAGTCCGAAGGTCTCTTCCGAAGCCGGTCGCTACTTTGGCTGCCCAGTAACTTCCGAAGATAGCACTAATCATTCCAATAACCGCAATCAGGATCATCCATCCTCCAATCCTTATAATATAAGCAACATTCCCATTGATAACCCCGGTATCGACAATATCTGACATAAGTGTTGGTAGATATATTTCCGAAAATGATTGTAAAAAAACAAAAACCATCACCGCGATTATTATTAGGGTATAGGGTTTCAGATTTTTAAATAATTTAAACATGAAGAAATCCTTTCCGGTCAGTAAAATTTTCCTATTTCTAAATTCTATAAAACTTTTTCTACTAATCTAATTTACTAAAAACATTTTTATTTTTTTTAAAAATTATCATTCAATTTTCACTTACCTAAAATATTTTAATCCAAAAAACCTCCCAACCATTGCTTTTATATGATATATTATTCCAATTGTCAATAGGTGAATTGCGAACCCTTGCATTGCATTTTGCAATTTTTTTCACAAAAAGAAGGATTTCTCTAACTTTTTGTCGTATAATATTAAGTTATAGAAAGAAAAGGAAAGGGGAAGAGGTTAGTTATGATACAATTAAGTGAGTCTGAAATCATTGGGCTTAAAAAAGCACAACAGGATGAGTTGGTAGGAACCGAGGTTTACGGTAGATTGGCTAAATTAGTTAAAGACCCTCATAATGCTAAAGTTTTAAAACAGATTGCAGAGGATGAAAAACATCATACCAATATATTTAAGAAATATACCGGTGCAGTTTTAAAAGTAAATAAATTGAGAGTACTATTTTATGTTCTTATTTCCCGGATCTTTGGATTGACTTTTGGTGTAAAACTGCAAGAAAGAGGGGAAGAAGCAGCGCAAAAAAAATATAAGCAAATGCTCAATACCATTCCTGAAATGAAAGAAGTCATAGAAGAGGAAGAAAAACATGAAGCCGAACTTATTAACTTAATTAATGAGGAAAGACTTTCCTATATGAG
>Ga0209610_1000162_pt1 | contig 33924 bp, 30 predicted proteins | sample LakKivw275mmetaG_FD_184137 | JGI IMG/M metagenome (GOLD analysis project Ga0209610, IMG submission 184137) | Anoxic lake water microbial communities from Lake Kivu, Rwanda to study Microbial Dark Matter (Phase II) - Lake Kivu water 275m metaG... | ecosystem: Environmental > Aquatic > Freshwater...
CAGGACGCAAATGGAAACCGCGAACGCCTGCAATGGCCGCTGAACTTACGGATCATGCTTGGACTGTTAAGGAACTGCTGTCTACCATCCCTTTGAAGTGCTAACTGCTCTTAAAAGGGGGACTACCGAAGTTTGTTATGGATGCAAATTACTTGCTGACTACTATCACTTGCTCGAACAAGAATCTATGTCATATTTGCCTCCTTATCTGCAACGCCTAACGATTAAGGAAACGATTAAGGATTGATACGGCGGGAAGAATGGAAGTCGAAAGGAGCGGTACTGGTTGCCGCCGTATCAATCCGAGTTGAACTAAGCCGCACGCAGGGGTCGCCGTGAGTTAGGGCGAGTTTGGAATTTGAAGGCTGTGAAACTGGCGGAAGGCATCCTGCCGGAGGCGATTATACACTCGTGGCAGGCAGATGACAAGAAAAACAGGAAGGGAGAGCGGCAGGAACAAGGAGGGGAAATGGGGAGGAAGAATCGGAAGAGGCGACAGCGAAAAAGGATCGTTGCCTGAGGAGGAAAAAGGGGAAAAGAAACGCCAAGTCATGGCGAGCGCGCCGCGGGGCGCGGGGGAGCGCAGGGAGACAGGTCGCGCAGGAAATTCATTGGCTTGCCACAGACAGGACACAGGGGCAGTGTGGAAGCGGGCGCGGCTTGGTCGGTTTCCGTGTGCGGATCTTCGCGTGGAAGGCTGGGCTGTTGTGAAAGCAGGGTTTGCGCCAGTTTCAAAGCCGAGCGGCGATTGTGGGCGAAGAAGCCGAAGTAACGGACCTTGACAAAACCCTTGGGCAGGACGTGTTGCAGGAAACGCTGGAGGAACTGTTCGGCGGAGAGGGTACAGCGTTTGAGTTGGCCGGTATCGGAAGTGCGATATTCGAACGTGACCTGCGATTTCTCCAGGCTGCCGTGGTCGGCGAAGGCGATCAAACGGCGGTTGCTGAGGGCGACGCGGTAGATGTACGGAGCCAGGTACTTGAGAGCCGCCTGTCCATCGCCGACCGGCAAACAATGGACCACCCAATCCTTTGTCCAAACCGGTTTGGGGACTTTGACAAAGAGCGGCGACTTTCGCAGCAGGCATTGGAATTGGGCGCGGAAGAGTTTGGAGAGCGCCTTGACCGGCAGGAAAAAATCGGGGCGAGATGAAACCCACCGGCTGTCCTGCAAGCCTCCGCCGGGGATGAGATAGTGGACGTGGGGATGAAAGAGCAGGTTGCGTGTCCAGGTGTGGAGCACGCCCACCATGCCGATCTGTCCGCCCACGTAGCGCGGGTCGTTTGCGAGTTGTTGAGCGGCTTGGGCGGAGGCTTGGAACAGGAGGGGATAGAACCGTTTTTGGTTTTGTCGGGCCAGGTTGCGCAATTCTTCCGGCAGGGTGAAGGTCAGCAGGAAATAAGGAACGGGCAACAACAGTTCGTGCTGTAAGGTTAGCCATTCTTCGGTGCGTTCCTGCTGGCATTTGGGGCAGTGGCGATTGCGGCAGGAGTGATAGACGTAGCGCGTCTCCCCGCAGGAGGGACAGGCATAGACCTGTCCGCCCAAGGCTTCGGTACGGCAGGTTTCAATCGCCGCCATCGCCTGGCGATGGCTCGGCAAAATGCGGTTGGGGTACTTCTGGCGATAGTCGGCGCCGTATCGCCGAAAAATGTCCGCCAGTTCTACAGCCACAGTTGGGCGATGAGGTCGTTGACGGTCTGGCTGGCTTGCGCGTGGACGGCGAAAGTCAGGTGAGTGTAGATGGCGGTCGTCTCAGGCGAGGCGTGTCCGAGATAGCCTTGGATCACGCGCAGGTTGACGCCGGCTTCCAGGACCAGGAGGTGGGTGGCGTAGGAATGACGCAAGGTGTGCACCGTTGCGTCTTTTTTCACCCCGCTTTCCCGCAACGCGGCGCGAAAGGCTTTTTGAACGCCGGTCTCGTGCATGAACTGGCTGGCTTGTTGGGGCGACTGGGAAGCATGAACGGACGGAAACAACCAGATGGGGTTGCGATGGGTCGTCCAATACTTTCGCAACATGAGCAGGGAGGCTTCGGGGAGCATGATGTCGAGCACGATCAGATCGGGCTTCATCCGCCGCGCGGACTCGAGCGCGGCGCGGCCGTTGCCTACGGCTTCGACGATGTATCCCTCCTTCTTGAGATTGTAGGCGAGGGTCTCCTGGAGAGCGGGTTCGTCTTCGACCACGAGGATTTTATTGGACATAGTTTGCTTCGCTTGAGCAGGTGCTGCTTGCTCCTACCCGAATCTCCCTTCGATGTAGTCTTCGGTGCGCTTATCCTTTGGGTGAGTAAATAGTTCTTTTCCTTCGGCGTACTCCACCAGTTCACCTTGCAAGAAGAAGGCCGCGTGGTCAGCGGTGCGACCGGCCTGCTGGATGGAATGCGGCACCAGCACGACGGTGTAATCCTTTTTGAGTTCTTGCAGCGAAGCCTCCACTTTGCCGGTCGAGAGCGGGTCGAGGCCGGAGGTGGGCTCGTCCAGCAGGATAACTTCCGGCTGGAGAGCCAGGACGCGCGCCAGGCACAGGCGTTGCTGCTGGCCACCCGAGAGGGCGATGGCCGGATCGCCGAGGCGATCTCTGACCTCGTCCCACAACGCAGCCTGGCGGAGGCTGCGCTCGACGGCCTCGTCCAGACGAGACTTGCGCTTCTCACCAGCCAACTCTAGACCATAGGTCAGGTTGCCACGAATGGTCAGCGGCAGGACGACCGGGCGGGCAAAAACCATTCCGACGCGGCGGCGCAGAGCAATGACGTCTATTTTCGGATCGAGAATGTCTTTACCATCGAGCAGGATGCGGCCCATAGCGGTCTTGACCTCGGTCAGGTCATTCAGCCGGTTCAGGCAACGCAATAGCGTGGACTTGCCGCCGCCTGCTGGACCGAACAGCACGGTGATAGCGTTGGCCCGGATGCCCATGCTGACGTCGCGCAGCGATTCGGTGCCGTCGGCGTATTGCAATGATAGACTTTGAATGACTATTTTGTTCTCGGCCATAAAGTGTTCCGGTGTCAAGTGGTCCCGTGTCACGAGTCAGGCGCGAGGTTTGAGGGACTTTTTCAAGCCTCCGATGAGAGCTTTAGTCTTTTCGGTTTGCTGGTACTCGGCTTTGAAAGCCTCCTCGCTGATATACCCGATGTCGAGAGCCGCATAGAGTAACGATTGCACTTCCACCGCTGAACGGCGGGCGATCCCCAGAAAACGGGCAAACTCTACATGAGATTCACAATCGAACCCTTCAGCGATGTTCGTCATCACTGAAATTGCCGCACGTTGAATTTGGTCGCGCAGCCCAAAATCCTTGGCGAATGCGCCCTCGCGAGTCATGCCGTAAACATCTCGCGCCAACTTGCGCGCTTCCTGCCATGCCAGAATGTCCTCGAACCTTTTTATCAGCGGCATCTCACACTCCTTTCATCTCGCACATGGCACGGGATAACATGACACGGGATCACTTCTTTCCCGCTTCCCAAATAACCTTCTTCACCCTCGACACTTGGGCACCCTGCAGATCAACCATTCTTTTTTGCAATACGGCGATGAACTCGGCTTTGTTGCGTGCGCTCACCGCCGCCAGCGTTTTCTCGGAGTGCTGGGGCACATCCTTGGGGCGACAAGTAGCAAGATGGTCGAGTAGGTAGGGAAATATCCGGGCGCGATATGCCTCGTTTTTCGAAGCCACGAGTGCCAGGATTTTGACACCATTATCCACGGTGATGACCGAACCGTTTTCCATCACCTTTTCGATCTCTCCAACATGCGGATAGATCTCGTCGGCTTTCAGCGCCGCGATCGTGGACAAGGCCAGCATCACGCCCCAAACCATGCGGTTGTTGCGGCTCTGCATGAGCTTCAGGAAATCATCCACGTATCCTGCGATCAGTTCCGGGGCGAGGTATCCAATCTCATACAGAACCTTGATGCAGTCGTTGGCAACGTTGCGGTCTTTATTCCAGAGATTCTCGGCAATCTCGTGGACTCCTTCGCTGTTCCGCGACTCTGCCAGTTCTCTGGCAAGTTCCTGATTGGGGACTTCGTCCCGCCGATTTTGGAAATAGGCAATTCTGTTCAATACTGTCACAGCAACCTCCTCACTGACGACTCATCACTGACCACTGATCGCTTCACCACTGCCTCTTGGCTCTCGCCCGCGAGCGGATCACCGTCGCGATCAGGTTCATGCCCAGCACGAAGGCAATCAGCACCAGGGCAGTGCCATACTGAATCTGGATCGGCATCTCTGGCACCTGGGTGGAAACAACGAACAGGTGGTAGGGTAAGGCCATCGTGGCATCGAAAGGTGAATTGGGCAAGCGAGGCAGGAAAAAGGCCGCGCCCGTGAAAAGGATGGGCGCGGTCTCGCCGGCGGCGCGTTCCAGGCCGAGGATGACGCCGGTGATGATGCCCGGCAAAGCCTGCGGCAGCACGATGCGACGGATGGTCTGCCAACGCGTGCCGCCCAGCGAAACACTGACCGTACGGAAAGCCTGCGGCACGGCGCGCAGAGCTTCTTCCGCGGCGCTGATGATGACTGGCAGAGTCATGATCGAAAGCGTTAGCGAGGCGGAGAGGAGACTGGTGCCAAATCTCAGAAAGAAGACGAACAGTCCCAGCCCAAATAACCCGTAGACCACCGATGGGATACCTGCCAGGTTGATGATGGCAATGCGGATCAGCCGCGTCAGCCAGTTCTCGCGGGCGTACTCGGCCAGATAAATCGCCGCCGCCACCCCCAATGGGACAGAAAAAATTGCCGTGCCGAGCGTCAAGTAGAATGTGCCGACGATAGCAGGTAAGATGCCTCCGGCGCGCATTCCCTCGCGCGGGAAGCCAGCCAGGAACTCCCACGAAATAGCTGGCGCGCCCTGAGCGACGATATAGGCGATGACTGCCAGGATGGGGATGACAGTGAAAAGAGCGACCAGCGTCAGCAGGGAAAAGCCGAGGCGCTGGGTGAGAACGCGATTGGAAAAGGCGTTTTTTTTCATGATAACACGCGCTCCGCCCGCTTCTTCTGTCGGAAGACGACCGCAGAAGCCGCTACGTTGACAGCCAGCGAGATCAGGAACAGCACCAGCCCAATAAAAAACAGCACGTGATAATGCACGCTGCCACTTGCCACCTCACCCATCTCGGCCGCAATCGTCGCCGTCATTGTGCGGACGGGCGAGAAGAGTGAGGTTAGCTTCACCGCCAGCACCGGCGCGTTGCCCGTGGCCATCATCACGGCCATTGTCTCGCCGATGGCGCGGCCGAGGCCGAGCATGACCGCCGTCAGCACACCGGAGCGAGCAGCGGGCAGGGTTACCCGCCAGATGGTCTGCCAGCGCGTCGCGCCGATAGCCCAGGCACCCTCGCGGTAACTCTGCGGGACGGCGTCCAACGCGTCTTCGGCAATCGAGACGATAGTTGGGATAGCGATCCCGCCCAGGAGTAACGACCCTGCCAGGGCGGTCAGACCAGTTGGCAGGTTGAGAAAGACCCGCAGGAATGGCGCCAAGATGAGGATCCCCAGGAAACCAAGCACGACCGAGGGCAGTCCACCCAACAATTCCACAAGAGGCTTGAGAATATCGCGCGTCCAGCGCGGGGCGATCTCAGCAATAAAGACCGCCGTCCCAATGCCGAGGGGAATGGCAACCAGCATCGCACCGAGGGTCACGATAAGTGTGCCAGTGATGAGCGGCAGGATGCTGAAGTAGTTCTCGATAGGGTACCAGCGTTGACCGAGCAGGTCGGCGAGCGGGACTTCGCTGAGCGCCGGCAAGCCGTCATGCAGCAAGAAGTAGAAAATGAGGGCAACAAAGACAATGGCCGAGTAGCCCGAAGCTTTGATGGCCCGGGTGATAACATATTCGCGCCAGGAGAGAGATTTATCCATGCTGCTCCTCCCTCACCCTCATCCCCTTTCCCGAAATCGGGAGAGGGGTGCAGGGGTGAGGGCTATTTGATCGGCACGAAGCCCAGTTCCGCCACAATCGCCTGGGCTTCGTCCGAGTGCATGATCCAATCCAGGTAAGCCGCCACCGCGCCGTTCGGCTTGCCAGCCGTGTACATGTACAGGTCGCGGGCGATGGGATAAGAGTTGTCATTGACCGTCGCAATGGACGGCAAAACATAAGAATCGCTTGGCTGGCGGGCGATGGCGATCATCTTCAAGTCTTTTGGCACATACCCTAGCCCATCGTAGCCGATAGCGTTCGGGTTCTGCCGCACCTCATTGATGATGCCCTCCGAGGAGGGCAGAAGCAGGGTGTCGGTCGAGAAGAGCGTCTTGCTATTCTTTTCGCCCAGGCGCAACACCGTCTCCAGGAAGTAGACATGCGTGCCGGAATTGGTCTCGCGCGACAGGCGCACGATGGGGCGATCCTCGCCGCCGACACCGCGCCAGTTGTTGATCTTCCCGCTGTAGATGTCGGAGAGTTGCTGCAAGGTCAACTCTTTGACCGGATTTTCAGGATTGACGATCACGGCGATGGCGTCCCGTGCGATGATGTACTCCACCGGGTTGATCCCCTTGGATTGCGCCTCCTGCATTTCTTCGGGTTTGATCTGCCGCGAGGCGTTGGCGATATCCACCGTCCCATTGAGCAGCGCGGCGATGCCTGTCCCGGACCCGCCGCCTGTCACTGAAATACTAACTTCAGGATGCTCACTCTGATAGCGTTCCGCCCAGGCCAGTGCCAAGTTGACGATGGTATCAGAGCCTTTATTTTCGATGTATGTTGAGGCTTGTGTTGAGGAGATGGATTGCGAGGCGGCTGGCCCACAAGAGGAAAGGAAAACAAGCAGAAGGGTAAAAAAGATAAAGCACTTCATCGGTCAAATTATAAGGTATTTTTCCATGTCATTGCGAGGAGCGTTCTTCGCGACGAAGCAATCCCCGGGCGTGAGGAGATTGCTTCGCCGCACCGTCCCGGTGTCCTTCCGGGACAGAATGGCTCGCAATGACACGGATGCGGTAAAATTGAATGCGTGGACGCCGAGAACCCCATCTTCGTCATTCGAGACTTGAACTTCTATTATGGAGAGAAACTAGCCCTGAACAAGATCAGCATGGAGGTGCTTCCACATCGCGTCACAGCGCTGATCGGCCCATCAGGTTGCGGCAAGTCCACCTTTCTGCGCTGTCTGAATCGGATGAATGACACCATCCCTGGCGCGCGTGCCGAAGGCCAAATCCTGCTCGAGGGGCAGGATATCAATGCCGAGGGCATGGACGTGGTCGCGCTGCGCCAGCGCGTTGGTATGGTCTTCCAGAAACCGAATCCTTTTCCGCAATCAGTGTACGATAATGTCGCCTTCGGTCCGCGCGTGCTCGGCCTGGTCAGGAATAACGCCGAATTGGATGAGACCGTCGAACGTAGCCTGCGCCAGGCCGCGCTTTGGGACGAAGTCAAGGATCAACTGAAGCAGAGCGCCCTGGGTTTCTCGCTCGGCCAGCAGCAGCGGATGTGCATCGCCCGCGTCCTGGCTGTCCAGCCGGAAGTGATCCTTTTCGATGAATCCACGTCAGCCCTCGACCCAATTGCTACGTTGCGAATAGAGGAGCTGATCAGCGAACTCAAGCAGAAATACACCATCGTCATCGTGACGCATAACATGCAGCAGGCTGCCCGCGTTTCGGAATTTACCGGCCTGTTCTGGTTGGGTGAGCTAGTCGAGTTCTCCCCAACTGATCGAATGTTCACCCGGCCAAAGGAAGAGCTGACCGAGGCGTACCTGACTGGGAGAATGGGATAGAGGAATCTACCCAGCCTCCAACGCTGCCTTCATTCGCTCCAGCGCCTCTTGTAACGTGGCGCGCGGGCAGCCGAAGTTTAGCCGCACGAAGCCCTCGCCGCCGGGGCCGAAGGTCGCGCCGTCGTTCAAAGCCACTTTTGCCTTGTGCAGAAAGAACTTATGCGGCGAGTCGCTGATCTTTCCGCTTTTCACCAGCTCCTTGCAATCCAGCCAAGCCAGGTAAGTCGCATCAGGGACAGTGGTACGAATGCCTGGCAAGTTGTCTTTTACGAACGCTACCAGGAAATCGCGGCTGGCGGTTAGATAGCGGCACAGCTCAGCCAGCCAGTCATCGCACTCGCCGGAAAAGGCGGCCTGTGCAGCGGCCAATCCCAAGCTGCTGATGTGCAGCGTCAGCCGCTCGACCTCTTTCTTGAATCGCTGGCGCAATTCGTCATTCGGAATAATGGCAAACCCGCAAAACAAGCCAGGCACATTGAAGGTCTTGCTGGGCGCGGCCAAGGTGATTGTCCGCGCGGCGACCTCCGCTCCGAGCGTGGCGAGGGGGATGTGCTGTGCATCACCCAACAGTAGTTCGCTGTGGATCTCATCCGAGCAGATAACGACATCATTCTTCAGGCAGATTTCTGCCATGCGCGCCAACTGTTCGCGGTTGTAAACCTGCCCGATCGGGTTGTGCGGCTGGCAGAGCAGGAACAGGCGCGTGCGCGCCTCACCAGAGTTCAGCTCGGCTTCGAAGGCGTCGAAATCAACCTTGTAATGCAACGAGTGTTCGTCGTCCACCTGCACAAGCGGCGCGAGTTGGCGCACCAGCCCCAGGTTCTCGTGAACTTCGAGGAACGGGAAGTAAACCGGCGGCTGCATCAGGATGCCCTCGCCGGGGCTGCAAACTACTCCAGCCGCCACATTGAAACCGGTCACAATGCCTGGTATAACGATCACCATCTCCGGCGTTACCTGCCAGCTGTAGAGCCTCTCCATACGTCGGGCAATCACCTCTTGTAGTTTCTTGGGTGGAGCCTCGTAGCCGAATATCCCATGTGCCACTCTGGCGTGCAAAGCCGCAAGGATTGGCTCCGGCGCGAGAAAATCCATGTCCGCCACCCATAGTGGCAAAACGTCAGATGGGAAGAACTCCCATTTGATGGCATTGCTGCCGCGCCGTTCGACTACTTGGTCAAAGTTGTAATTCATCGAAGCTCTCCTGGCCGCGGACTGTGCTGCATGTGCTCTTGTATCCTGCGTCGTACAGCCTGGGCCTGGTTCTCGATAAAATAACCCGGCAAGGTAGCCCACACGTGACCGGATTGGAGGATTAGCTTGAGGTGTGCCACATCATACTCACCGAGGGATTTGACCACGCGAATGCTCTTGAACTGGCTATAGGGAAGCGTGTCAACGATCTGCACTTTTCCAAATACATGCCGCTGTTTGACGACGCGCTGCTCCTGTGCATTGAACTCAATCTCCGTCCAGCAAGTTCGGGCCAGCAGGGCCGCGACGAGCAGGCCTGTTCCGATCAGCAAGAAGAAAGCGAAGCCAACGATGTCCCTGGCTGGCCTGACGAGGGAATAGGCCGCCATGCCCAGCGCGACCAATCCAAACAGGGACAATGCGACTGCCGCGTCGCGCCGCTGCCGCCGGGTTCGGGTGAAGATGAGACTGTCCGACGTCAACTGAATGAGAGTGTAATAGCCCGACCCTTCCATCAGATACAATCTCCTAAACCACACTCTCTCTGCGCCGCAGCTTTTTCATCCACTCCGTGCCGCCTGAATGGACTACGGATTCAGCCAAGCAAACGTCGCCAGGATGGGGGCGAATATGTCCGATTCGGCTGGCTTATCGAACAGCGGCGGCGGGGTGGCGTAGTTGCCCCGGTTGGTAGAATGGAGCACGAAAGTGAGGCTGACGCAAACGGTGTCTTGCGAGGTCGAATAAGCCAGCCATTCGTAAAGCTGTCCAGCCCCTGCATCCGCGCCGCTCTCCTCCAGAAACGAAATGCCATTGACCATTACCTGCTGAGACTGACTGACGCCAGGATTCTGGCTTACACACGGATTGACATTCTCTGTCACTGCCACGTCAATGAACTTCTCGACAAGATTAGTGCCCTGAGCGATAGGCAGCGAGATGCGCGCTGAATGATCCTGCTGGCTGACGATTTGCCCTTCCGCGGGGTAGCGAAAGGTGAAGCCGTACGCCTGATCCATGTACGTCTGCCAGTCCGCCGGTACAGAGGCCGTCGGCGCAGGCGTTGCCTGCTCCGTGGCAGGCGTCTCTGGAGGCAATGTCGGAGTTGGAGACTCTATCACCGCAACCGGTGTAGCGGTTGGCGAGGGCGTAGGCAAATTACAGCCCGCCAGCGCGAAAGCCATGAATAATATCAACAAAATTTTGAAACAGGATCGCATGACTACCTCCTCGTTCGTACCATGCGGCAGTCACTTCGCAAGTGACTGTCACCTTTGGCCGCTATTCAAAGTTCACGCAGTCATCTCTTCCAGAATATGCGCCAGTTTCTCGGCCAGCATCGAACGGTTGAAGTGCGTTTCCACGTAGCGCCGCCCCCTCAAGCCCATCTCGCGGCTGTGCGCCGGGTCGCTGGCCAGTGCCCAGATGGCATTCGCCAACGCGGCCGGGTCGCCGGGCTGGGCGAAAACTCCGCATCCCGCCGCCTCGACCACTTCACGGATGACGCCGTCAATCGCCAGCACGACCGGCCGCCCCGCGGCCATGTAATCGAATACCTTGTTTGGGTAAGTGGTCTTGTACTCCTCGATGGGTTTGAGAATGGCTAGACAGGCATCTGCCCCAGCCAGCGCAGTGATCATTTCTTTTTTGGGGAGGGGCGGCAAGAAGAGTACATTTGTTAACCCCATCCGCTCCGCTTGGGCTTGCAAGCCCGGCTTTTCCTTCCCATCGCCGAGGAAGGTGACAGTCACTTCGGAAGTGACAGTTGCCTCTTGCAGGATCTTCGCAGCTTCGAGCACGACGCCTAGGTCGTTGGACAGTCCGTGCGCTCCAGCGTAGAGTACGACGAATTTATTGGTCAGCCGGTGCGAGGTCCGGAAGGCCGCGCCATCGTCAGCCGGGTCGAACATCCCTGGGTCGGCGCCGTTCGGGACGAGTTCCACGCGGCGTGCTCCGCGACCTGTCACATGCGCAATGAACCCCGGGCTGTTGACCATCACCCGGTCAGCGTGACGGTACAGGAAACGCTCCAGCCATTCGGAGAGCCGGATGAGGGTGCGGTTGCGCAACACGCCGACGGCGATGGCGAACGTCGGCCACAGGTCGCGCACCTCGAATAGGAATGGGACGCGCTTGAGCCGCGCCAGGGTCCAGGCCGTCCAGCCCTGGAAAATCGGCGGGGAGGTACCCCAGACCAAGTCCACATTTCTTACCCTTAGCCCAACGACGAACGACGAGAGCATAAAGCTAAAAAACACGAACACGCGCTGGACGAAGGATCTGTGCAAGGCGTGATAGGTGGCGGTACGGAGGATCATTACCCCCCCCCGCTCCCCCCCCATTTTCTCCGAAAATGGGGGGGGCTGGGAGGGGGCCCCCGTCAGATAGCTCACCGGACTGGCGATGATCGTCACCCGGTGCCCGCGCTGAGCTAGGTAACGCGCCAGTTCGTAGTGGCGCGTTCCGCCGGGTTCGTCGAGGGCCGCAAAGGCCTGGTGGATGAGGAGGATGTGCATAGGGCCAGTAATCAGTAAATAGTGATCAGTTTTCAGTAGTCAACGGAAAGGCAAATTCGCTGGTGAATTTTACTGTTTCGACTGAGATCGCCTCAGCTGTGAAAGAGAGAGCGGGAATTTTAACACCATACGTCGGGGAGACCCAACCCATGATTGGCGAGACCAAGCCCTCGCCATAGATCAACTCGCCACAGCGGGCCAAAGAAATTAGAGAGCGGAGAGTAGAAAGTGGTGGGTCTGTCTGCAAAGCGAGCATCATCACACCCAAAGGTGACTCCAAACTAATCTCTACTCTCGAATCTCTATTCTCTACCTTCCACTCCCAATCCGGCAACAACCAATGAAGGCGGAATGTCCTCGGTTTCTGTAATCGCCGCAGGATCAGCAGCTCGTCTTCCACTTGCCAGCGCTCGTCAGCATAGACCGTGACCACTCGCTCGTGGCGCACGCCCAATCGCCGGTAACCATAGTGGCGGGCAGAGGCGCGCTGGAGGATGCACTCATCCGCAGCGATAGAGTCCTGGCGGTACGCGTTCACCCAGTCGAGGTAGAGAAAACGACCAGCGCGGGTCATCTGGTCACGGCCATTGACGGTCACCGTGTTATGCACCAGTGCAGTGGTCAGGCTGTTGTCCCAAGGGGCGGCGGCGTTGTAGAGATAGGTGCCTGCATCCTGGGCAACGTTCAGACCACGCCACCAGAGATCGAGATGCAACTGGTCAGCATGGGAAGGACGGGAGGTGAATTGCGCCGTCCGCAGGTAAGCCCAGGATCTTTTGGCATACAGATGATCGCCGAGGTAACGTTCCGTGCGGAGGTATTTCTTGCTCTCCAGTGGAATGCCGAACCAGAGCGACATCTCGTCCCAGACGCCGCGCGGCAGTTGGTAGTCCAAAAATGCCTGCGCGGCGGCCTGTATCACCGGGCGGTAATCATTGTACGGGCAAACTGCCAAAGGGAAGATGTAAGCCCCGTCGTTGGCGCCCAGGTTCGGGGTCCGGCCCGATTCGGGATCGAGCAACGAGAGAAGCCAATGGACCGAGCGTTCGATCGCTTCCGATGTCTGGCGCGGCCAGCGATAGTAACGACTTAAGTCGTTACTACGGATCAAGGCATTCGTCCACAACGCGACTTGAAGCATCAGGCGGTGGTAGTTGGTGGAATGCTGGGCATACTCGCCGCAGGAGTCGATCTGTGAGCGGAAGCCGTGATCGAGTCCCTTGCGCCCGAGGCGCTGCCAGCGGGCGGACTCGGGGTGGTCGCGCAACGCGAGGCCGGCGGTGAGCAGTCCGGCGGCTTCGGTGAGCAGATGGTTATTGTTTTGCGAGCGAGCGTAGACGAGGGTGAGCGTAATGCCTAACGCGTGATGCGCGATGGATTGCGCCAGGCGCGCCATTCGCTCCGGCGTGGAGGCCGGCGATTCAGCCAAAATCTGCGCTGCCCAGACGAAAGCCATCAGCCGCAACGCGACCTCTTGACCCGACATCCAGTTTGGCCCAAGATAAGGCGGATTGGCATCCAGGAAGGTTTCCGCGTAATGCCAAAAGGCTTTGGCGTATTTTTCGTTGCCGCTAATGTGGTAAGCGCGACCGAGCGAGAAAGCCCAGCCGAAGCGAGCGGGTTCCCAAATCCGTTTCACGTCACAGGTTGGCAGGCTGGCAAGTTCGGCAATGGGAGCAGGAAGCGGAACTTTACCGGTTTCATAGGCTGTCCAGTGCGCCAATTTGCCAGGCAGGGCGAGGGTGAGTTCTACCGGTTCCGCGCCGAAGAGACGAACTTTGCCGGCAACGATTTCGTCCGCATCGACGAGGAGGGCAGCTTTTCCTTCTTTCTCCAGCACAGTCAGAAGCTCGTCGCGGCTTGGCAAAGGTAAAACCGCTTTCAACCGTCCGCTAGTGACTGGGGACGGACGACTGGTGACTCTCATGTAATGCCCCGTCCGCAAGCCAATTTGATACAGTCCATACTGCGCCAGTGACTTGATCCCCAACCAGCGCAGGGCTTTGAGGACAAGAAGAATTCGGTTCATGAGGAGAGTTCAACCACAGATGAAAAGGATGAACACGGATTCCACAATCGCAGAGTTGCGCCGACCATCAGCAGCGGCGTTTGGCCGACGTATTGGCGGAGTTCTTCAAAGTAGCTCATGAAGCTATTCGCGCCGGGTCAGATGGCCTTCTTCATCGGCTTGATAGATGGTCAGCTCTTTCACTGGAAAGTGACGGGCATTGGTGGTGACCAGCGCAAGTCCCCGGCTCGATGCAGAGGCAGCAATGATAGCGTCCACGTCGCCGATGGTCGCGCCGCGCTCGCGCCAGGAGCGGATGAGTTCCCCGGCCAAGTCGGCAATCCCGCTGGTTACGGCAATCGTTTCGAGAGAGTTGAGCAGGGCAAATGTCCCCTGGCGTTCCGGTTCGTGCAGCCCACGCACGATTTCCAGTCGGGTCATCGCGGAAATATGGACTCGCGCTTCATCTGTCAGACGCTTGACCAACCCCGGGTAGCCAGAATAATTACGAAGGTGGCGGATCAAAATCCCAGAATCAAGGATGTAGTCACTCATGCCTTCCCCATTCTTCTGACCAATCGCGCGTGCCAAGTTTCCGCTGCTCTTCGATCCAGCGATCTATATCTTCGCCGGTCATCATGTCGGGGTGGTTTTCGTCCGTCCAAGCCCCGGCAGAAGCCTCTAGCGCCTCCTTCAACCTCCGGCGACGGAGTTCGCGCGCCAGCACCTCCTCGACGAAGCGCGTTCGTTCGCGAGGAGGAATTATGCGGCGCAACTCGTCGGCCAGCGGTTTGGTGAGGTACAGGTTCAGTCGCTCACGGATTTCAGGCATAGCACAATTTTTTTGCACTATTTCTTTGCACTAATATTATACTCCAACACTTATGCCATTCTCATGCAGGGATTCCATCGCTGCAAACGTGGCCTTCGTCACGCTAATCATCTGCTCATATGGGACGGGCGGCTGTCCACCCTCGCGGATGGCTCTGACAAAGGCCTGCCACTCGCCAAAGTGACCTTTGTTCTGCCGCAGTGCGGATTTGACCACCCTGCGCCTGCCATCCTGCGCCAGTTCAAGCGAGCGGAAATCCTCCAGTACCGCGATGTGACCGCCGCAGAAGATCTCGACGCGCTCCTTGGGGAAGGATTTGTCGCCGTTGGCGAGGTAGTCCACCACACCAATTGAGCCATCTGGAAAGGTAAAGGTCATCGAAACGTTGTCCTCGCGGTATTTGCCGTTATCGGGCAAGGCGTAGGCCGAAACCGAGGTCGGCGGCTGACCGACGAGGAAGGTCAGGAAATCCACGAAATGACAGCCCTCGCCGATGATGCGTCCACCGCCGAGGGCTGGATCTTGAGTCCAGTGGTTGAGCGGAATGTAGCCGGCGTTGACGCGGTAGTGCATGTAAAGTGATTCGTGACGAGTGACGAGTGATGCGTGGAGGACTTGGGCGAGAGGGGCAAAGCGGCGATTGAAACCGACAGTGACGAGTGACGAGTGACGAGTGGCGAGTGCCTGGGTAATTTGCTCCAGTTGTCCAGCTGTAATAGCGAGAGGCTTTTCGACAAAAACATGTTTTCCAGCTTGGAGGGCTTTCACGACCAATTCGGCATGAGAGTCGTGACGGGTGAGGATAGCAACCGTGTTGATCTGCGGGTCGTTGAGGATTTCGTCGTCAGAGGAGGTAGCGTGGGCAAAGCCAAATTTCTTGGCGGAGTGCTGCGCGTGCAAGCCACCCGCCGAGGCGATGCCCACCAACTCAATATCCTTATTTTTCTTGATGGCCGGCAAAAGCGTGGCATTGGCAAATAAACCGGCCCCCAGCACACCAAGTTTGCAAGTTGCAGGATTGAAGGTTGGCAGGTTGAACCTGATAACCTGTGAACCTTCCAACTTGCCAACATCGTATGTCAACAAAACGCCGAGGAACGGCTCCTTCTTCTTTCCTGTGATGATTTCGTAGGCTTCCGGCGCCTTTTCGATGGGGAAACGATGCGTGATCAGTGGCTTGACATCCAGCTTGCTGCTGGCTATCAAGTCTACGATAGCTTCCAGGTTGCGCCCCTCCGTCCAGCGCACGTAGCCGAGGGGATAATCCTGGCCGCCCTCCTCGTAAGCAGCATCGTAACGGCCTGGGCCATAAGAACGCGAGTTGACGAAGGAGAGTTCTTTTTCGTAATAGATCTTGCGGGGGAGGGTCAGCCCCACCGCGCCGGTGGCGACCACGCGCGCCCGGTCGCGGGCGATGACACCGGCCAGCTCCACCGGATCGGCGGAGGGCGTATCCGCGCAGATGAGCACCACGTCCGCGCCGCGGTTGACGGTAAAGGCTTGGGCGGCATCCACAGCTTGGTCACGCAAGCAAGCCTCGGCGCCGAAATGAGTCGCAAGCGCGACTCGCACTGGGTTGATATCAATGCCTAGGACGCGGCACCCGGCCGCGGCGGCGATCTGAAGCGTCAATAATCCCAAAAGACCCAAACCGACCACTACCACGCGTTCGCCCACCTGTGGCTCCGCCAGACGGAAACCATGCAAGGCGATGGCGCCGAGGGTTGTGAAGGCGGCAGATTCGAAATCAACGCTATCGGGAAGGGGGGCGAGCAAGTTGCGCGGCACGGTGGCATACTCGGCATGGACAGCGTAACCGCCGCCTGCGCAGGCCACACGCTGGCCGACCTTGAGACCGGCAAAGCCCTCGCCAAGTGAAACGATGGCGCCAGCGGACGAGTATCCCAACGCCATCGGCTGGTCGAGGCGGTTGAAGGCGGCCTCGACAGCGGTCAACAGCCCTTCGCGGCGGGCCTTGTCGAGCACTTGCTTGACAAGGTCGGGGCGGGAGCGCGCTTTGCCGACCAGCGATTTTTCGGCAAATTCCACCACCATGCGTTCCGTGCCTGCCGAGACCAGTGAGGCGGCGGTGTGGACAAGCGCCATGCCGGGCTGCAGCGCGGGAATGGGGACTTCCTCGACAGTGGTATTGCCGGTTTTCATATTCTGGAGAACTTGTTTCATTTGGTGTCTCCTTTGATATGTTTGAATAGAGTATACCGCAAGAGCGCCTATCCTAGGCTGATGGAAAAAGTCGCATCAAGACGCTGCCTGTTGCTGTATAATAACGTAAGCAGGACTTACCCTTTTCAGGAGGAGATATGTCAACGAAAACCATTGGTATTGCCTTGATCGTCATCGGCGCACTGATGCTGGTCGTCTCACTACTGGCGGACTACATTGGGCTTGGCTCAGGGCCAATCGGGATGGGATGGAGACAGCTCACAGGGGCAGGCGTTGGCTTGGTGGTGGCCATTGTAGGGATTGTTTTGACTCTACGGAAAAAGAAAAGCTAAACGGCATCAAGATGGCGGAAGCAAGTCGTAAACTTCGACCAGTGGTGTAGAGGGGACCGTTGAGGGTGGGCATTACCGCATCGCCCTGAACACGGACTGTACGGCCGACCAGGTAGCTTATGTCGGCCTCGTCCGTCTCTAACAAGAATTGTTGGCCGCCCCACGCCGCGATCTCACCTTATGTTGCGTGGTACGAGCCGCCAGTTGTTGTGTCTATTAAACTCTCTATTGCCCACTTCCGGATGATATTTATAGCAGCGCATTTTCACCTACAATTGTCGGATGGGGGTTGCTTCACCCCATACCTTCCGCGGCCGCCCGATCGGCTTTCGGAATGCCATTCCCCCTTCTTCGCGGTGCTGTTTTACCCACTCTTTCACCCGCTCGTTCCCGCACAGACCCAACGCATCCGTGATCTCTGCTCGGGTTTTCCCCTCCTCATAAAACAGCCCCACGGCTCCAATTTCACCTCTACTGGATAATTACCATTCCTTTTCATCCAGCCATAGTAAAAGCACCCCTTGTGCTTCATTCTCTCACAAGGGGTGTTTCCTTTTCATGTCCGTCTTTAGGGGTTCTGTTCCTGAAGACGCCGGGGGGCTGAGATGCGGTTTAATATTCCATCCCGCCGCCAGGGGGCATAGGCGGCGTTTTCTCTTTCTCAGGCACGTCGGTGATCAGGCACTCAGTAGTTAGGATCATGGCCGCGATGGAGGCGGCGTTCTCGAGAGCGCCACGCACAACCTTGAGCGGGTCAATGATGCCAGACTTGAGCATATCCACGTATTCACCCGTGATGACGTTGTAGCCGATGCTCTTGTTTGCCTTTTCTTTGGCCATACGGCGAACGGACTCGATGATGACCGCGCCATCCTGCCCGGCATTTTCGGCCAGCTTGCGGATGGGGGCCTCGAGCGCCTTGCGGACGATAGCTACACCAATAGCTTCGTCCTCGCCAGTCATCTTCACCTTGTCCACTGCCGAGACGGCATTGATGAAGACAATCTCGCCGCCGGGGACAATGCCTTCTTCGATGGCCGCGCGCGTGGCGGAGAGAGCATCTTCGACGCGATGCTTCTTCTCTTTCAGCTCGGTCTCGGTCGCCGCGCCGACGCGGATGATAGCCACGCCGCCGGAGAGCTTGGCCAGGCGTTCCTGGAGCTTCTCCTTGTCGTAGTCGCTTGTGGATTTGTCAATCTCGACGCGGATCTGGTCAATACGACCCTTGATAGCAGTCGAATCGCCCTTACCGCCAACGATAGTGGTGTTGTCTTTGTCTGATTCGACTTTCTCAGCCTTGCCCAGGTCTTGGATGGTGACACTTTCCAGCTTCCGGCCGGTCTCTTCAGAAATAAGCTGGCCGCCGGTCAGGGTGGCGATGTCACCCAGCATGGCCTTGCGGCGGTCGCCGAATCCGGGGGCTTTGACAGCCAAGACGTTCAACATGCCGCGCAGCTTATTCAGCACGAGGGTGGCCAGCGCTTCGCCGTCCACATCCTCAGCAATAACAATCAGGTCACGCTTACCGATCTGGACGAGCTTCTCAAGCACCGGGACGATGTCGGCGGCGGCGGAGATCTTCTTCTCGTAAATCAGGATGTATGGCTCCTGAATGACGGCTTCCATGTGCTCGGGATCAGTGATGAAATAGGGCGAGATATAACCGCGGTCGAATTGCATGCCCTCGACGTACTCGGTCTCGAACTGCAGCGACTTCGACTCTTCAACGGTAATGACGCCATCTTTGCCGACTTTATCCATCACGTCCGCGATCAGATTACCAATCTCGGGATCGGCTGCGGAGTTAGTAGCAACCGAGGCGATCTCTTCCTTGGTCTCGATCTTCTGTGACATCTTGCGCAGCGCCTCAACGACCGCGTCCGTGCCCTGCTCAATGCCCAGCTTCAGGCGCATCGGGTTGGACCCGGCGGCCAGGTTCTTCAGGCCCTCAGTCACGATGGCATGCGCCAGGATGGTGGATGTCGTCGTACCGTCGCCGGCGATATCATTGGTCTTGGTTGCGGCTTCCTTCAGGAGCTGCGCGCCCATGTTCTCGAAGGGATCTTCGAGTTCGATTTCCTTGGCGACAGTCACGCCGTCGTGGGTGATGGTGGGGGAGCCGAACTTGCGGTCTAGCGACACGTTGCGGCCTTTCGGCCCTAGCGTAGTGGCGACGGCGTTGGCGACGATGTCAATACCGTTCTTGAGTCTCCGACGCGCGTCTTCAGAAAATACAAGTTGTTTTGCTGCCATAATTCAATTCCTCCAGTTATATTTTGGGAATTACTTGCCTTGCACAATCGCGAGCAGGTCACTCTCGCGCAGGATGAGCAATTTCTTGCCATCCATCTTGATCTCGGTGCCGGAATACTTGGCGAACAGGACTTTGTCGCCGGTGGCCACATCCATAGGGATGCGCTTGCCATTTTCATCGCGATCGCCTGGGCCGATAGACAGGACAAGACCCTGCTGGGGTTTCTCCTTGGCCGTTTCGGGAAGGACGATTCCGCCCGCAGTGACTTCTTCCTGCTCGATGGGCTCCACCACGACGCGGTTACCGAGGGGTTTAAGGGATAGTGCCATAATCATTCGCCTCCTGGAATAAAGGATTTCAGCAATTTAGCACTCATGCCAATAGAGTGCTAAATGCTATCATACTTGTCTTCAAGGTGAACGTCAAGGGAGAAAATCGAATTTTAACAAAACTCTGATATTCTTCATTCAGCCTTCCGAAGCCAGGATTTTCGGAAGGCTTGCCCTATGGCCTTGGAGTTGGCAGTGGCGTTGGCGTGAAGTAAGGCGTGGGCGTTTGGGCCAGGGATTGGGCCAGCGAGAGGCAAATCTGCTCACCGGCATCCACGATACCGGCAATGGTCGCGTCGCCGCCGTATGCCGCACTCACTTGACTCAGGACAGCCATGGCATCCGGGCAGTAATTCTGTTGCGGGCGGCTGAGGGCCGCCAACACGGAGCCATAGGTGTAGTAGTAGACGACCGTGCTCGGCGATAGGTCTAGGGCCTGCACTTCTATCCCGGTTTGATCTTCGCTACAATCGCTACCGAAACGAGCCTGGCAGGATTCGTCAGGCGTGCAACCACGTACAGCACATTTCAGAGCGGGAATAGAACCTTCGTAGTTGCGGGACTTAAAATAGATGATACCTAATTGGCCATAGATGTCTGCATTCGAGGGATCAAACTCAAGCGCCTTCTTGATATTCAACGCGGCGGTAAAAAAATCACCTTGTTGGGAATAGGTCTTGGCGATAGCAACGTAGGGGATCGGATCCTTGATCTCCAGTTGTTTATCCAGTTTTGCGGCCTTGGCGAAATACTCCAGAGCGGTTTCGTAAAGGCTATCTCTCTCGCTCTTGATCGTGCTATCGAATGCAAGTCGGCGGTAGTTAGAGCCTACCGAGATGTAGAGGAAAGTCAGGTTGGGGTTGATTTCTATGGCCTTCCTATACTCTTCGATGGCCTCCTGGTAGCGCATGGTGGATTCGAGCACATAGGCGTAGACGCGGTGCACGTCCATGAGACTCGGGTCACGCTGGACGGCTTGCAGGATGACTTGTTCGGCCTGGGACCATTTTTGCTCATCCACCAGAATTTCGGCATAGAAAGCCAGCGCAAGAACGTTCTGGTTGTCCAATTGCAAGGCGCGCAGGGCTTCCCGCTCAGCTTCCAGAAGCAGGGGCTGTGACTGGTCGCCTGCCAGGGTGGGGTTGGCATTCCAATCCAGCACAAAGGCGCGAATGGCATGAACCGTACTATCATCCGGTGCAAGGGCGACGGCTGCATTGATCGAATCCAGGGCCTCTTGCAGACGTGCCTTTCGCTGGACGTCGGTGGTCAACAAGTTGGAGGAGTAGGTTTGGATGCGGGCCAGTTTCGCCAACACCGCGGCATTGGATGAATCAACCCTGGCTGCCTCCTGACAGGCACCGATCGCCTCTTCGAGCTTGCCGGCAGCAAAAGAGGCATCTCCCTCCAGGGAATAAGATTGGACCGTGCGCGTGGGCGTGAAGGTTGGCAGGAAGGGACGTTTGATGACCCCTTTGTCCACCTGGCTGGCAAACCAGGCGACGACCAGTATCAAAACGACCAAAGCGAACACGCGGTAAAGGTTGGTGCGCCGGCGCTGGTGAAAGAGCGGACGCCGCGGCATCACGTTCATGGTGTAGGGGTTATTCCTGGAGTCGGCGATAGCTGGGGAAGTGGGGATGGCGTCAAGAGGGCATCCTGGCAAATGCGCATACTTTCCTGAGCATTATAGACCGCGATCTCGTCTGTCGGTACGCTCCCCAAGATCAGTTGAGCGATGGGCAGCGCTTCGCTACAACGGTTCATGCGCGCGAGTAGGAGAGCGTAAGTGGTGAAATACTCGACCAGGCGCGCGTCGTCGCCGGTCAAGGTTAGCGGTTGAATGGTCTGGCCATCTTCCGTCGCGCCGCCGCTGACTGCCAGGGATAGCTGCTTGACCGCGCTCGGCCAATCGGGGACTTTATAAAGCATCACACCCCAATTGCCACGCAGGTATGGATCAGTAGGCGCTACTTTGACGGCCTGCTCGGCATATTGTGCAGCCTTGGCAAACTCGCCGACGGAGGCATAAGTGCGCGAGATATAGAGAGACGAAGTGGAGTCCGAAGGGTTGAGCGTGTTGGCAAGCGTGAATTCCTCGATAGCCTTATCGAAAACCCCCATGGCCTTGTAGGTACGCCCAAGCGCCAGGTGCAGTTCCGCGATGTTGCCGTTGATAGCGATCGCGCTCTGGTATTCTTGCACTGCCTGTTCACGGTTGTCGGTAATCTCTAGGATATACGCGCGAGCGTAATGCGCTTCCAGTGAGTTGGGCGCCAGCGTTGTCGCGACGCGCGATTCCTCACCAGCCATGGTGATGGCATCGAACGGCCCGGTGTTGTTGAGATACATATCCCCCAGCAATTCGGCGTAATAGGCATGGGCAATGCCGTTGTTGGGATCGAGTTCTAGAGCGCGCTTGATCGCGGCCTCGGCAGCGAGATAGTCATTGTCCTGCGTCAGCGCCCAACCGCGCACTGCGTGAGCCATCGAATTATTCGGGTTCAGAAGCAGCGCGTTCTCTGCATTGACTTGGGCATCCTTGTACTGCCCCGCAAAAACCTGGACGCGCGCCAGGGCGATGTAGATCGTCGCGTCATCCGGTTTGATGCGGATGGCTTCCTGATACACCTCGATAGCTTGGGGCAATTTGCCCTGGTTGAAAAGCCCCTCCGCCTCGGCGACGTACGACTCGGGGTCACGCGTGGCGGTGGGGGTGGGAACAAACGGCGGCGGTACACTCGGTATCACCACTTTGTTCACGTAAACACCAATCGCAATCAGCAACAGCAACAGAAGGATGCGGAAAAAGTTGATCGGCTGTCGCCGGCGCTTCATACTCCATTTTGAACCTCGTAGATACATGGGGTTCATCTTACCATTGCCCCTTAAAGCGCGTCAAGATGACCTAGTTAGGGGTATTGCGAATATTTTTTCTTATGCTAGAATGGAACCATGCGGTTCGACGTTTTTACGCTCTTACCCGACGTATTCCTCCCCTACCTGGAAAGCAGCATCCTCCAACGCGCCCGCCAACGCGGGTTGATTGACGTACACGTTCACAACATCCGTGACTGGACACACGACCGCCATCACATCACTGACGACGAACCCTATGCTGGAGGCGGAGGCATGGTCATGAAAGTCGAACCAGTTTTCGAGGCGGTCGAAAGCGTGCTCGGCCCTTCGACTACGCTCGGGGCCGCCTGCCCGATCATTTTGCTGACTCCTCAGGGACGCGTTTTTTCACAAAAAGTAGCCACTGAACTGGCCGCACAGCCGTGCCTGGCCCTCATTTGTGGGCGATATGAAGGCGTGGACGAGCGCATCCGCGAGCATCTCATCACCGATGAGATTTCCATCGGCGATTATGTGTTGACAGGAGGTGAATTGCCCGCTCTCATCCTGATTGACGCCGTTGCGCGCCTCCTCCCCGGCGTGCTCGGTGACCCAGACGGCGCCACAGACGATTCCCACGCTTCGGGCCTGCTCGAATACCCTCACTACACTCGTCCGCCCGAATTCCGCGGCTGGCGCGTGCCCGATATTTTGCTCTCCGGCGACCATGCGAAGATTGCAAAGTGGCGGCGTGAGCAGTCGCTGCTGCGCACGCTGGAGCGGCGGCCAGACCTGCTCGATACTGCTTTGCTCAGTGAGGAGGATATGGCATTCCTCGAAGGTGCAGGATACAGAAACGTAGAACGTTAAGCGTGAAGCGTGAAAACGTGAGACGCGAAACGTGACATGAAAAGCCACCATAATTCTCAAACGAAGGAGTTGCACGATGAAATTCAACTACGGCAAGATTTTCCTGCTCGGCTTTGGTTTCTTCGGTGTGAGCGTCATCTGGAGCGTGTATAACGCCTTTGTACCGCTCTTTCTGGCCAACAAGTTTGGGCTTCAGCCTGCCATGATCGGTTTTTTCATGACGCTCGATAATATCGCAGCGCTGTTCATCCAACCACCGGTCGGAGCCTGGTCAGACCGTCTGCGTACACCGATCGGGCGACGTATGCCATTCATCCTGATCGGCGCGCCGATTGGAGCGCTCGCCTTCGGCTTTATCCCCATCGCTTCTATCTTGCCGCTGTTCGTCGCCTGTACCAGCACGCTGCTACTCAGCATGGCCTTCTGGCGCACGCCGGTGGTGGCCCTGATGCCGGATGTCACCCCATCACAATTCCGTTCACAGGCCAACGGTATCATCAACTTCATGGGCGGCGTTGGCACCATCATCGCCTCCCTGGCTGGCAGCACGCTTTACGAAATTAATATCGCTTTCCCATTCTGGATGGGTTCTGTGCTGGTCGTCCTGGCTGCTGCGCTCGTCTTCATATTCATCAAGGAGCCGAAAGAGTATGAAAAAGAGGACGTCAAGCCAGACATGTTCGCCAGTCTGCGAGAGCTATTTCAAGAAAAGGATAAGAGCGGCCTGCGGATACTCCTGGCCATTTTCTTCTGGTTCCTGGCTTATACTGGCATCGAGGCGTTTCTCACCCTGTATGCCACCAAGCGGTTGGGAATCTCCGAAGGCGACGCCGGGCGGCTAATGGGGCACATGGGCCTCCTCTTCGTTCTGTTTGCGCTGGTCGCCGGTTACGTCGGTAGCCGCCTTGGCCGCCGGATTACCATTTCCAGCGGCCTTATCGCCATGGGTGCGATGACGGTATGCCTTGCCCTGCTGCCGGTTGAGGTTTTGGCCATCACGCTGACAAAACTGCCAATGCTGGGCACCATCCGGGTGCTGAACTTGTTCTTGATGGGCGCGGGCATCGCCTGGTCCTTTGTCAATATCAACTCCCTGCCGATGGTCGTAGATTTGACCACTGCGGCGCGCCTCGGCACGTTCACCGGGCTTTACTACCTCTTCTCCACATTCTCCGCCATCGTAGGGCCTAACCTGAACGGCTTGATTGTCCAATTGAGCGGGAACAACTACAACACGATGATGTTCGTGGCACCGCTCTTCCTGCTGGTGGCAGTGGCGCTCATGCTCGGCGTCCGCCGCGGGGAGGCAACCGACGCGAAATGGTAAGCAGGTCGGAGGTCCGATGAAGAGGCGATGTGCCGCGATTGCTGCCTTGCTGATCGCCGCGACGTTCTTGCCAGCCTGTTCCTCCTCGACACCTGACTGTACCAAGCCTGAGATCGTGTGCGTTGGCCTAGTGACCGACGTCGGCAAGGTGGACGACCATGCCTTCAACCAATCTGCCTGGGAAGGTGTCCAGCAGGCACAGGCAGAGGGTCTCGTTCGGTTGACTCGTTACATCGAAACTGTCAACGCGAAGGATTATGACGAGAACATCGCTGTCTTCGCCGACGTCGGTTATGACATCATCGTGACGGTTGGCTCTACCCTAGGCCAGGCGACGACTGCCGCTGCGGAAGAATATCCTCAGGTCTACTTTATCGGCGTAGATCAGTTTCAGGAAGCCGGTACTGAAAAGCCCAACCTGGTCGGCCTGACCTTCCCGGAGGATCAGGCTGGCTTCCTGGCAGGCGCTCTAGCTGCACAAATGACCGCGACGGGCAAGGTTGGCGCAGTGCTGGGTACCGATACGTATCCGCCGACCTGGCGCTACGGGGAGGGCTTCCGCGCTGGCGCCAAATATATAAATCCTAAGGTGGAGGTGATCCTCGCTTACCATAACGATGCCGACTTCGACAAGGCTTCCTTCGACCCCGATTGGGGCGCGACGACTGCGTACACCCTGGTTGACGAGGGCGTGGACGTGCTCTTCGGCGGCAGTGGCACGACGGGCGACGGTGCGCTCGCGGCGGCCGCCCAGCGCGGAATCTACGCCATCGGCGCGGACATGGATCAGTATTACTTGCTGCCCGAGGCAGCCCCTCTCCTGCTTTCCAGCGTTGTCAAGTTGGTCAGCCCTGGAACTTATGCGCTGATCGAATTGGCAGTGGAAGCCCAAGCTGGTGCTGGCGTGTTTCCGGGCGGCGACTATTCTGGCAAGTGTGGTCACGCCCCTTTCCACGATCTCGACGCGCGCGTGCCTGCTGAGGTCAAGTCCCGGCTGGAAGAGATCAACCAGGGTCTGCGTGAGGGCACGCTCGAAACCAAAGTGCCTCCAACAAAACCATGAAGCCCCAAAACGTGGTTGCGAAGGCTTGCACAAAGGTGGAAGTCGCTGTATACTTATTCAGGATGAAACAAGGGGCTGGCGATTATTCGTTCTACTTGCGAGGAGGTGGATGTCTGACATAAATTGACTCTTCTTCATGTCTACTGTCCCTTTCAAACAATTTCGCGAAAGATAACCAATGAGGAGAAGAATTATGAAAAAGCTATATGCTGTAATAGCCATCATCTTGGTGGCTACCATGGTTTTGTCCGCCTGCGCTCCAAAGCCTACACCAGCCCCAAAAATCAAGATCGGCGAAGTCACCGATATGGGCGGTGTGGATGACAAGTCCTTCAACGCGTTGGGCTGGAAGGGCGTTCAGGATGCCGTGGCCCAGTTGGGCGTGGAGGGGAAATATCTTGAATCCAGCCAGCAATCCGACTATGCTAAGAACATTCAACAGATGATTAGCGAGAATCAAGACCTGATTGTCACGGTCGGCTTCCTGCTGGGTGTAGATACGGCCACAGCCGCTAAGGCCAACCCCAACCAGAAGTTCGCCATCATTGACTACACCTATCCCGACTGCTGGCCCGGGGCTGTTGAAGGCAAGGATTGCGGTTCGTCCACAGACCTGCCTAATGTCCGCGGCCTGGCCTTCCAGACCGATCAGGCTGCGTTTTTGGCAGGTTACCTAGCTGCGGGCATGACCAAGACTGGCAAGGTTGGTACTTTCGGCGGTATTCAAATCCCAACCGTTACTATCTTCATGAAGGGCTTCCAGGCTGGCGTCAAGTATTACAACCAGAAGCATGGCACCAGTGTCGAGGCGTTAGGTTGGGACGAGGCTACACAACAAGGCCTCTTCACCGGTAACTTTACTTCCCAAGATGATGGCAAATCCTTTGCCACCTCGCTGGTCCAGGAAGGCGCCGATATCATCCTGCCTGTGGCCGGTCCTGTCGGCCTAGGCTCTGCAGCCTACTGCCAGACCAGCGGCAAGTGCTTGATCATCGGAGTGGATACCGACTGGTTTGTTTCCGCTAATGAATACGCAAGCGTCGAACTGAGCAGCGTCCAGAAGAAAATCGACGTGGCGTTGTTCAAGACCATCCAGGATGTCGTCAATGGTAAATTTGCGGGCGGAACGGTCACCTACACGATCGTAGATGGTGGCGTTGACCTCGCCCCCTTCCATGAATTCGACAGCCAGGTGCCTCAGGCTTTGAAAGATGAGATAGCAGGGGCCAAGGCGGATCTGATCAGTGGCGCGATCACCGTTGACGGTGTTCTCGGCCAGTAAAATACTTGAAGAAAAGAGGTCGGGGTTTCCCGACCTCTTTTCCAATTCCCCTGTGCGTACGTAATAAGTAGAATACAAGTCGCAGTAGGAGAGATCTTCATGCCACCCGTCCTAGAGCTCCGTGGGATCATCAAAGCTTTCCCCGGTGTGCTGGCAAATGACCGCATTGACCTAACTCTTGAAAAGGGAGAAATCCACGCCCTGCTGGGCGAAAACGGGGCCGGCAAGACAACTCTCATGAATATTCTATATGGCCTTTATAAGCCGGATATGGGCCAGATCTTTATCAATGGGGAAGAAGTTGTGATCCATAGTCCTAGCGATGCCATCGCCCGCGGGATTGGAATGGTACATCAGCACTTCATGCTGATCCCAGTGATGACGTCCACTGAAAATGTCATGCTGGGCGTGGAGCCTGTTCAAAATGGTATTTTCCTGGATAAAACCAAAGTTGCTAAACGAATCCGCGAAATCTCCAAGCAATATAACCTGGAGGTAGATCCGGATGCATACATCGGGGAGCTCCCGGTCGGCGCTCAACAGCGAGTCGAAATTATCAAGGTTTTATATCGCCAGGCAGAAATCCTGATCTTGGACGAGCCTACAGCGGTGCTTACGCCTCAGGAAGTGGAGGGGTTTTTCAAGGTCCTGCGGTTTCTAGTGGCTGATGGAAAATCCATTATTTTCATTACCCACAAACTCAAAGAAGTCCTGGCGGTTGCTGATCGCATTACGGTTCTGCGTGGCGGCCAGGTTGTTGGCACAGTCGCTGCCAAGGAAGCCTCCCAGGAGAAACTGGCCTCTATGATGGTCGGTCGTGAGGTCAACTTGGTCGTTAAGAAAAAACCAGCCACTCCCAAAGGTGTGGTCTTGAATGTGAAAGATTTATATGTCCGGGATGAGCGACAGAATCTGACCGTGAACGGAGCTTCTTTCGACGTGCGCGCAGGCGAAATCCTGGGTATCGCCGGTGTGCAAGGTAATGGCCAAACGGAATTGGTTTATGCACTGACCGGCCTTTGCCCAATAATCAGCGGTGAAATCAGCATCATGGATAAACCAGTCTATCACTCTTCACCGCGAAATATCTTAGAGAGAGGGGTGGCACACATTCCGGAGGATCGCCAGCGGCACGGATTGATCCTTCCTTCTCCTGTTCACGATAATTTGGTCCTGTGCACATATTATCAACGTCCATTTGCAAAGGGAGTGGCATTACAGCAAAAAACCATCGTCGAAACTTCCACGAAACTGGTAGACCAGTTTGACGTGCGCACCCCCAACGTTTTCGTGCCAGTTTCTACGCTTTCTGGAGGAAATCAGCAGAAGGTGATCGTGGCACGCGAATTCTCGCGACCGATAAAATTACTGATCGCTTCGCAACCGACGCGCGGCCTGGATGTCGGCTCTATCGAATATATTCACAGTCGGATTATCGAGAAACGGGATGAAGGCACTGCAGTGTTGTTGGTTTCTCCCGAGCTTGATGAGATCATCGCTTTATCCGATCGGATTGCTGTAATGTATAAAGGGCAGATTGTGGAGATCTTGCCGGCGGCGAGGATAAATAAGGCCTACTTGGGCTTGCTCATGGCGGGGGTCAAGCCGGCCGAAGCGCTTCAGTCAGTCCCAGCGACTATTCAAGAAATCGAAGTAGAGCGCGTCTTTTAGAAGGAGCCACCTTGAAAGGCAAAGCGACCAAATTACATACTGAGTCCCCCCTTCCAAAGGAAGCCTTAAAAATCGGGGGCTATCGGGGTCCGAATTCGAACATACTCCAGACCTTGTTGATACCTGTGTTGGCAGTTATTACCAGCCTGATCATCGGGGCAATCGTGGTCGTTATTTCAAACAAAGCCGCGATCGAGTCCTACCAGAACTTCTTTCATGCTCCTGGCGCAGCAATCATTGCGACATGGGATGCAATTGCTACCGCATATGGCGCACTGTTCTATGGGTCATTTGGAAACATCAAGGAACTCATCGAGGGGATAAAAGCCTACTATGCTGCCGGTGATACCAAGCCTATCCTTTTAGCCATTTATCCTTTTACTGAAAGTTTGGCCACAGTAACCCCATATATTTTAGCAGGTTTGGCGGTTGCAGTCGGCTTCAAATGCGGGTTGTTCAATATTGGTGCCGAAGGGCAATTCGGCATCGGTGCGCTATGTTCAGCTTTCGTCGGTTATAGTATTAAAGGTTTGCCTTTGTATGTTCATCTGCCGCTGGCACTGCTCGCCGGAGCTGCTGGCGGCGCCATCTGGGGAGCGATCCCTGGCTATCTTAAGGGCCTCACTGGGGCACACGAAGTTGTTAACACCATCATGATGAACTACATTTCCTTTCGCTTGAGCGATTGGCTTTTGAAAGGCCCTATGAAGGCGACCGGCTATCGCCCTGTTACACCTGTGATCGAGAACTCGGCCATGTTGCCGCGTTTCTTCCCGGATCCACTGCGTTTTAACTGGGGCTTTTTCCTGGCCTTGGCAGTGACCGTCTTTGTATACTGGTTCCTGTTCAAGACTACTATTGGGTTCGAGATCCGTACAGTCGGGGCAAACCCAGCGGGGGCTCGTTATGCTGGCATGAGTATTGTGCGCAATTTTGTAATAGCAATGACGCTCAGCGGCGCGTTGGCCGGGTTGGCTGGTGCAACCCAAGTGCTTGGGATAGACCACTGGGTCGGTCAGGGTTTTTCAGCCGGATATGGCTTCGACTCCATCGCGATTGCATTACTTGGACAGAGCCATCCCGTGGGTGTGGTGCTGGCAGCATTATTATGGGGCACCTTGCGCAGTGGCGCGACCCGCATGCAATCCCTGGCAGGCGTCCCAATCGAAATTATTTCCATTATCCAGGGGTTGGTCATTGTCTTTGTGGCAGCGCCGGCGGTTATTCGCTGGATTTATCGCATCCGCGCTATTCGCGCAGAGCAGATTATACTGACCAGAGGCTGGGGTGGGTAAAGAAGAATTTCATAAAAGATTCAGGTAAACATGGAAATCATGGAAAATAAAACTGCCCTGAATTCTAGGAAGGCTCCGAACATGCGCTCTCGCCTGACATCAGGCATTGTATTGATCGCGATTGGGTTGTTGATCGTGCTGCTGTTCGGCTTGAGTCTCCAGGCAGGAATGAAATCCACCTTCGGACTGACACCGCTTGATGATAAATATGTCATCCCCCTACCAGCACTGGTTCTGCCTGTTCAACCTGCCATATATATTCTGGCTCTGGTCTCAGTCTTCGCGGGAGCATGGCAATTGGCGCATGGCACTCGCTCATCAACCGCGCTGGTCGGGGTGGTGGCGTTTTGCTTTATCTCTTCCTTCCTAATCTGGGCGACCAAGGGGAAGTCAATGGACCTGGTGGGGACGATGAACACTTCTTTGGTGCGGGCTACTCCGATCGCTCTGGCGGCATTGTGCGGTGTGATCAGTGAACGAGCTGCCGTGGTCAATATTGCCATCGAGGGGATCATGCTCGTGTCAGCCATGACTTCGGTAATAACAGCGACCGTGGCTCATAATCTCTACATTGGCCTGTTGGCAGGGATCCTGACCGGGATGATCATCGCTGCTCTTCATGCAATTCTGGTCATCCAGTTCAGGGTTGATCAGATTATCAGCGGAGTCGCCATCAATATCATTGGTACAGGTATATCCAGTTTTATTTCCAAACGTTTCATGCAGGCGAATATCGATCAGCTTAATAATTCCGGAATTTTACCCAATATCCCGATCCCCTTCGTGGTTAAAATTCCCGTCCTTGGACCGGTTCTTTTTGAAAACAACCTCATCGTTTACATTATGCTTATCCTGGTTGCAATCATCTATGTACTTCTGTTTAATACACCATGGGGGCTGCGTACACGGGCGGTGGGGGAACATCCCAAAGCTGCGGATACGCTGGGTATCAATGTCTACCTGACTCGTTACGTGAATGTCATTCTTGGAGGTCTGATCGCAGGCATTGGAGGCGCTTATTTCACCATCGGTTCGGTTGGTCGCTTTGAAAAGCTCATGACAGCTGGCAAGGGGTTCATCGGTTTGGCTGCCATGATCTTCGGCAATTGGAACCCAATTGGGGCATTGGGTTCTTCCTTGATCTTCGGCTTTGCTGACTCACTTCAGGTGAAAATGCAGATCCTGGAAACTCCCATCCCGAGTGAATTCCTTCAGATGGCTCCTTATATCGTGACCATAATTGTTCTGGCCGGCGTAGTCGGCCGAGTCCACATGCCGGCTGCGGATGGCACACCTTACGAGAAGCAATAGTGTCCTCTCCCCTGCATGGAAGCGATATGACAGGGAGCGCTACACTCGCCGCCCCTCGTCTTTTCTGTTAGGCTTTGAGGCATTGAATCTCTAGCCAAATGATGTAAAATGGAATTGAACTGTCCGTGAGTGCGCGATATAATCCCATCAAGCATTGCTTTGGTTGTAAGTTGCCGGAATGGGCCTATCCCCGCCGCCCTTTTATGCGGAGAAAGAGCAGCAATATGCATGGGAACTCCCCAGACGTGCAGGGCGTCTATTTTATGGCCTTTATGTAGTGTAGTAAGGAGGAATACCATGTTGATTCGGAAAAGTATTTTCATCGCACTTAGCCTGACAGCGATCATCGTCATGTCAGCCTGCGGCGGACGCGGGACACCAGACATTGCCTCCACACTTGCCCCTATGTATACTGCCGCAGCTCAAACTTTGCAGGCAATCACAACTCAGGTAGCTGTGACGCCCAATATGCCGTATCAAACGTCAACACCTACCAATACGCCCATTAGTCTTCAGCCTACCTTAACACCGACGTTCATGCCCACAAGTGTGACAAATCCACCTCCTCCTGTAACCCGGTGTGACTGGGTCTCCTTCATGGGGGATGTCAGTGTGCCAGATGGTAGTGGTTTTGCACCCTCCACCACATTTACCAAAACCTGGCGTTTAAAGAACATTGGCACCTGCACTTGGACAACTGCCTATTCGTTGGTTTTTTCCAGCGGTGCACAAATGGGCGGCCCATTAGCTCAAAATCTGCTCGGCCCCGTCGCACCCGGACAGATAGTTGACATTTCAGTAAATCTTACGGCTCCCGCGTCGTATGGGCACTATCGTGGCTATTGGCTGCTCCAAAATCCAAGCGGTGTCAGGTTTGGTTATGGCATTCTCGCGAACACTGCTTTCTGGGTGGATATCAATGTCGTGGGTCCAAATCCGACCACAACAACCATCACGGCCGACGCCCCCGATCCTTCAACGCCCGGCCAGGCAGTCGCAGTGAGCGTTACCGTGAGTGGATCGGGTACCGCACCGACCGGAACGGTAGCCATCACTGGCGCGGATACTAATTGCACTATTACACCCTCAAGTGGAAGTGGTAGTTGCAACGTGGTCTTCAGCACGGCCGGCTCCAAGACCTTGTTGGCTACGTACAGTGGTGATGGCAACTATGCGAGTAGTTCGGGCACCGCCCCACATACGGTCTCCGCGGGCACGGCTGTCAGCACAACGACCATCACTGTTGATTCACCTGATCCATCCGCACCTGGCCAGTCGGTCGCGGTAAGCGTTACAGTGAGTGGAACGGGTCTTACCCCCACCGGCACGGTGGCTATAACCGGCGCAGATACTAATTGCACCATCACACTCTCGAGTGGAAACGGCAGTTGTAGTGTGGTCTTCACCACAGCCGGTGCCAGGACAATCACGGCCACATATAGTGGTGACGCGAACTATGCAAGTAGTTCGGGCACCGCGATCCATACGGTATCCACGGGCACGGTTTCCACCACCACGACTATTACTGCTGATACCCCCGATCCGTCCACACCCGGCCAATCGGTCGCGGTGACTGTTACCGTGACCGGGGCAGGTGGTACCCCAACTGGAATGGTAACCATCACCGGCGCGGATACCAACTGCACCATCACGCTCGCGGCTGGAACTGGTAGTTGTAATGTGGTCTTCACCACGGCTGACGCCAGGGCCGTTACTGCTACCTACACCGGCGATGCGAGTTATGCTAGCAGCTCGGATACCGCCAGCCATACGGTGAGCAAGGGTTCCACCACGACAACCATTACTGCTGATACCCCCGATCCATCCACACCCGGCCAATCGGTCGCGGTGAGCGTTACCGTAACCGGGGCGGGCGCTGCCCCGACCGGTACCGTAACCATCACTGGCGCGTATACGAACTGCACCATTACGCTCTCGGGCGGAATCGGCAGTTGTACTGTGGTCTTCAACACAGCCGGCACCGAAACCATTACAGCCACGTACAATGGCGATGCAAACTATGCCGGCAGTTCGGATTCCGAGAGCCATTCGGTGAAGTATGCTACTACCACCACCATCACTACTGACAAACCTGATCCATCCGCAGCGGGTGCTTCGGTCACAGTCAGCGTTACCGTGGTCGGAGGGAATGGTTACCCAAGTGGCACTGTGTCCATCACTGGCGCGAATACCAATTGCACCGTCACGCTTGTAGGTGGAGGTGGTAGTTGTAATGTGGACTTCAGCGCCGCTGGCACCTTCACTCTCACGGCTACGTACAACGGCGATGCCTACTATTTGGTTAGTCAGGATACCGAGCCCCATACTGTTAATTAACATTAGGCGCTGGAAAAAACTTTTCTAAGCGTTTTATCCTCATTCAGTCGGGCGGACTGCAGCACTTGTCCGCCCGATTGATGGTTTTAAGAGGGGCTTTCACAAAATATCGAAAACCCGCCCCCCAAATCAGTTATAATGAAATTCCATATATCGGTTTGCTACCCTAATTTGTTGAAATGGAGGATAGGATGTTTTGCCTAAAGAAACCTTTCTGGGTTTTCTCTATGCTGGTCTTGCTCATACTGAGTGCCTGCGGTGGCGGCCAAGCGACGCCCACCCAAAACCCAGATGCGGTTTATACAGCCGCCGTGCAAACGGCCTTCGCCATCATTTCCCAAACCGCGGCTGCCGTGACCGACACGCCGACGGTCACGCTCACACCCGGAGCAAGCCCAACCTCAGGTCCCTCCAAAACACCGCTGATCACGGATACCCCGCCGGGGGGAACTCCCGCCGCGACCAATACACCGTTCGCCATTAATACGCCTGTATCCCCCACGCAGCAATCCTGCGACAACGCTGCATACGTA
>Ga0209610_1000163_pt1 | contig 33877 bp, 25 predicted proteins | sample LakKivw275mmetaG_FD_184137 | JGI IMG/M metagenome (GOLD analysis project Ga0209610, IMG submission 184137) | Anoxic lake water microbial communities from Lake Kivu, Rwanda to study Microbial Dark Matter (Phase II) - Lake Kivu water 275m metaG... | ecosystem: Environmental > Aquatic > Freshwater...
GGACACCGGTCCGGCGGGAGCGGTCGGCCGAGGGGCCGCGGGCGTCGCCGCCGGGGCTGCGCTCTTCACGGCCGGGGGCGCGGGCCGCGGCTGAGGGCCGCGGGCGGCGGGCTCGGCCTTGAGCGATTGGACGTCCTTGATCAGGTCCCGGAGCGGGACGATCTTGCGGAACTGGCAGAGCTTGACGAGGAAGGCCTCGAAATAGATCCGCGGCAGGGCCGAGAACTTGAGCCCGGGCTCAGCCTGCTGGAAGGCCAAGAGATAACGAAGGAGGTCCTCGGGCGAGGCCTTGCCCGCCTCGGCCCTCAGCGCCTCGAGGGCGTCCGGGCCGACCGCCAGGAGGTCGTCCGGCTTCTCGACGGAACGGACGAGAAGCAGGGCCCGGAAGTGCTCGACGAGCTTGCCGAAGACGAAGCGCAGGTCATAGCCCGAGGCCAGAACGCTGTCGACGAGGGCGAAGACCTCCTCCGGTTTCTCGCCGAGGACGGCCGAAGAGAAGCGCAGGAGAAGGTCCTGGCCGATCGTGCCGAGGATCGTCTTGAGGTCCTCGTCGCCGATGTTCTCGCCGCTGAAGGCCACGGCCTGGTCGAGCAGGCTCTGGGCGTCGCGCATGCTGCCGTCGGCGGCTTCGGCGATGAGGGCCAGCCCGGCGGGGGTGATGGTGATGCCTTCCTTCTTGGCGATCTCCATGAGATGGTTGATGATGTCCTTGTGGGAGATCTTGCGGAACTCGAAATGCTGGCAGCGCGAGACGATGGTCGCTGGGACCTTCTGGAACTCGGTCGTGGCGAAGATGAAGACCGTGTTCGGAGGCGGCTCCTCGAGCGTCTTCAGCAGGGCGTTGAAGGCGTGCGTCGAGAGCATGTGGACTTCGTCGATGATCAGGACTTTGGTCCGGGTATAGGCCGGCTTGTATTTGACCATCTCCCGGATGGGTTCGATGTCGTCGACCTGGCGGTTGGAGGCGCCGTCGATCTCGAGGACGTCGATGGCCCGGTCCTCGTAGATCGAGCGGCAGACGTCACAGGGCGGATCGGACTTCTTGGCCCGGGGATCACCCTCTTCCCAGACGTGGCAGGGATGAGCCGTCGGTCCGGGGCCTTTGGTGCAGTTCAGGGCCTTGGCCAGGATGCGGGCCACGGTCGTCTTGCCGGTCCCCCGAACGCCGGAAAAGAGGTAAGCCTGGGCGATGCGGTCCGTGGCGATGGCGTTCTGGATCGTCTGGACGACGGACTTCTGGCCGATGACCTCTTCGAAGATCTGGGGCCTGTATTTCCGGGCGAATATCTCGTGCTTCTTCATGGGTTGTTGGCCGGCCGCGGCCCGGAGGGAAAAACGCAGGTTTTCCCCTAAAAAGTAAAGCGTATCTTAGCACAAAAGGTACGAATAGGGAAGAAAAGAGAGGCCTCTTTTTATCGGGCGTTCGGATGGACAAGTCAGGTATAATGAGGGCCGTGTCGACGCGCGCGAACAGCCTGGCCGAGATCCATCTGGCCGTGTTCCTTTTCGGGTTCCCCGGGCTCTTCGCCAAATGGCTGGCCTGGCCCCCGGCTTTGATCGTCTTCGGCCGCGTCGCCTTCGCCAGCCTGGCCCTGGCCATCGTCATGGGCCTCGGCCGCCGAGGCCTCTTTCGCATCGCCGGCCGGCGGGACGCCGCGCGCCTCGTCCTTTGCGGCGCGATCCTGGCCGCGCACTGGACGATGTTCTTTCGATCGGTCCAGGTCTCTTCGGTCGCGGTCGGGCTCCTCGCCTACTCGAGCTTCCCGGTCTTCACGGCCTTCCTCGAGCCCCTGCTGGCCAGGGAACGCTGGGACCGGGAAAGCCTGGCGTTCGCGCTGGCCTGCGTCGCCGGCATCGCCCTGATCGTGCCCCGCTTCGACCTCACCGACTCCGTGCTCCGCGGCGTCCTGTGGGGGCTTGGCGCGGGGCTGTCCTTTTCGGTGCTTTCGCTCCTCAACCGTGATCTGGCCTCGCGGCACAGCAGTCTGGCCGTGGCCTTCTATCAGGACCTGGTCGCGGGCCTATGCCTCGTACCTGTCGCCTGGCGCTTGGGTCTGTCCCATTCGGCGCGGGACTGGGCCCTCGTGGCCGTGCTCGGGATCTTCTGCACGGCGGTCGCCCACTCCCTGTTCATCAATGGGCTGAAGGGGGCGGGGGCGCGGACGGCGAGCATCCTCAGCTCGCTCGAGCCGGTCTACGGGATCCTTTTGGCGCTGGCTTTCTTAAAAGAGATCCCCTCCCTGAGAACGGTCTCGGGAGGGGCTATTGTCCTGGCGGCCGCGCTGGCCGCGACGGTCCGGTCCCGGCGCCGTGAGGCTTAGTACTTTTCGACAGGCGGCTTGTCGGGGACGGGCTTGCGGCGGACGGGCGTCCGCTTGGCCTTGTCGTCCTCAGCCTTCTGCCGCTTCTCGAGATCGGCCTTCTCCTGCTCGTGTTTCTTCTTCAGCTCCTGGACCTTGGCGGCGGCCTGGTCTTCGAACTTCTTCTTCTCGACCGGATTCTGGACCTTGGCCGTATCCTCCTGCGTCCGCTTGCGCACTTCGTTGATCTCGGTTTCCTGGCTCTCCTTCATGAGGGCGCGCTCCTGGTCATGTTCGCGCTGCACGATCTCTTCCTCGTTGCGGACGCCGTTCCGGTAGATGCGGCCGCTCGTTTCCGTATTGAGCTGCCGTTCGGCCTCCGGCTGGTCGATGGCGTGTTTCGGCCGGGCCGCTTCGTTGCGCTTGATGACCGGGCGGCTCACGACGAGGTCGCCGCCCTCTTCGCGGGCCGGGCCCGGCCTGGTCGAATCTCTGAGTGCGAACTTGCTGATCGGCCGGCCGTTCCAGCGCTCGACCGTGTCGAAATCAACGCCTGGATCGTAGATGTGGCGGTCTCGCTCGTTGATGTTGACCTCAAAGCGGGTCATGTTGATGATGGTGACGTTCCGCTCGATCGGGAGGACCCAGCGGTCGACGCGGTGGTCCATGAAGTCTCCGCCGCGGACGAAGTTCCAGTAATGGCCGGGGATCTCCCAATCGTGCCGGCCGAAGCCGCGGCCCGGGAAGTAATCGATGCCGGGCGGGAGCGGGGCCCAGCCGATGTGGGCATCGCCCCAGCGCCACGCCACCCAGGCCGGGCCCCAGAGCGTGTCGGGGACCCAGAACCAGCCCAAGCCGCGGTCGAAGCCCCAGCGGCCGTAGTGGAAGGCGATCCAGCCCCAGCGCTCGAGGGAGACCCAGGTCCAGCCATAGTCGGTCCAGGCCCAGTGACCCGTGGTGTAGGGACGCCAATTGTAGCCGACGTCCCGGGGGATCCAAACGTAGCCGTAGGGCCGGTAGGTCACCCAAGCGCCGTACGGCTCGAGCTCATTATAAAAATAGGCGCTGTCGTAGTTGTTATAAGAGCTGTTGTTGTAGGACGGCTCGCTCGGTTGCGGCGTCGGCTGCGGCGCCGGTTGCCCATAAGGCTCGTAATACCTGATGCACGAGCTGGCCGCGAGCACGATGACGGCCGCGAGGAGAAGGCCGAGGGTTCTTGTCTTCATCTTATCCTCCTAGCCTTGATAATGCAAGGAACATGCCAGTCACTTTTTTGGTCGCAGAAGCCGCCTCGGAGGGCGGAAGACCGTCCTCGAAAACGGACATCCGTCTCTGAGCCTTGACGCTCAGGCCAAACGGCGGAACACGGTCTTGATCCGCTTGAGGGCCCAGTTGAGGTCCTTCTCCCGGATGATCAGGGGCGGCGCGAAGCGGATGACGTTCTCGTGCGTTTCCTTGCAGAGAAGGCCTTCCTTCATGAGCTCCTCGCAGAAGCGGCGGGCCCCGCCGGCAGCGGGATAGAGCTCGATGCCGATGAGCAGGCCCCGGCCCCGCACTTCCTTGATGTGGCGGCTGCGGACCTTGCGCAGCTTATCGATGAAGAAGGCGCCGCGCTCGGCGGCGTTCTCGACGAGTTTTTCTTCCTTGGTGACCTTCAGGCTCTCCCGGGCCACGGCGCAGGCGAGGGGGTTGCCGCCGAAGGTCGAGCCGTGCTCCCCGGGCTTGAACACGCCCAGGATCTCGCGGTCGGCGAGGACCGCGGAGATGGGATAGCAGCCTCCGCCGAGGGACTTGCCGACGATGACCATGTCCGGGCGGACGCCCTCGTATTCGCTGGCGAAGAGCTTGCCGGTGCGGCCGAGCCCGGTCTGGATCTCGTCGGCGATGAGGAGCACGTTGTTCTTCTTGCAGATCTCCGCGGCCCGCTTGAGGAAGCCGTCGGGAGGGATGAGGATCCCGGCTTCGGCCTGGATGGGCTCGACGAGGAAGGCCGCGGTGTTCGGGGTGATAGCCTTCTCGAGAGCGTCGGCGTCCCCGAAGGGGATGATCGGGAAGCCCGGCGTGAAGGGCCCGAAATCCTGCCGGTAAAGCGGCTCCGTCGAGAAGCTGATGACGGTGACGGTGCGGCCGTGGAAGTTGTTGGCGCAGCAGATGATCTCGGCCTTGTCCTGAGGCACGCCCTTCTTCTGAGTGGCCCATTTCCGGGCCGCCTTGACGGCCGTTTCGACGGCCTCGGCGCCGGAGTTCATGGGCAGGACCATGGTGTAGCCGGTCAGATCGCAGATCTCTTTTGCCAGTTGGGGCCATTGGTCGTTGCGGAAGGCGCGCGAGGTCAGGGTCAGCTTGCGGGTCTGCTCGATGAGGGCCTTGACGATCCGCGGATGGCGGTGGCCCTGGTTGACGGCCGAATACGCGCTCAGGAAATCGAGGTATTTGTGCCCCTCGACGTCGTACATCCAGATGCCCTGGGCCTTGCTGACGACGACGTCGAGCGGATGGTAGTTATGGGCGCCGTAGAGGTCTTCGATGAGGATGAGGTCTTTGCTATCCATGCGGGACTCCTTTGGACGGGCGTTCATGGCGGAGAGGGCGGGATTCGAACCCGCGGTACACCTTGCGGCGCACACACGCTTTCCAAGCGTGCTCCTTAAACCACTCGGACACCTCTCCGTTCCTTTGGTGCGATGGACGGACTGCAATGGAGAAGCCAACCTTACCAGAAAAGGGCGGGCCGGTCAACGCGCTCGGCCCTGAACGCCTCGACTCCGAGCGTCTCAGAGGACAATCTCGCCCTCATGGGAAAATTTTGAAGACGCGGGGACGTGCTCCGGCCTCGGCGTCAAAACAACTCGCTCGGCTTGCGCTAAGCCTCGCTCAGACACGTTTTGCCGGTTTCCAGGGAAACTCCCCTTGTCCGGACCGCGTCCCTGCTAAAATTTTCCAAATCGGGCTTGATTGCCCCCCTCGCCGCTCTGTGCCAGGTCTCGGCGATCAAAACGAGACACGCACGATTCATCACTCGGGCGGGACGGTTGACCGGCGAAGATACGAAGAAAAGGAACGCAGGATCAGAAGGGGGGACGGTAAATGTTGATGATGTCCTTGAGGAGGGCGGCGGCGGCGCCGCGGGGGCTGGAGCGGCCCCCGGTCACGGTCACGGAGCCCATCGAGTCGGTGAGGAAGGTGATCCCCTTCTCCGTGCCGTTGACGTGGACGAGCGGGTGCGAGGCCTCGACGAGCGACGGCCGGACATCGAGGCCCCAGCGCCCGCCCTGGCGGCCCGGGGCGGCCGTGGCCAGGAGCTTGACGGCGCGGCCCTCGCGACGGGCCGCTTGGACGAAATCGACGTCCAGGCCGGCGATGCCGGCGACATGGACGTCCTTGAGAACGTATTCGGCGGCGAGGCAGGCGTTGGTGATGAGCAGGATCTTGCAGGCGCTGTCCCAGCCCTCGACGTCGTGGGCCGGATCGGGCTCGGCGATGCCCTTGTCCTGGGCCTCTTTGAGCGCTTCGGCATAGTCGAGCCCCTCGCCCATCCGGGTCAGGATGTAGTTGGAGGTCCCGTTGAGGATGCCCTGGATGCCCTCGATCCGCGTTCCGGCGAGCGAGAAGGTGCCGACGTCGAGCGTCGGCAGGGCGGCCGCGGTGGCCCCGCTGAACTTCAGGAAGACGCCGTTCGCCGCCGCCAGGGCCCTGAGCCTGGGCAGGCCGACGACGAGGGCGCCCTTGCTGGCCGCTACGGCGTGCCAGCCGGCCTCGAACGCGGCGCTGAGGAAGGACATCCCGGGCTCGCCCGTCTGGAGATTGGAGACCGTACATTCGACGAGGCAGCCGCCCCGGCCGAAGCGACCCAGGATATCCGTAGCTTTCAGCCCTTCGTGCCAGGCCGGATTGCCGGAGGTCCAGGCGTCGCCGGCCCGCGAGATCTGGCGGACCTCGAGAGGCCCGCCGGTCGAGAAGCAGCCTTCGGCCCGGGCCACGGCCAGGATCTCGAACGCCAGGCCATAGCGGCGCTCGAGGTCCTCGGATTTTTCGCGGAGGAGCGAGAAGAAGGCCCGGCCGACGTGGCCGAAGCCGGTGACGACGAGAGGGATCTTCTTCATCACCGGAGCGAACATGGCGGAGAGGGCGGGATTCGAACCCGCGATCCCAATCGCTCGAGATAACGGTTTTCGAGACCGTCGCCTTCAACCACTCGGCCACCTCTCCGCAAGAAAGGGACGCGAAACGAAAGGCGCATTATAGCCGAAATCCTTATTTGTTTCTACGCGAGCGAAAGAAGCTGCGGAGAAGCGCGGCGCTCTCGCCGGCCAGGACGCCTCCGGCGATCTTCGGCCGATGGTTCAAGCGCTCGAACGGGAAGCTCATGACCGAGGACACGGCCCCGGCCTTGGGGTCTGCCGCTCCGAAAACGACCCGCCGGACCCGGGCCAGGACGACCGCGCCCAGGCACATGGCGCAGGGCTCGACCGTGACATAAAGGTCGCAGTCCGGCAGCCGGTAATTGCCGGCCTTTTTGGCGGCCCGCCGCAGGGCCGCGATCTCGGCGTGGGCCGTCGGGTCAGAAGCGGCGATGGGCCGGTTTGAACCGCGGGCCACGATCCGGCCGTCCCTGACGACGACGGCGCCCACGGGCACTTCGCCCCGGGCCGCGGCCTTGGCGGCCTCGGCGAGCGCAGCCCTCATGAACCCGATGTCATCCATGGCCGAATGATTTTACTCCCACCCCGGCCGCGGTTCAATCCTCAGCTCCCTAACGGGCGGCGCAGGCTGGCCGCGCGGCGAAATTCGGTTTATAATGCCCGTTCATCATGGAAGGAGCCGAGATGGACCGCTTCGAATGCACGGCCTGTGGACCGATCGCCCGGCGCGATCCCCACTCCCCTTTCTGCCCCGCCTGCGGCGAGCCCGTCTTCGTCGCCCCGGGCGCGCCTCCCGGCCGCCGGCAGATCCGGGAAGATCGAACCCTGGCCCTTGAAAGATACGCCGAGTTCCTGCCGCTCGGGCGGGTCGACGCCAAGCTGAGCTTAGGCGAAGGCTCGACCCCCCTCGTCCGGCTTGACCGGATCGGCCGGGCGCTCGGCCTCGACGGCCTCTATGCCAAGAACGAGGCCCAGAACCCGACTGGGAGCTTCAAGGACCGCGGCACGGCTGTGGCCGTTCAAAAGGCCGTGGAGCTCGGCGCCGAGCGGATCGGGACCGTCTCCACCGGCAACATGGCCGCCTCGACCGCGGCCTATGGGGCCCGGGCGGGTCTCGAGACCATTGTCCTTCTCAAAGAAGGGACATCGGCGCAGAGCTTGCAGGCGGCCGGCATCCACGGCCCCAAGCTCGTGGCGGTGGAGGGCGACTACGGCGGCGTTTTCAACGCCAGCCTCTCGATCGGGCGCGGTCTCGGCATCACCTTCATGAACTCGATCGATCCCTATCGTCTCGAGGGCTACAAACTCACGGCCTTCGAGATCTACCTCGCCCTCGGCCGGCGCGCCCCCAGAACTGTCATCGTGCCCCTGAGCTCGGGCGGCCACCTGCTGGGGCTCATGCGGGGTTTCGCCGACCTCGAGCGCGAGGGCCTCATCCCTCTCTATCCGCAGATCGTGGGCGTCCAGGCTCGGGAGTGCGCGCCCCTCGTCCGGGCCTTTGACAAAGGCCTCGCCGCGTATGAGCCTCTGGCCGCCGGTCACACCATCGCCCACGCCATCGCCAACCCGACGCCTCCCGCCGGCAACGCCGTCCTGCGCCTCATCCGGGAACGGGACGGGCTTCTCGTCGCCGTGTCGGACGCGGAGATGCTCGAGGCCCAAAGGGAATTGGCCTCTTCGGAGGGCCTCTTCTGTCAACCCGAGTCGGCGACGACCCTGGCCGCGGCGAGAACGCTCACCGCCTCGGGACGGATCAGACCCGGCGAAGGGGACGTCGTCTGCGTTCTGACCGGAAGCGGCCTCAAGACGCTGCACCTCCTCGTGGCCGAGCCGGTCGAGGTCCACCGCCTGTCCCTCGGCGATCTCGGGGCGGGGCTGGCCGCCCTGTGCCGCGCGGCCTAGCCTGGATCTAGGCTTTCTTCACGAGGAATTCGAACAGCTTTTCGCGGTGAGGGAAGAGGGCCGGCGTCCCGCCGGTGTGCAAGAACACGACTTTGTCCGTCGGATTGAAGAAGCCCGTCTTGATGAGGTCCCGGAGCCCGATCATCGCTTTGGCCGTATAGACCGGATCGAGCACGATCCCCTCGGTCTGAAAGACCTGCCGGATCGTCTCGGCCACGGCCTTGTCGACGATGCCGTAGCCCGCGCCGAGGTACTCGTCGAAGACGACGACGTCGTCGGGCATGACGTCGAGGCCGAGGCCGAAGGCCGCGTCGGCGGCCCGGCCGATCTCCAGGACGTCGTCAGAGAAGGGGCCCTTGGGGTCGGAGACGCTGATGCCGACGATCCGGCACCGCGGGCACATGGACTTGGCCCCGACGACAAGCCCGGCCTGGGTCCCGCCGGACCCGGTCGCGTGAATGACGTAATCGGGCTCGAAGCCGGCGGCCCGGGTCTGCTCCAGGAGCTCGGCGAAGGCGACGACGTAGCTTGCCGCCCCGAGCGGCTTGCCCATATCGCCGCGGACGAGCGACCCTCCGACCGGCACGAGGTAGGGCTTGTGGCCCTGGCCCCGAAGCTCCTTCCCGATCCCTTCCAAGGCCTCCATGGCCTGGCGGGCCTTGATGATCTTGCCCTTTTCGGCGGTCATCAGGCGCAGGTCGGCGTCGAGGAGGATATCGAGAAGGACGTTGCCGTCGGCCGTGGCGGCCTGCTCGGCCGGCCGGAAGAGGACCAGGATGGGCTTGAGGCCGAAGGTCCGGGCGGCCGCCGCCGCTTGCATGCACCAGTTGGATTGGAGGCTGCCCCAGGTGACGACGACGTCGGCCTTCTTTTCGAGCATGTCGCCGATGATGAACTCGAGCTTGCGTGATTTATTGCCGCCGAAGGCCAGGCCGGTCAGGTCATCGCGCTTGACATAGATCTCCGGTCCGCCGAAGCGGGCCGAGAGCCGGTCGAGCTTGCGGAACGGCGTGGGGCGATGGATGATATCCACTTGCGGGAAGCGGTCGGCGCGGTCAAGGACATCCCGGGTCGTGTAAGCCATGATCGAACCTCCCGTGGCTAGACTAGCAGAATCCTCTTATGAAGGAAAGCCGGGAGAGGACGGCTCAATCCCCGTTCGGAAGCTGGATCAGGGAGCCGAGCGGCTCCTCGTCGAAAAGGAGCGTCGCGGCACGATAGAAGCGCCGGTTGCCCCAGCGAAGGCCAAGCCCGGCGGCGGCGGCCCCGCCAAGATAGATGAGCCCCCGGACGGGATCGGCCAGGATCTCCTTTTCGATCGCCGCCAGGATCATCATCACGAGCAGCAGGCCGATGGCGCCGGGAATGGCTGTGTACTGGAGCCGGAGGCGGCCGGGCGCCCAGCTGCAGGCGAAGGGGATCTTCCGATAGCGGAAAAAGACCGCTTCGAGAGCGAGGGCCGAAACGACGAAGCCGAAGAGGCCGTGGAGGGCCGCTGTGCCGACGTTCCAGAGCATGGCGTGCGTGACGGCCACGACCCCGAACCAGGGCGCCAGGAACTTCAGGACGACGGCCTTCTTCAGGCCCGACACGTAAAGCCGGGTCCGGGGCGACTCGGTGAGCCGAAAGATCCAGTTGGCCTCGAGAGAGGCCGGGCGGTCGACCACGGCCCGGATCCCGGCGATGAAGGAGAAGGCCGGGATGAGCGGCAGCACCAGGAGGAAGCCGTTCTGCGGCGTCAGGGCCCGGAAGGCCTGGCGATAAGCGGCGACGAGGGTCAACGAGACGGCCGCACCGGATGCCACCGCGTAGACGAGCGGCATCCGGTGACGGGGGCTGGCCCTCAGGGTCCGGGTGAAGAAGCCATGAACGGCGCGCTCCTCCGGCGCCCTGAAAACGGCCGCGTCGAGAAGGCGTCTCCCGGCCGCCCTCAGCCCGCTCCGGGCCCGTCCCCGGGCCGGCCGGGCCGCCTCGATCGTCCGCCGCACGTGGCGGGCGTAGCTTATGGCCGCGGCCCCGAGGAACGCCAGCGGGGCCAGGAGAAGCGCTGCGACGGCCTTCGCCGCCGCGGCCTTGAAGAACGGCTCGGTCGTTCCGAGCAGCGTTTCATAGAGGCCGGCGAACCAGACGGGCGGGAAGAAGGCCAGGACCGTATCGCCCCGCGCCTTGAGGTTCTCGAAATCGCGGAACCAGGGCCCCAGGATGGAGGGGGCGGCGACAAAGCTCAGAAAGACGAATGCCAGCCCGGCGGCCAGCGCGAAACGGACCAGCGTCGCCAAACGCCGATGGAGGGCCTCCGGAAGGACGGCCATCAGCAGGAACTGCACGAAGAGCAGGACGAAAAACACCGCGGCGCCCGCGGCGACACCCGAGACGAGATGGGCCAGGACGTAGCGGGCCTCGAAGGCCAGGCTATTCACCCGCCACTCGGCGAGATAGAAGGCGAAGAGGACCGAAGGGACGAGCATCATCGCCGCGGAGAACAGGCCGATGAACATCAGGAACGAGGCCAGCTTGGCCGCGAACAGGGTCCGCAGGCGGACCGGGAGCGGCCGCAGGTTCAGGAAATCCCGGCGGTCCGGGAACATCACGTCCCATTCGAGGAGGGTGATGACGGCGAAGGCCGGCATCGTCAGCAGGAAGAGATAGGTTTTCTCCTGCCAGGACGAGTTGAGGTCGGGCACGAAATGATACTTGAACATCATCAGCCAGGCCGCCCAGGAGAAGAAGACGGCGATCAGGGAGAGGGTGATGATGAGCTTCTCCTTCATCTGGTCCTCGAGATCGATCATGTCGTTCCGGAAGAGCCGCCGGAAGAAATGACCGGCGAGGATCGCGAGCTGGCGCCGTTCGGCCGGCCGGCCGTTCATCGCCCTATCCCCGTCCCTTCATGGCCTCGACCAGCCGGGCCGCGACGTCGTCCGTGTCCTCCTTGAGGACGAGCTCGCTGAAGATATCGGCGAGCGACGGCAGATGCATGAGTTCGCGGAGGCGGGCGACCGAATCGTCGGCGACGATCCGGCCCTTGTCGAGGATGATGACCCGGGAGCAGATCTTTTCCGTGACCTCGAGGACGTGCGAGGAATAGACGATGATCTTGTCCTCGGCGGCGAGACGGCGGATGAGGTCGCGGACGACGAGGCCCGTCGTGACGTCGAGGCCCGAGAGGGGCTCGTCGAGCAAAAGGACATCGGGATCATGGAGCAGGGCCGAGGCGAGAAGGACCTTTTGCCGCATGCCCTTGGAGAAGGCGGCGATCGGACCGTTCATGTCCTCTCCGAGGCCGAGCGCGCCGAGGAAGTCCCTGATCCGCGCTTCGAGGGGCCTCTCGGGGAGACCGCGCAGGCGGCCGACCATTCGAAGGTAGTCGGAGGCGCTCAGATGCGGATAGATCTCGGACTGTTCGGGGACATAGCCCAGGCGGGTCTTGTAGCGGAAGAGATCGGACCGGATCGGCCGCCCGTCCAGGAGGATCTCCCCTCTCGTCGGCTGGAGGAGACCGGCCAGCATCCGGATCGTCGTCGTCTTGCCGGCCCCATTCGGCCCGAGGTAGCCCAAGACCTCCCCCCGGCGGACGGTGAACGAGACATCCTTCACGACCGGGATGGCCGAGAATCTCTTGGTGACGCTGTTGAGCTCCAGCATGGGATTGATCGCGTCTTCATCCCCTGCCGTGCAACCGCCGTGCCAAACGGATGATCCAAGGCCGGCCGCCGCCGGTCCACTCCCCGTATAGGGGGGAAACGATCGTCGCCGCCTCACGGACCGGCGGAAATCCAGGCCCGCGCCATGCCGCTCCCGTAAATATTCGTTACAGCGCCACCCGGCTCAGAAGCGGGGATCCCGAAGCACGGTGCCCACCGTCTCCTGGCTCTTGCCGTCGACGGTGAGGACGATCCGGTATTCGCCCGGCTGGACCGGGAAGCTCGCATAGTTGACGTCGCCCATGCCGCCGCCGTAGCCCATCTCCCGGGCCCGGCGCTGGCCCTCCTGGGCGGCCTTCTTTTCGTCCGCCGTGCGCTCCCGCCGGCCGGTCATGGTCCAATAGACCGTGTTGAGGCCGGCATTCGCCGTGGCCGTGACCTCGCTGAGGAGCAGCTCGCCGGCGAAGACCTGGATCTTCGGCGTGTCCTTTGGCTTGGCCTTCAGCAGGTAGGAGATGGCGAGGCCCGCCGGCTCGCTTTCGCCCTCGAAGTTCGAGCTGCTCGATTCCCGGCGGTCCTGGCCGACCCAGCGCGGCTTCGGGACGATGCCGAACAGGTGGGCGTCCTTGGCCAGAACGGCCGGCGTCAGATCCTCGAGAGGCTTGATGTCGGCGATGAAGGCGCCACGGCCGTGGGTGGCGACGACCAAGTCGGCCTCCCGCGGCATGATCTTGAGATCGTGGACGGGCTGGGTCGGCATGTTGCCGGCCATCTTCAGCCAGGCCGTCCCGCCGTCGAGCGAGACGTAGACCCCGAAGTCCGTGCCCGCGAAGAGCAGCTGCGGGTTCTTCGGGTCTTCGCGCACGACGTTGACCGGGCCCTCGGGGAGGCCCGCCGCGATCGACGTCCAGGTGGCGCCGTAATCGGCGGTCTTGTAGAGGAACGGCCTGAAATCGTCGTTCCGGAAGCCCGTGTAGGCGACATAGGCCCGGGACGGGTCCGACGGCGAGGCCGCGACGCGGCTGACCCAATAGCCCGGGTTGCCCGCGATCTTGTCGTTGAGCTTGACCCAGGCCTTGCCGTTGTCGCGGGTGACCCAGACGTTGCCGTCGTCCGTTCCGGCCCAGAGGACGCCGGGGAGGAGCGGCGATTCGTCGAAGGTCGTGATCGTGCAGTACTGGATGTTGCCGTCGCCCCCCTTGCCGTCGACCGGGAGCTTGGCCGGGTCGTTGGTCGAAAGGTCCGGGCTGATCTCAGTCCAGTTCTCGCCGCGGTCGGTCGACATGACGACGAGGTTGCCGCAGTGATAGACCGTTTCATTGGCGTGGGCCGAGACGAGGATCGGCGAGCACCAGTTCCAGCGCGTCTCCGGCTTGAGCCGCTGATAGGCGACGCTCTTGGCCTCGCCGGTCACGAGGTCGGTCCGGGCGAGTGTGCCGAACTGGGACTCGTTGTAGAGGGTCCGGTTGGTCACCCGGTCGAAAACGTTATACATGCCGTCGCCGCCGCCCACGGTGAACCAATCCTCGAGACGGATGGGCGGGCCGGAGGCGGCCCGTGCGCCGTAGCCGCCGCTCGCGCCGGCCTTGGTGCTCGGCCCCATCAGGCTGCCGTTGTCCTGCAGCCCGCCGGCGACCCGGTAGGGATAGGAGGTGTCGAAGTCGATGGCATAGAGCTGGGCGAGAGGCAGGACGTCGGGATGGTACCAGTTCTGGCCGCCGTCCCAGGTTAGGCCCAGGCCGTGGTCATAGCCGAGGAGCATATGGCGGCTGTCCTTGGGATCGATCCAGAGGGCGTGGTTGTCGCCGCCGAAACGGAACGGCGACGTCCATGTCTTGCCTCCGTCTTTGCTGGCGAGGACGCCGACGCTCAGGAGGTAGACGGTATTGGAATCGTTCGGGTCGACGATGATCTGTCCGTAATAATAGCCCGGGTTGCCGCCGATCGAGCGCTTCTCCGGGCTGACCTTGGTCCAGCTCGCGCCGGCGTCGTCCGACCGGTAGACCTCGCCGTCGATCATGCCCTCGCTCGACTTGCCGGCCAGGACCTCCTTGTAGCGGTCTTCGGCCGTCATCCCCGGCTTGTTGGCGTTCTCGATCTCGGCGTAGACGATCTTCGGGTCCTTGGGGGAAACGGCCAGGCCGATCCGGCCGAGGAGGCCCGCGGGCAGGCCCTTGGTGAGCCGCGTCCAGGTCTTGCCGCCGTCGACCGTCTTGTGGATGCCCGACCCGGGGCCGCCGATGCCCAACATCCAGGGCCGGCGGAACTTGTCGTAGGTCGCCGCGTAGATCGTCTCCGGCGCGGACGGGTCCATGACGAGGTCGACCGCCCCCACGGCGCGGCCGTCCACGGTGACTCCGAGGACCTTGTCCCAGGTCTTGCCGCCGTTCGTCGTTTTATAGACTCCCCGCTCCGCGTTCTCGGAATAGAGGTGGCCGAGAGCGGCGACATAGACGATGTCCGGGTTCGACGGGTGGATGACGACGCGGCCGATGTGTTGGGAGTCCTTGAGGCCCGAGTTGACCCAGGTCTTGCCGGCGTCAACCGATTTGTAGACGCCGTCGCCCCAATAGGTCGAGCGGGAGGTGTTGGCCTCTCCCGAGCCGAGCCAGAGGATGTCGGGGTTCGAGGGGGCCACGGCGATGTCGCCGATCGAGAAGACCTTTTCGTTCGTGAACAGGGGCTCGAAGCTCTGGCCGTTGTTCACCGTCTTCCACAGCCCGCCTGAGGCGGCGGCGGCGTAGAACGTGTTCGGCCGCCCGTTCGGGACGGCGAAGTCGATGAACCGGCCGCTCTGCTGCGTCGGGCCGATGGCCCGGTAATGGATGTCCTTGAGAACGTCCGCGGCCGCGAGGCCGGCGGGGGCCGCCGCCTTCCCGGCCGGCTTGGCCTGGCCGGCGGCGCCGGACGAAAGAGCTATCAGGGAGAGGATCATGCCTGCGATCAAGACCTTGCGTGTCATGTGGGACCTTCCTTTCTGGACCGTCAGCGTTGACGGACGCGATAGACGACGTTCCGGGCGGCCATGTCGGCCATGACGGCCTTGAACACGGGCCCCTCGGCGCCGAGGAACTCGGGCGGCGAGACGCCTTTGCGCGCGAAGGCGCCGGCCAACACGAGCCGCGCGGCGGAGGCCGCCGGAAAACCGGTCGTCCGGGCCATGGACGAGAAGCCGGTCTGGCGGTCGCGGCGGTCGAAGAGGTCGTATTGGACGCGCTTGTCTTTCCCGCCGGCGCTGCCCTCGACGATGATACGCATGACCGTGAACTCGTCGTCCTCCTCGTGGAGGTGCCAGTGCTTGAACAGGACGGCCGAGGTGACGTCGAGCGGCTTGACCTTGAGCCCCCGGACCTCGATCTCATCGGTGCCGAAGAAGCCGCTGTCGCGCAGGGCCCGGATGTGCCCGACGTGCCCGGGATAGCGCAGCGTCTTCTCGATCATGTTGGGGACCCGGATCGTGGTCAGCAGCGACCGCAGACCGTCCGAGTTGAAAGCCTCGAGGGTGCCGATCTCGGGAAAGTCCATGTGCTCAACGTCCGACAGGGCCGGCTTGACAACAACGTGGCCGTTCTCGACGTATCGGGCCGGGCGCGTGTACTCCTCGATGACGTCGGCCGGCGAGAACGGGGCCTTGTACTCGAACGGGAACTCGCGGCGGAACGGCAGGCCGCCGACGAAGCAGGCGAAGCGCTGGACGGTCATCCGGGCGGCGTGATAGCCGAGGATCACGTTGCTCATCCCCGGCGCGACGCCGCAGTCGACGACGGCGGTGACCCCGGCGGCGCGGGCGGCCTCGTCCAAGGCCAGCGCGTCCTCGGGGAAGAACGAGATGTCGACGACGTTGCGCCCGGCGGCGATCACCTCCCGCAGCGTCGCGAACCCCATGAAGCCGGGCACGGCCCCGACGACAAGGTCGAAGGGGGCCACGAGCCGGCGGATCTCGGCCGGCGACGAGAGATCGGCCTGGACGGTCTTGACCGCCGTCCCCTCCAAGCGGGCCAGGCTCTTATCGCTGAGGTCGACGGCCGTGACCTCGAACTCGCCGGCGAGGTCGAGGGCGATGATCCGGCCGACCATGCCGGACCCGAGAACGACGATCTTCTTCATGGCTGCTCCAATGTGGCGGATAGGCCGCAACGGCCCTTATAACCCAGGTCGGGCCTGACTTTCAAGCCGAGGTCCGTAGCGGCCGTGCTCGTCCGCGACATCGGCGAGGGCCCGGACGTTGTCGCGCGGCGTCGCCGGGGCGATCGAGCAGGCCGTGCTCAGGATGTAGCGGCCGCCCGGCCGGCCCGCCTCGATCCTCCGGCGGGCATCGGCCTGGACCCCGAGGCGGTCGGCCCGCATCAGGACATGGACCGGGTCGATGTTCCCCTTGATGAAGAGCTGGCCGCCGACGCGCCGCTTCGCGTCCTCGAGCTCGACGCGTCCGAGCGGCGGCGGGTCGAGGCATTCGATGCCGGAGGCGCCGCTTTCGGCCATGAGCTCGAGACGGTCGTGGATGTCGCCGCATGTGTGGAGATAGCAGCGGACGCCCCGGGCCTCCACGGCCCGGGCGATGCGCCCCTCGTAGGGCAGGACGAAGGCCTGGTAGAAGTCCTGGGACAAAAAGCCGGCCCCCGCGAACGGCGACGAGAGCTTGACGGCGTCGACGCCGGCCGCCGCCAGCCCTTCCGCGAGGACGGTGATGCCTTCGGCGAAACGTCCGAGGACGGCCCTCGCCCGGGCCGGATCGTCGACGAAACCCAGCAGGGCCTGCTCAAAGCCGAAGAGGTCCAGGACGTAATCGAGGGGCGAGGTCACTTCCCCGTGGATCGAAAAGTCTCGGCCGGCCCGGCGGACGGTCTCCTCGACCGCATCATAAAGAGAGCCTGGATCGAGAACGAAGCGGAGCCCCTGCGAGACCGGGATATACTCGGGCCGGGAGGGCAGCGTATCCGGGTCGAACCGGGCGAATTCCGGCCGGGACGGCGAAGCGGCAGGCCGGAAGACGGGCAGGTCCTCGGCCGGGAACCAGGTCTCGTCGCCGTTCGTCCAGCGGACGAGCTCCCCGTCGGGCCCCTTGGAAACGGAGGCCACGCGCCTCTCCCAATCGGGGGCGTGGCCGTGGAGGCTGACCAGGATGCCGTCGAACCGGTAGGTCGACCGGAGCGCCAGTAGCCCCTCGACGTAAAGGCCGGCGTCATGCCAGAAGCGGTGGGGGCGGAGGCCCGTCTCGCGCAGCATGTGACCGATCGACATCTGGCACATGACGGGCACGCGGTCGGGCCGGCCGCCGGACATGGCCGCGGCCATCCGCTCCTTGGATGTCATACCACTCCTCCGTCGGGCAGGATAGTCTCGCGCCGGGCGCCGGTCAAGGGAATTCCCGTTTACTTTTGGGCCGCCGAATGCTACTATACCGCAGATAAAGGACCGATCACGATGACGAGACGAGGCCGCGCATCCCTGCTGGTGCTCGCTGCGGCGGCGGGCCTCAGCGCCGCGGCCCCGCCCCTTCGGGCCGAGCCGCCTTCGTCCCAAGAGAAGCCGGCCGAAAAGAAAGCCGAATACAAGGCCCATCTTCTGGGCCTGCCTTTCCTCTATTACTCCCCCGAGACCAAGCTGGCGTTCGGCGCCGGCGGCATCCTCAATTTCCGGTCCGGCCGTCACAAGGACGTGACCCGTCCGTCGACGATCTATGCGTATGCCGGCTATAACCTGGCCAAGCAGTTCACCGTCCTCGTCAAGCCCGAGATCTACGTCCGCAGCAACAACCTCATCTTCACCGGCCGCATCCGCTACGAGCGGACGCCGCAGCTTTTCTACGGCCTCGGCAACGCCACCCTCGCCGCGGACGCGGAGTCGTACACGCCGCGGACGTTCGCCGTTCAGATCGGCGTCAAGCGGCGGATCGTGGCCGGCCTCTTCGGCGGCTTCGGCTTCGACTACGAGCGGGTGACCATCGAAAAGGTGGAGGCCGGCGGGTTGCTCGACGCCGGGACGATCACCGGCAGCCGCGGCGGCCTGCTCGCCGGCTTCGGCGGCAATTTAGACTGGGACACGAGGGATTCGGTCCTCTTCCCTCTCGACGGGGCGTTTTTCCAGCTCTCGGCGACCGCCTATGGGGCCTCGGCCGGCAGCAACTTCAGCTTCAATCGTGTCGAGCTGAATCTGCGGAAATATTTTCCGATGGGCTTGCGGAGCGTCCTCGCGGTGCAAACCTATCTCTGCTCGACGGGCGGAGACGTTCCATTCTACAAGCTGGCGATGCTTGGCGGGGACGCGCTGCTCCGCGGCTATTACAAGGGCCGTTTTCGCGACAAGGCCCTGGCCCTGGTCCAGGCGGAATACCGCAAGCTGATCACCGCCAGGATGGGCGTCGTAGGCTTTGCCGGCCTGGCCGATATTTTCCCGGGCTGGATAGGGCTCGAGGCCGGGAAGCTGAAGTTCGCGGCCGGAAGCGGCTTGCGCTACGTGATCAACAAGCGCGACGGCACGACCGTCCGGCTGGACATGGCCTGGGGCCAGGCCAGCTTCGGCCTTTATATCACCGCTCAGGAAGCGTTCTGATCCGGGCGCGGGCTCAGACCTTCAGCTCCGAGGTGCAATGGGGGCAGCGGACGGCCTTGATCGGGATCTCGGTGGCGCAATAGGGGCAGGCCTTGGTCGTCGGCGCGGCCGCGGGGGCCTCGGCCTTCTTGTGCATCCGGTTCATCGCCCGGATGATCAGGAAGAGGCAGAACGCGACGATGAGGAACGTGATGATCGTGTTGATGAATTTGCCGTAGTTCAGCGTGACCGTGTCCGACAGCGCCACGGACAACTTGGAAAAATCGACGTGGCCGAGGAGAAGGCCGATCGGCGGCATGAGCACATCGTTGACAAGCGATGCCACGATCGCGCCGAAAGCGCCGCCGAGGATGATGCCGACGGCCATGTCCAGGACGGACCCGCGCATGGCGAATTCCCTGAATTCTTTGAACATCCGGACCTCCTTGAGCTAAGAACGGATTGTCGCTACCTATTTATATTGTACCGCCGCGGGAAGTCAATCCCTGACGAGCGGGAAGACGGAGATGCGCAGCCGGGCACAGCCCAGAGGGATGAGGTCGATCTCCTCGATCGGGCCCTCCCCTGCCGCGGGGCTCGCCGGGACCGGCCCGACCATCCGGCCTTCGGCCGTCCAGGCAGGGACCCGCCGGGCCCCGGCCTTGAGGATGATCGGGGCCGCGTCGGGCGTGAACGGCTGGAAGGCCGCAGCCCGCCGGGACCCGAGGCGCACGGCCGGAGCCGCGCCCCCGCCGCCCGCCGCCAGACCGTAGTTCCAGGGCGTCGTCGGCAGGAGCTCGAGCGCCGGCCATTCCGCAGTGCCGCCATATTTTTGCCACTGCTCCCCGATCTTCAGGGAGAACCACAGGGGGCCCCGGCGCACGGACACGGCCCCCCGCCGGGTGGGCCATTCGACGACCTCGATCTGTGGCGCGAGCTCAAGGCGCACCTGGTCGCCGTGAGACCACGTCCGGTCGATCACGGCGTAGCGGCCGCCCCGCCAGGGGCCTTCGACGGCCTGGCCGTTGACGGAGATCCGGCCGGCCCGGACCCAGCCCGGAAGCCGCAGATAAAGCGGGAACGCGGCCGGCCGGTCGCAGGAAACCTCGAGCCGGATCTCGTCCTCGAACGGATAGCCGGTCTCCTCGCTGACCGACACTTCGGCGCCGTCGCCGACCTTGGCCCGGACCTCGGAGGGGGCATAGAGGATCGCCGCCAGGCCGTTGTCGGCCGTCGCCATCCAGAGGTGCTCGGCGAAGTAAGGCCAGCCGAAGGCGACATTGTGCTGGCAGCAGCGGTAGCTCCACGGATCGTAAGAGACGAGCGTGCCCGAGTTCTGGAAGTCGTGCTCGCCGCTGCGGTCGCACGAGATGAGATTGGCCGAGGTGAGGTAATGGAGGCCCTTGAGGTCGGGGGTCATCGAGGCCGGAAGCGAGTTAAAGGCGATCTCCTCGGCCCGGTCGGCCCAGACGGGATCGCCGCTGATCTTCAGGAGGGCCTCGAAGCTGGCCATGAACTCGACCATGGTGCAGGTCTCGCCGCCCTGCCGGGGGTCGTCCTTGCCCGGACGGATATTCTCATCGGCCCCGAAGAGGCCGCCCGGCTGCCGGCCGTACCGGTCGAGGACCTGGCGGTAGTTGCGCTCGACCGCCTCGAGCAGCCGCCGGTCACGCGATTGCTGGTAGGCGACGGCCGGGTAGCGGAAGCCCATGGCGATGTTGACGCCGTGATAGAACGAGCTTTCGGTCCAATGAGCGTCCCGCTCGGCGCTGAGGATGGGCGCGGCCCAATCCGACGTGCGGGCATAGAGACGGCGGGCGAAGTCGAGGAGGAACGACTCGCCGGTCCGGTTGTAGAGCCAATAGACGCTTTCCAGGTTCTCTCCGCCGCGGAGCTTCTGCCAGCTCCCCGGCAGCAGCTCCGCGGCCGGCAGGTGGAACTCATATTGGAAGTAGCGGGACATGAGCGAGAGGACCCGGCGGTCGCCCGTCGCCTCGTAATAGCTCTGGAGAGCGGCCAGCATGACCATGTTCGGCCAAAGGTCGTTCGCGCCCCGGTTGTCGACCGGGCCGAAATAGCCGTCCCGGTCCTGGGACTTGAAGGCCTGGCCGATCCAGCGCTCCGTCTCCTTCCGCATGGCCGCGTCCTTGAGAAGGTCGCCGAGGTCGCCGTAGCCCTTGAGCCAATACGGCATCTCCTCCCAGCCCTTGCCCTTGAGGGTCATCCAGCCGCTGTCGGCGGCCAGGAACTTGCTGATCTCGGCGAGATGGCCGACAAAGCCGTCCCGCATGAGTTGGAGCTGGGCCATTAGCCAGCCCCGCGGCTCGACCGTTCCGACCGGCAGCTTGACCAGGGGGCTGACGGTCAGGGGCGGACGGTTGGACGGGTAATGCGCGTTTGGCGAGGCCGCCGGCGGCGCGGCGACGGACGAGGCCTCGAGCGGGCGCAGCGTTTCCGGGACCGAGCCGGCCCGGACCTGCAGGAGGACGAGCGCCAGCAGAAGCGCCGGGATGATCAGATATTTCATGCGGGCCTCCGCCGACCCGGGCTGGGCCCGGCGCCGGGGGCCTCGCGGCTAGCGGGGCAGGGCCTTGATCGTGTCGTGGGTCGACTTCTCGTCAATATAGGGTTTGGCCGCTTCGGAGTCAATCGACCGCTCGCGGCAGAGCTTGATCAGATCCTACCAGGCGATGCCGTAATCCTCGCCGTAGTTGCTGCTGCCGCCCCAGAACGTGCCGTGGGCCCGGTCGAAGAAGATGGCGTTGATCGGGCCGGACGTGTACTTCTTGACCGAGAGGACGTAGCCCATGGCCTTGAGCCGGTCGCGGACCTCGGGCGGGACGGACTCGTTGACGTCGAGCTTGCCCGGGTAGGCCATGTGGTCGGAGAACGAGTCGTGCATCTGGTAGCTGTTGATGTTCGGCGCCTCGCAGGCCTGCTGGACGGTCATGCCGAACTCGACGACGTCGAGGAAGAACTGGAGAAGGTTCTGGTCCTGGGTGTCTCCGCCCTGGACGGCAAAGGACAGAAAGGGCTTTCCGTCCTTGAGGGCCAAGCCGGGCGTGAGGGTCGCCCGCGGCCTCTTGCCCGGCTCGATGACGTTGAACGGGTTCTGGCTCGGGTCGAGGACAAAGCTCTGGGCCCGCTGGCTCATGCCCACGCCGGTCCGGCCGGCGAGGACGCATGGCACCCAGCCGCCGCTCGGCGTCACGGAGACGACCCAGCCCCCCTTGTCGGCGGCCTGGATCGAGGTCGTGCCGGCGCGGAAGGCCGCCTCGACGGCTTCGGCCTCCTTCGGACCGAGGGCCGCGGCGTTCCCTCTTCCCCACTCGAGCCAGCGGTCGAGGTCGGCCCGATAAGGGTTGGTCTCGCCCTGGAAGGGATAGGGATCGCCCGGGGCGACGTCCGGATCGTTACGGTCCGGCCGGAGGAGCCTGACCCGCTCCTTCGCATAGGACTTCGAGAGCAGGCCGCGGAGCGGCTCCGCGGGCGGAAAGTAGGGGTCGCCGTAGTAGAAATCGCGGTCGGCGAAGGCGAGGTTCATGACTTGGTAAAGCGTGTGGATGTAGGCGGCGCTGTTGTAGCCGAGCGACTTGAGGTCGACCGACTCGAGCATGTTCAGGGCCTGGAGCATGACCGGGCCTTGGACCCAGCTCGTCAGCTTGTAGACCTCGATGCCCTTGTAGGAGGTCTTGACCGGTTCCTCGAGATGGACCTTCCAACCGGCCAGATCGTCCATCGTGACGAGGCCGCCCTGCTCGCTCGAGCCGCGGACGAACTCGCGGGCGATGTCGCCCCTATAGAAACGGTCGTAGGCCGCGTAGATCGCGTCTTTCCGGCTCTTGCCGGCGGCCAGGGCCTGGCGCTCGGCCTCGACGAGCTTGAGGAGCGTCGCGGCCAGATCGGGCTGGCGGAAGATCTCGCCGGCCTTCGGGGCTTCATAGGTCTCGCCGAGATGCGGCAGGAGAACGGCCCGCGAATACGGCCAGGCCTTGATCTTGGCCTTGTCCTTCTCGATCCGATCGCCGGTCTCCTTGTCCATCGGATAGCCCTCGGCCATGCGGATCGCGGGGGCCAGGACCTCGGCCAGGCTCATCGTGCCGAATTCGGCCAGCATCGTCAGCAGCCCGCCCGGCGTTCCCGGCGTCACGGCCGAGAGGACGCCCTCCGCGGGCGGATAGGCGTAGCCCTTGTCTTTGTAGAATTGAACCGTCGCTCCGGTCGGGGCGACGCCCAGGGCGTTCAGGGCGATGACCCGGCCCGTCTTCGGGTGGAAGATCAGGGCCTGGGTCTCGCCGCCCCAGCTGAGGACGTCATACATCGTGCAGACGGCCCCGAGCATGGCGCAGGACGCGTCCACGGCGTTCCCGCCCTTGGCGAAGATGAGCGCGCCGGCCGTGGCCGCGAGCGGTTTGCCCGTGATGGCCACCCAGTTCTGGCCGTGAAGGACCGGCTTCTCGGTCCGTTGGGCGAACGCATCGCCGGCCGTGAGTCCGAGACACAGGACGAGGATCGCGAGAGAGATCGTTTTCATGCGCCTTCCCTTTTTCGATGAACTAACCGGCGGGCTCATGAGCCGGCCGGATCCAAGTCATAGGAGAGACTGAGGATGAAGCCCCGCCCCGTGCAGGCGACCATGGGAATGAGACGCCGCCGCCGGTCGTGGTTACGCACGACGAGCCGGCCCGCGAAATGTCCGACCAGTGCGCCGATGAACACGTCGGAGGCCCAATGCCGGTCGAGGACGATCCGGGACAGTCCGACGCCTCCGGCCAGCGTGTAGGCCACGACCGGCACCCAGCCGCTATGGCGGTATTGAAGGGCCACGACGGTCGCGAGAGAGAAGGCCGCTGCGGCGTGGCCGGACGGAAAGGAGCCGTAGGATCCGCTGCCGCCCGGCCCGAACCTCTTGAAAAAGGCCGCCGGACCGGACCAGTGGTCTTCTCCGTCCATGGCGAACGGCCGCCGGCGGCCCGCCAGGCTCTTGATGACGTTGTCGATCAGGAAGGATTGGAGGATGGCGTTCGCCGCCAGGTAGCCGGTGTCCCGGGCCCGGGTGTCCTTGAAGATCAGGCCGGCCCCGAAGAAAGCCCCGGCCGTTGCGAATCCGGCCAGACCCCCCATCTGGGTCACGACGGACGAAGCGTCGCCGGCCCAGGGGTGTTTGGCGGCATAGGTTTGGACGCCGTCGTGGATGGACTCGTCGGACGCGATGAGCAGCGTCGTGGCCCCGGCGAAGCCGAGGAGCGGGAGGACGTCCTTTCCCTTGATCCGCGCCGGCGAGGACCAGATGCGGCCGGCGTCGCTCAGGAACTCCCGGCCGGCCTCTTTCGGCGTCAGCAGATCGGGCTTGGCTGGGGCGGCGCCCGCATCTGCGGGAGGATCTTGGCCGGCGGCCGGCGCGGCCCGGAGCGGGCCTATCCCCAAACCGAGAAGGAGAACAAAGGCCAGGCCGGCGGCCGCCGCGCGGGTCCGCATCCGATCCTTCATGTTCACCGGGCATTATACACGAAGTCCCCTGGGGTTCTATCTTGGCCTCCTTTTTCTGTGCTATAATGCATGTCTTTTAGGGCCGCCCGGCGACCATCGGAGGAGAACGGTTGTCCATGTACCGCATCGACGAACACCCCATCCTGCCCATCTCCACTCGGCCCCGCATCGCCTTCACGTGGAAGGGGCGGCCGCTTGAGGGCTTCAAGGGCGAGACCATTTCCTCGGCCCTCTTCGCGGCCGGCATCCGCGTCTTTGGTCACCACCCCAAGGACGGCGCGGCCCAGGGCATCTTCTGCGCCAACGGCCAATGCTCCCAGTGCCTCGTCCTGGCCGACGGAGTGCCGGTGAAGTCCTGCATGGAGCTTCTCCGGCCCGGCCTCAAGGTCGAGCCCGTGGACGGCCTGCCGGAGCTGCCGGCCGTCGACGCCGGCGCCTCGGACCGGGAGGACGCCTCGCCCATCCGGACCCTTCGCGCGCCCGTCCTGATCATCGGCGGCGGCCCGGCCGGGCTCTCGGCGGCCATCGAGCTCGGCCGCCGCGGCATCGAGACCCTCCTCATCGACGACAAGCACCGCCTCGGCGGCAAGCTCGTCCTCCAGACCCACCGCTTCTTCGGCTCGATCGACGCCGTCTACGCCGGGACGCGGGGCATCGACATCGCCACACGGCTCGAGAACGAGGTCCGCTCCATCCCCAACGTCAGCGTCTGGCTTCAGAGCACGGCCGTGGCGGTTTACAGCGACCAGAAGGTCGGCGTCCTCGTCGAAGGCCGGACCTATGTCCTCGTCGAGCCGGAGGTCCTGCTCGTGACCTCGGGGGCGCGCGAGAAGAACCTGGCCTTCCCCGGCAACACGCTTCCCGGCGTCTACGGCGCCGGCGCCTTCCAGACGCTCGTCAATAGGGACCTCGTCAAGCCGACCGAGCGGCTGTTCATCGTCGGCGGCGGCAACGTCGGGCTGATCGCCGGCTACCACGCCCTCCAGGCCGGCATCGCCGTCGTCGGGCTGGTCGAGGTCCTGCCCGAATGCGGCGGCTACAAGGTCCACCGCGACAAACTGGCCCGGCTGGGCGTCCCGGTCTACACCTCGCACACTGTCGTTAGCGCCAACGGCGCCGGCGCGCTCGAGTCCGTGACCATCGCCCGCGTCGACGGGAAATTCCGTCCCGTGCCGGGCACGGAGCGGACCTTCGCCTGCGACACGCTGCTCATCGCCGTCGGCCTCGACCCCGTCAACGAGTTCTTCGAGAAGGCCCGCGAGTTCGGCCTGCCGGCCTTCGCCGCCGGCGACGCCGAGGAGATCGCCGAGGCCTCGGCGGCCATCTTCTCGGGCAAGATCCGCGGCCTCGAGGTCGCCCGGGCCCTCGGCCACGACGTCGGCGAGATCTCGCCCGACTGGTACCGGACGGCCGAGATCCTGAAATCGCGCCCCGGGACGACGGTCCAGGAGCGGACGCCGTCCGAAGAGGCCGGCGTCTTCCCCGTGCTCCACTGCAGCCAGGAGATCCCCTGCGATCCCTGCACGGCCGTCTGCCCGACCGGCCTCATCGACATCGATGAGACCGACATCCGGAAGCTGCCCGCGTTCCTCGGCGAGAAGGCCGGCAAGGGCTGCAGCGGCTGCGAGAAGTGCGTCGCCATCTGTCCCGGGCTGGCCATCACCCTGGTCGATTATCGCAAGGACCAGGACTTCCCGACGGTGGCCATCCCCTTCGAGTTCCTCAAGGAGCGGCTGAAGCCGGGCGACACGGTCCTCGTCCAGGATACCGAAGGGAACGCGCTCGGCCGGGTCGAAGTGGCGGCCGTCAGGGCCGTCAAGGCCAACGACCGCACCGTCATCGTCAAGGTCCGGGCGCCGCGCGAATACGCCAAGAGGATCGCCGGCATCCGCATCCAGCCGGCCGAGACGGCCGATCCCCTCGCCCGGTATGTCGCCCGGACGGCCGAGGACACGATCATCTGCCGCTGTGAGCGGGTCACGGCCGGCGAGATCCGGGCCCTCATCCGCCAGGGCGTCCGCGACATCAGCGAGATCAAGGCCCTGACCCGGACGAGCATGGGCTCCTGCGGGGCCAAGACCTGCACGCCTCTCCTCCATCGCCTGTTCCGCGAGGAGGGCGTGCCCGATGCCGAGGTCGTCGACCAGCCCAAGCGGCCCCTGTTCGTCGAGGTGCCCCTCGGTGTCCTCGCCGGGTTCGAGACAAAGGACAACGGCCATGGGCGCGAATAGGGCCTTCGACGCGATCGTCATCGGCGCCGGCAGCGTCGGCACCCCGGCCGCGATGTCCCTGGCGGAGTCCGGCCTCAAGGTCCTCGTCATCGACAGGGCCGCGAGCGTCGGACAGGGCTCGAACAAACGGGCCATCGGCGGCCTGCGGGCGACCCACTCCGACCCGGCCAAGATCCGCACCTGCCTGCGCAGCCTCGAGGTCTTCTCGACATGGAAGGAGCGCCACGGGACCGACATCGAATGGCACAAGGGCGGCTACAGCTATGTCGCCTACCGGCCGGAGGAGGAGCGGACGCTCAAGGAGCTCCTCGTCGTTCAGAAGAAGAGCGGTCTTCACATCGACTGGTACGACGCCCCGGAGCTCCTGAAGCGCATCCCCGACCTCAATCCCGCGGGCCTCATCGGCGGCACGCTCTCGCCCGACGACGGCCACGCCTCTCCCCTCCTCGCCATCCACGCCTTCTACGCGCGGGCCCGGGCCCTCGGTGTGACCTTCCTCTTCAACGAGGTCGTGACCGGCCTCGAGACGGCCGGGGGGCGCGTCGCCGGCGTCCGGACCGACAAGGGCGTCTACGGCGCTCCGCTCGTCGTCAATGCCGCCGGGCCTTGGGGCGCCGAGGTTGCGGCCATGGCCGGGATCGGCGTCCCGGTCCGGCCCGATTCCCACGAAGCGGCGGTGACCGAGGCCGTGGAACGCTTCCTCGAGCCGATGGTCGTCGACATCCGTCCCGTCGCCGGATCGGCCAACTACTATTTCTACCAGCACCATACCGGGCAGGTCATCTTCTGTATCACCCCCAGCCCCAGCATCTGGGGCATGGACGTCCGCGAGACAAGCTCGTTCCTGCCGATGGTCGCGAGCCGCATGGTCGAGCTCATGCCCCGGCTCAAGACCTTGCGGGTCCGCCGGACCTGGCGGGGCCTCTACCCCATGACCCCCGACGGTTTCCCGATCGTCGGCTGGGTCCGCGAGCTCGAAGGCTTCATGCTGGCCGTCGGCATGTGCGGACAGGGCTTCATGCTGGGCCCCGGTCTGGGAGAGCTTATCGACCGGACGGCGAGGCGTGTCGAGAGCGAGTACGACCGCGAGACGCTGACCTACCTGAGCCCGTACCGCGAGTTCAAGGGCCAGGAGAAGCTGAAGTAAAGCCGCGCTGAACCGGTCAGCGGACGATGACCCGCCGGCCGGCCGCCTCGACGATGCTCATCGGCACATCGTAGACGGACCGGAGGAGGGCTTCGTCCAGGATGCCGCCCGGCGGCCCGGCGGCGACGACACGGCCCCCTCTCATGAAGACCATTTCGTCGGCGAAGCGGACGGCCATGTCCAGCGCGTGGAGCGTGACGATGACCGTGGCGCCGCGCTCGACGGTCAGGCGCCGGATGAGGCCCATGATCTCCATCTCGTGACGGGGATCGAGGAATGTCGTCGGCTCGTCAAGCAGGAAGACGGTCGGCTGCTGGGCCAGGGTCCTGGCGATCAGCGCCAGCCGTCTCTCGCCGGAGCTGAGCTCGAGCAGCGGATGGTCCTCGAAGCCCCCCAGTCCGACGAACGAGAGCGCTTCCCGGGCGACGTCGACGTCCCGATGGCCGGGCGAAGCGAAGGCCGACAGGAACGCGGCCCGGCCGGTCAGGACGAAATCGAGGACCCGGAAGTTGAACGTGAACGCGGGCTCCTGCGGGACATAGCCGACGAGCCCCGCCCTCTCGCGGGCCCCCAGGCGGGAGATCTCCCGGCCGTCCACGAAGACCTCGCCCCGCGCCGGCGCCAGGACGCCGCCCAGGCACTTGAGGAGCGTCGATTTGCCGGCCCCGTTCGGGCCGACGATGACGGTCGTCCGGGAGCCGGCGAAGACGAGCTCGTCGACGTTCAGGGTGAAGGCCTTGTAGGAGAACGAGAGGCCGGCGGCCCGGACCTTCATTGCCAGATCCTGCCCGACTTTTTCAGGAGGACGATGAAGAAGGGAATGCCGATGACGCTCGTCAGGATTCCGATCGGGATCTCGAAGGAGGCCAGACTGCGGCAGACGTCATCGGCGGCCAGGAGGAGCGCCGCGCCGTAGGCCGCCGAGAGAGGAATGACGTTTCGATTGTCGGGACCGACGGCCATGCGGACCAAGTGCGGCACGATCAGCCCCAGCCAGCTGACGACGCCGATGACGGCCGTGGCCGCGGCCGTCGTCAGGGTGGCCAGGACGATGACGGCCATCTTCTCGCGCCGGACGTTCACTCCCAGGGCCCGGGCCTCTTCGTCGCCGAGCGAAAGGACGTTCAGGCGCCAGCGCAGAAGGACCAGCGCGGCGACGCCCAGACCGATGACCGGCAGGCTGATGGCCAGGTCGCCCCAGCCCGCCCGGCCGAGGCTGCCCATGAGCCAGAAGATCAGGGCCTGGAGCGCATACGGATTGGCGAGGAACTCGACGAGCGACAGCAGCGCCTGGAAGAGCGCCGAGACGATGATGCCGCTGAGCAGGATCGAGACGGCCCGGGAGGCGGACCGGCCGGCGACGGCCAGGACGGCCAGGACGGCGAGGATCGCGGCGGCGAAGGCCGCGGCCTGGGCCGGTACGCGCGGGCCCAGGACGACGAGCGAAAGAGCGGCCCCGAAGGCCGCGCCGTATTGGATGCCGAGGCTGTATTCGAAGACCAGGGGATTGCGGAAAATGGCCTGAAGGGCCGCTCCCGAGACGGCCAACGCCGCCCCCGCGAACAGGGCCAGAAGGACCCGGGGCAGGCGGATCCTCAGGATGACGTCCGCGGCCGGCGACGAGGCGCCCGTCCCGCCGTGGAAGATAGCCTGGTCGAGAACGGAAAGGATCTCCCTGGGGGAAAGCCGGTAGGCGCCAAGGTACAACGACAGGACGAAGAGAAAGAGGCAGAGCAGCAGGGCCAGGCCGATGGCCGCCGACGTCCGCCTATCGCGTGGCCCAGTCATGGCAAGAGAGAAGACGGCAGAGGGCCGTAAAGGCGCCCTCGACGCCGTAGAATTCCCTGAAGAGGCGGTCGGCGTCCGCCGCCAGGTCCCCGGTCGTCACGCCTTCGGCCGAAAACAGACGATCCAGATAAAGGCTTTCGACAAGGACCAATGCGGGGTCCCACCAATACCAATACCCGAAGGTATAATACACCCGGCCGGACCGGACCGCCCGGACCGAGGCCAGGCGCGGGTCGCGCACGACGCCGTCCACGGTCAGGCGCCGCTCGGCCGGCAGGTAGCTGCCCTGGAGGAGGATCACCTCCGGGTCCCAGGCCAGGATCTTCTCGACGGACACCGCCGCGCCGGCGGCGCCGAGGTAGTCCGGGACAAGGCCCGCGGCCACGTTGCGGCCTCCGGCGAGATCGACCGGCTCATACGAGATCGGCGTGCGCTCGAGCGAGCCCCAGAATGCCAGATAGACCGACGGCCGGTCTTGGCGGGTCAAGGCCGCGGCCCGGCGCTTCAGCGGCGCCAGCGTCTCCTCGGCCAGGGTCATGAGCCGGCGGGCCCGGTCTTCCCGCCCGAGGAGCTGCCCCAAGGTGCCGATCTCGGCGAGCAGGGCCTCCATCCGGCCGAGCGAGGCCAGAGAGACCACGGGCGCCCGGAGCTTCCGTTCGATGGACTCGGCCATCCCGGCTTCCGATGGCGAGGCGAAAACGATGTCGGGCCGCAGGCCCAGCGCCGCTTCGAAATGCAGCTCCTGGCCCGCGTTCGACACGACCGGGAGCCGGCCGGCGGCCGGAAAGATCAACGGGAACAGATAATCATAATGACGCAGGAAATAGTCGATCCCGACGAGCCTCTCCCCTGCCCCGAGAGCCACAATGATGCGGCTGATCTCGGGCTCGAGCGAGATGATGCGCCGAACCCCGCGAGGGACGGCGACGTGCCGCCCGAGGCTGTCGACGATGTTGAGGGTTTGTCCCGCGAAGATCCCGTTCACGCAGAAGGCCATGGCCGCGCCGGCCAGGGCCAGCGAGCGCCGTGCCAAAGGGGAGCCGCACCGCATGGCTATTCGAAGAGGAGCTCGCCGAAGAACTCGGGCCGATGAAAATCGGGCGCGGTCGTCCCGACGCGGCTCCAAGCGCCATAGTGCGGGAGCGGCGTGTTGTCCCCGCACTTGTAGAAATTAGCCGCGGCCCGATGGCCCGGCCGGACGTCCTCGGAGTAGATCCTTCGGAAGAGCGCGAGGGGGATCCTGTATTCGACGGACCAGGCGGGGCCGCCCCTCTCTTCTCCGATCTCCTCGGCGGCGATCACGCTGAAGCCGGCCAGGTCCTCTGGCCAAAGAGGCCTGCGGCTGTTCCGGTCGGGCCCGAACTGGGCCAGGAGCGTCCCGGCGGCGTTCATCTCGAAATTGAGGTAGCCGAGATGCCGTGCCGGGAACATATCGACAAAGAACTCGACGCAGCTGTCCTTGTAGACCGGGTCCTGGAATTTCGTGTAGCGGACCGGGGCCTTCTTCTCCCCGACACGGAAGCCGACGTAGAGAAAGCGGCCGGACCAGCCGAGCCGGGCCTCGACCCTCGGCTTGTAGCCGTTGTCCAGCCAGAGATAGTGATCGACGGGGATCGGCGGCAGCTTGTCCCAAGGCGCCGGCCCGTCGAAATCGTCGCCGAAGTCCTCGACCCTATGGACAACGGCGGCGGGCTTCTCAAGCCCGCCCGTCACTTGGGCGCTCCCCCGCAGGACGAGACGAGCCGGCCGATGGCCTTGACGACGGCGAGCTCGGCGTGGGCGGCCGGCTTGGCCGCTTCGGCCAGGACGGCGTTCATCTCGTCCGCCCACTTGGCAGGCTGGCCCTCGCCCTTGGCCAGGTGGCCGAGGGCCTCGAGGCCGACCGCCGAGATCCGGAAGAGATTCAACGATAGCGGCTCGATCTCCCGCAGGGCCGGCGAGGACGCAAGGAGGGGAAGGACCGCCGGGTGGTTGTCCCGCCACGACTCGAGCCGGGCGCGCAGCTCCTCTCCGATCACGGGGTCCTTGGAGGCGAGGTAGCGCTCGACCTTCCTCCCGAACTCGCGGGCGGGCAGGGATTCCGCAGCGCAGGCGTCGACGAAACGGGTGAACGGCGAGAGGCTGGTGTATTCGGCCTGTCCGTGCCGGGCGTAGCCCTCGAGCGGCTCCACGGCCGAGGCCAAGACCTTCAGCGGCTTGATGCCGGGGCCGCCGGCCAGTCCCCGGAGCAGGGCGTCCTGGCTCTTGAGATGGAGAAGCCCGAGCTCTTCGAGAGACACGGAGATCGGCCCGAGCCGGCGGTACATGTCATCGACATCGCGGACCGTCGCCGCCGACCAGAACCGCTCGGCGATGGCCGCGGTCCGAGGCCAGATCCGCGAATCGATGGTCTCGGGGACCGCGAGCTCGGACCACATGGTCGCCTCGCCGCCCAGGATCAGCGCCCTCCCGCCCGCGTCAAGCGGGGAATCGGCGGGCAGCGGATCGTTGAGATAATGGTATTCCGCGGACTGGCAGAGGTCGATGTAATAGCCGCTGGACAGGATCCCCTGGTAGCCCTTTTGCGCCGCCTCGACGAGAGATTTCGGGCCGCGCCAGGACTGGATGACGATGTCCTTCGGGAGGCCGGGCTGGAAGATCTCGTCCCAGCCGAGCATCTTCTTGCCGTGCTTGGTCAAAATCTTGAGCAGGCGCCCGTTGAAATAGGCCTGGAGGGCGTCGTTATCCGCAAGGCCGTGCTTCTTCCGGAAGGCCAGGATGGCCGGGTTGGCGCTCCACTGATGGCCTTCGACCTCGTCGCCGCCGATATGCATGTAGGGATCCGGGAAGAGCCCGGCCATCTCCTTGAAAAAGGCGTCAAAGAACGGGTAGATTCGCTCGTTCGTCGGGTCGAAGGTCGGGGCGAAGACGCCGAAATGGCGTTCGATCGCGTAGGGGCCCGGCGCGCTCGCGAACTCGGGATAGGCGACGAACCAGCTCGTCGAATGGCCCGGCAGGTCGAACTCGGGCACGACGCGGATGCCCCGGTCGGCCGCATAATCGATGATCTCCTTGATCTGGGCCTGGGTATAGAACATCCCGTCCGAGCCGAGTTCCGTGAGCTTGGGGAAGACCTTCGATTCGACCCGGAAGCCCTGGTCCTCGGTCAGATGGAGATGAAGGACGTTCATCTTGACCGCGCCCAGGCCGTCGATGTTCCGCTTGAGGACCTCGAGCGGATGGAAGTGCCGGCCGACGTCGATGAGCAGGCCGCGCCACGTGAAGCGTGGCCGGTCCGTGATCGTCACGCAGGGGAAATAGGATCCTTGTTCGTCCGCGCTGAGGAGCTGCAGCAGCGTTTCGAGCCCGCGGAGGACACCGAGATCGGTCTTGGCCTCGAGCCGGACCTCGGCCGGGGCCACAACGAGCGTGTAGGATTCGTCCTCGTTCGGGACGAGGCGGCCCGGGCCGCCGAAGGAATAGCGGATGCCGCCATCGCCCGCCGGCCCTTGGGGCGCCAGGAAATCCTGTTTGAAGAAAAGCCCCGTCCGTCCCGCGAGCCGGCCCATGAAGCGGGCCGCCGCCCGGAAGGCCCTATCCTTGGTCCCGGCGGCAAGCCCCGTCCTGACGATGGCCAGGCTCTCGTCAACGCGGAAGCGGCCCTTCCCGGCGGTCACTTGGGCCGGCACGGGCATCAGGTTGACTAGGCCTTCCGTCCGCGGCGGCGCGGCAGACAAAAGCGGAGCGGCCAGCGCCCCGATCAGACAGAGCGCACTCAGAAGGATCGTGACCCGGATATTGGGCTGCGGCGCGCGAGCGGACATGAGGCCTCCTCTCGGTAACGGGTTCGAGAAGGCCCCTTTATAGCACAGAGCCGGCGCGCGGCAAAGCCCGCGGGGGCCGGTCAGCCCTCGATCTTTTCGACGACGATGGTCAGGTTCGAGGCCAAGGCGGCGACGGCGCCCACCGCGGCCAGGATCGGGGCGACGATGGCCCCGACGACGCCGACCGTGAGCGGGAGCTCCATGAATGTCTTGCCGTGCTCGTCCTTGAGGATGATGCGCCGGACGTTTCCCTGGTGGATGATCTCCTTGACCTTGTTGAGGAGCTCGCCCCCCTCGACCTTGAATTCCTCAAAGCACGTTTTTGGGTCTTTTTTTTCTTCGGTCATCTGGCCCTCCCGGTCTTTCTATTATAGCAGAGGCGTCTGGCCTTCGGGCGCGGACCCTCGGGACCACCAAAAGATACGTCAGAGGCCCGGAAAGAGTTTTCGCAGGATCTCGAGCGACTCCGGGAAGAGCCCGGCAAGGTCCACGGACTCCCATTCGGCCGAAACGAACCGCCAGGCCTCCGGGCCGTCGCGCCGGAGATCGATCCGGAAATGGTAGTACTCCCCCGCGATGCGGATGAGCTTTCGCAGGACCTCCGCCGCGCCGTGGGAGAGGGCCAGCTCGAACTCGGCCGAAGCCGTGCCGTCCGGCCCGATGGCCCCGATCCGCGTCCCCAGGAGGTGGATGACGATGCCGTGATAGCGGTCGAAGTAATCCGTGACGAGACGCCGCGTGCCGTCGGGGCCGCGGCCCTCGAAATCCCGGTAGTCGGGCGCGAAGAGGGCCATGAGGCCTTCGGCGTCGCGCTTCTCGGCCTGGGCCACGGCCTCCCTCAGCAGCCCGCGGATCGCGGCCTCGTCGGACGGCTTGCCGCACGAGAGGGATGCCAAGAC
>Ga0209610_1000164_pt1 | contig 33774 bp, 30 predicted proteins | sample LakKivw275mmetaG_FD_184137 | JGI IMG/M metagenome (GOLD analysis project Ga0209610, IMG submission 184137) | Anoxic lake water microbial communities from Lake Kivu, Rwanda to study Microbial Dark Matter (Phase II) - Lake Kivu water 275m metaG... | ecosystem: Environmental > Aquatic > Freshwater...
AACTTACAGACAATGGCGGTGTTGCCTGGTTATTGACAATGGCTATACTACCCTCACGTAGATAATGGCTCCACCTGACCGCTTCCAACTTCTCCAGAGCCACCAGAATATCGACCTCACCTTCCTTTATCAGAGGCGACCAGACCTTATCGGCTACACGCACCTGGCTTACCACGCTGCCGCCACGCTGCGCCATGCCCAGAGTATCCGTTTTCTTAACATCGTATCCGGCGGCTATAGCCACTTCGCTCAATATGTCGCTCGCCAGAACGTTGCCCTGGCCACCAACCCCAACCATAAGTATGTCCATTTTTTTTATCATTTAAATCTTAACTACATCGTGTCAGACAAGGGACCTATCGCTTTCCTGGGACAAAGCTGCTCACAGATAGTGCAGGCATCTCCGGCACACAGGGTGATATCTATATTAATCCGCTCGTCGAGCTTCTGTATAGCCGGGCAGCCGATTTTGAGGCAGACCTCGCAATTATCGCATTTATCCACGTCGACAGTTCTGACGCCGGAGCGTTCCCGCAACCGCACCGAGCAGGTGCCGCGGACTATTATGACCGAAAGCCGGGGGTTATCCAGAGAATCTCTCAGCGCTGCCCTCAGAGCTTTGATATCGAAGGCGTTTACCACCTTGACGTCTTCAACCCCGACGCCACGAACCAGCCGCTCCAACTCCACCCTGGCGGTCTCTTTGCCCTGAGCGGAAACGCCGGTACCCGGATGGTCCTGGTGTCCGGTCATAGCGGTGGTGCCATTATCCAGGATTATAATAGTAACCCCCGCCCCATCGTACACCGCATTCACCAGGCCGGTAATGCCGGAGTGGAGAAACGTGGAATCGCCGATAACAGCCACCACCTTGCTGGCAACGCCAGCCTTTTCCATGCCCAGAGCCTGGCCGATGCTAGCCCCCATGCAGGCAGTAGTGTCCATGGCGCGGAGCGGGGGATAAGCAGCCAGCGTATAGCAGCCGATGTCACCGGTGATGATTAGCTTGCCTACCTGTTCCGACTTGCCCCTGGCATCCAGAAGCTTGGACCGCTGCCCTATGGCACTGAGCACAAAGAACATGCCGGCATGCGGGCAGCCGGCGCATAAAACAGGAGGACGCCCCGGCAATCCTTGCGGCGGGGAAGACTTTCGATGTGAAGGTTTGGCTATCAAGCCGGCACGGTAAGCGGCTTCCTCAACAATGTCTGAGTTAAGCTCGCCAATCCTGGGGATAAATTCCTTGCCGATAACCTCTATGCCCATAGCCCGTATATTCTCTTCCAGGAAGGGGTCGAGCTCTTCGACAACGACTAGCCTGTCCATGCCCTCGGCAAAGTGGCGGAGCAAATTCTGCGGCAGGGGATAAGTCATGCCCAGCTTAAGAAAAGAAGCCTCAGGGAAAGCCTCTCTGGCGTACTGATAGGCAACACCGCTGCTCACCACGCCTAGATTGCGCTCTCCCTTGATTATCTGATTGCCTGGAAAGGTCTCGGCAAAGGCACTTAGCTTTACCAGACGTTCCTCTACCACCGGGCGTCGAAGTCGAACATGAACCGGCAGCATGATATGTTTCTCGATATCATGTCTGAAAGCTGCCTGTTGTGCTGATTTGGTTCGGCTCCGATGCACCTCCACCACCGACTTTGAATGAGAGATGCGGGTACTGGAGCGCATCAGTACCGGCGTATCGAACTTCTCGCTGAGTTCAAAGGCGACTTCCATCAGGTCATAGGCTTCCTGGCTATCGCTTGGCTCGAGCATGGGCACCTTCGCCAGCCTGGCATAGTGGCGCGTATCCTGCTCGTTCTGGGTGCTGAATACACCGGGGTCATCAGCCACGATTACCACCAGCCCGCCATTAATACCGGTTATCGAGGCAGCCATAAACGGGTCGCTGGCAACATTCAACCCCACCTGCTTCATGGATACCATGGTTCTAACTCCGGCATAGGCGGCGCCCATACCCACCTCCATAGCCACCTTCTCATTCGTTGACCATTCGGCGTAAACATCATCAAATTCAGCTATGGCTTCCAGTATCTCGGTGCTCGGTGTGCCGGGATAGGCTGTAGCCACCATGACGCCGGCATGATGGGCACCCAGGGCAAAGGCTTCGTTGCCGGAGAGTAATTTCTTCATAGGTTGCCTATTTAGGAGCGACGGTCAGACCCGAAAGTGAATTGTAGTGGAAAATGGCAGGAAATTCAACGCAGTTTCAAGACAGGTCTCTTTAGATTCAGCTTTGCGACGCACAATTCGAGGTCAGCTAGTCATTGCACTTTTCGATGCATTGGTCAATACGCTGCATTTTCAGATGGATCTTTACATTAAAGTGTAAGTATCAATTGGCAATCCTTAAGGCTCTGTTTAGAAGAATCCTACACTCCATTCATCGTAAGGAACGCCGTTTGAAAGAATACCGTTATAAACCCGTTCTCTAATCTCACTCGAATAAATACTTATGTCCCATAGCCGCATCTGACCTTGCCCTCGACCAGACAAGTCTGTCCTTCGAAAGTATTCTTCTAGGTTGCGCATATCAGGAAACAGCCAAGCTAATCTCGAAAACAAGCCGGAGAGTAAGACGCCCAAGGGTCTGAAATAGTCCCTCTGATCTTTTAGCCAGTCCGAACCCGATGCACTAAGCTCGTCGCGTATTGGGCAACAGATATAACTAGTGGCCGCTGAGCCGTTAGGTCCATATACTTTAGAAAGGCTCTCGTTATATGAATGGAGCTTTGGGCTCATGTAAGTCATTTTAGATATATCCCAAGTAGCCAGATCTGATACTGTGATAAAATCAACGCATTCGATAGGGTGCGTAACATAGGTCGCATCAGCATCTATGATTGTTTTCTCTATGTTGACCAACGGGGTTGACTTCTTACCTTTCCACGAGTGGGAATGAGCCAATAAGCCATAGACAAGTGGAGAATTCAGCTCTCTGTATGGTGTGCCAGTTCTTTTAGGTAAGTTCCGCCGGATTTCTGCAGAAATTCTAATCGCATTTCGAATGTCCGCCGCTTTAAGAGTAGTCTTGCACTCAAAAGCGGCTGCAATACCTCCAGATAAATATAGTTTTTTATCTAATAAAATCTGCGGGTAAGAAGGATATAAAACTAGTACGTCGATCTGCGGACTGGCGTAACCAGAATCGGTAAGGATGCGGCCCTTGGTTACAATATGGAAGTAGGCTGGAAGCCACTTTCTTAGAAGAGTTGCCCAATTCTCTTCCCCTTGATCTCCCGCCGTACCAGGGTCTTGTGATGTACGCTTTCTAATGCGAGCATATTCTCTGGAAATCTCGTCATGGGTGGAAATCACGAAATCGTGGATATCATGTGGTCCCATTCTTATTCACACTAAATAGATTACTCTGTTGAACAAAATTATACCACAGCAATTGGACTCTAGTCTCTGGCACTACTAATTCAAGGGGAAAGGTCACCATTAGCTTATTCGTATCAAGAGAAGAGAACCAAACCGAACTTTATGGCTTTTTGTTCTGTGAAGTGTGATATACTTCGGTCGGAGAGGGTACATAGGGTAGCAGAGACTGAGTATCAAGCCGTCTTGGGCGGGATATACTTAATTGAAGGGCATATGTGTCCGAGTGTCCAGCCAGATAAGGTAATACAATTACCTGATATTAGGAGACAAATGCATGAGTAAAAGGGAACCATGGGATTTTTGGGTTTTAGCAGCACTTAGAGATGGCAGACCAGCACATTTAAAGGGTATCTACGCTGCTATCGAAACACTAAAGGGCGGTGGTTACGTCAATCCGTCATTATACGGAGTCGATGGTAGATGGGGAGACCGTCGAGACTACACGCATGTTGTTCGGAGCACGATGAGTAGTCTTAAAAAACGAGGTTTAGTAGAGCGCCTTGGCAAAGGAAAAAGAACAGGCGTGTATCAAATAACTGATAGTGGTTTGAAGGAACTGTCTCGGATTGAGCCGTAAAATATAACTAACGAGACCGTGGAGCGGGCTGCTGAGGCAGACCATCAAACGGGCGTGTGGCGGGACACTTTCTGACGGAAAGTGCAATTTATGTTGTTCAGTCAACCAGGTTATTACTTAACTATTACAGTTGGAGGCAATATTGCCCCTAGTTCTGGCATCTGATTTATGATAAACTGTAAACTTACATCAAGGAAACAAGGAGGGGGATTATGCCAATCTACATCGCGCTGACGAATGTCTCTGCTGAAGGGAGAAAAGCTATCAAAGAAGACCCGGCACGGATTAAAGCCAACAACCGAGAGATTGAGGCTATGGGAGTAAAAATAATCGCCCAGTATGCTACTCTGGGACAATACGACTTCATCAATATATTCGAAGCTCCTAACGACGAGGCCATATTCAAAGTGGCATTGAATCTTACCGGACGAGGAGTTGATAAAGTCCAAACTCTAACAGCAAAGACTCTGGATGAGTTTATTGCCGCCACAAAAGGTAAATAAACCTGCTTTGAACCTGTATTATCCTCTTAATTGTAGGACTTCCATCGAGCTGTTTTTGCTCAAATAAGGTACATGTTCTCCGCTTCCCGCAGCAGCTCATCTCTAAAATTGGGGTGGGCAATGCTGATGATATCCAGCGCTCTGTCACGCGTGGACTTACCCTTCAGATTGACTACACCGTATTCAGTAGCCAGATAATGGGTATCCATCCTGGGAATGGTAATCACGGTGCCAGATTCGAATCGAGGCACGACACGGGAAGCTTTGCCTTTTTTCGCCGTGGAATAAAAAGCCTGTATTGATTTTCCACCATCAGAATTAAACGCACCTCGCACAAAGTCAAGCTGCCCGCCTGTACCGCTAAACTGAGACCCAGCCAGGTACTCCGCATTGCATTGACCGGTAAGGTCTACCTCGATGATTGTGTTAACGGAAATCATATTGTCGTTTTGGGCAATTATAGAGGGGTCCTCAGTATAGGAGGCAGGATAGCTCTCCATGCTGGGGTTATCGTTTATGAAATCATACATCCTCCTGGTGCCCTGAGCCACCATAAAAACATGCTTCCTCGGGTGCAGGGTCTTCTTCCGTCCGGTAATGACCCCTTTCTCTATTAAATCCACCATAGCGGGAACGAAAACCCCGGTATGAATCCCCAGGTCCTTGCGCCCCTCCAGCAGATGGGCAATGGCGTTGGGAATGCCACCCAATCCCAGCTCGATAGTAGCCCCATCGGGAACCATCTCAGCAATGTACCCGGCGATAATTTCGTCCTCAGGCTTCGGCTCCGGCGAAGTCATCTCCAGAAGCGGGACATGATTTTCCACAACAGCAGCCACCTCGGAGATGTGAAGAAGCGAGTCCCCGAATACGCGGGGCATGTTCTCATTTACCTCTACGATAAGTGTTTTGCAGTTCCTGGCAGCTACGGACGTGTAGTCATTAACAGCCCCAAAAGTGAAGTAGCCAGCCTTATCCATGGGGGAAACGGTAGTGATGACCACATCTATATCCATGAAATCGCTGCATAGCCTCGGTATTTGATGGATATAATTAGGCACATAGTAGCTGAGCCCTACCTTGACCCGAGCCCTGTCTGCAGCAGTCACAAACCATGAATAGGCTTGAATACAATCAGAAAGGTCTGGAGACAAGACCGTTCTGGCAGCATACTCCATAGGCAGGCTGGAATATACTTTTATATCTCTCAAGCTGCCTTCTCTGGCGCGGTCGGCAACTGCGGCTAAAAGAGCCGGTGGTTCAGATATGGTCGAGCCGTGTACCAGTGTGTCACCATTTTTTATCAGTCCCGCGGCTTTTTCAGGCGTAGTTAATTTCTTTTTATATTCTGCAGCATATGTATTCATCTTTTCTTCCTAACACCAAAAAACAGTTTATACACTTATTCTCATAAAGCTAGCCGAGAATAATCCGTTGTAACGGCTATTTTCAAATTAAGTACATATTCTCCGCTTCTCGCATCAATCCATCTTTAAACTTTGGGTGGGCGATACTGATGATATCCAGCGCCCTTTCCCGCGTGGATTTCCCCTTTAAATCGATTACACCTTGCTCGGTGACAAGGTAGTGGGCATCCATCCTGGGAGTGGTAACCACAGTCCCGGCTTCGAAGCGTGGCACCACACGGGAGACCTCTCCGCTCTTGGCTGTGGAATGGAAGGCTAAGATTGACTTACCACCCTTAGAATCGAAGGCACCACGCACAAAATCAAGTTGCCCTCCGGTGCCACTGAACTGATAGCCGCCCATAAATTCGGCATTGCACTGCCCGAGAAGGTCGACTTCAAGTATAGAGTTAATGGATATCATGTTTTCATTTTTAGCTATCACGGCGGGGTCATTGACATAGGAGACAGGGTAGCTTTCCATAGTGGGGTTATTATCCATGAATTCGTACATCCTCTTGGTGCCCCGGGCAAAGGTGAAGACGTTTTTCCTCGGGTGGAGGGATTTCTTCCTGCCTGTAACCGCGCCTTTCTCTATCAGGTCAACCATGCTGGGGCAAAACAGCTCGGTATGAATTCCCAGGTCTTTATGACCCACCAAGTAATGAGCGATAGCATTAGGAACATTACCGGCCCCCAGCTGGATAGTGGCTCCATCAGGGACCATCCCTGCAACACTCTTACCGATGATTTCGTCTTCAGTGTCCAGTTCCTGCGGTATACTTTCGAACAAGGGAGCGCTATTTTCCACTATGGCATCCACCTCAGAGATGTGGAGAAGGGAGTCTCCAAAGATACGGGGCATTTGCTCATTGACTTCCACGATGAGCTTTCTACAATATCTGGCTGCCGTTGAGGTATAGTCGTTCGAGGTACCAAAGGTGAAATAGCCGGCTTTGTCCATGGGAGAAACCGTGACTACGGTAACATCGATTTGCATAAAATCCTTCAGCAGCCGCGGTATCTGATGAAAATAATTGGGCACAAAGTAGTTCAGCCCTACTCTAACCCTGGCTCTATCAGCCAGTCCGACAAACCAGGTATAAACCTGAATACAATCGCAAAGGTCTGGCGCAAGTATGGTCATGGCAGCATTCTCTGCCGGATGAAGAAAATATACGCTTATGTTCTTCAGGTCTCCCTGCCTTGCCCTGTCTGCAATAGCAGACAGAAGAGCAAAAGGTTCAGCATTGACCATACCGGGCACGATGGTAGCACCGTCCTGAATGTCTGCAACCGCCTTCTCTGGCGTGGTCAGCTTTTTTCGATACTCTTCAAAATAGCCACTCATTGCTGTTACTCCTTCAACTCAGAGGCTGGCTGGTTTCACTTTCCGTTGAACCGCAGAGCCAGCATGGTGATATCGTCAGACTGCGCCGTTCCACGAGTGAACGTCTCTATCTCAGCTTTTATTGCTTTTATTATGTACGTCGGGTCTCTGTCTTTCAAGTTTGACAGGCAGTTTTTAAGCCTATCGCTAGAGAACAGAATTTTTTCTGGATTCTCAGCCTCGGTTACGCCATCGGTATACATGAAGATAACATCATCTGGTTTGAGTATTAGTTTTTGGCATTCGAATCTGGCATCTGGCATTACCCCCACTACCAGACTCTTAGACATCTGGATGAATTGAAATTCGCTGTCGGCGGTACATATTAAAGGTGGATTATGCCCGCCATTGGCAAATAACATTTCACCGTTATCCGTATTGAGAATTACGCAGAAGCCCGTGAAAAACATTGAGAACTCATTATCAGGATACAGTATATCGTTAACCCTGGTCAGAATCTGTTCCGGAGACAAGCCACTCAATGCCTCTGTTTTCAACAGGGTTTTGCTGATTGCCATGAACAGCGCCGCAGGGATACCTTTTCCACAAACATCACCGATATCGAAACACAGTTTATTCTCATCGACAAAGAAGAAGTCATAGAAATCGCCGCCTACTTCTCTTGCCGGAGCCATGGTGGCAAAAATATCGAACTCTTTTCTATCCGGGAACGGAGGGAATGTCGTGGGCAGCATGCTGGTCTGGATTTCAGTAGCCACTCTCAACTCGCTTTCGATGCGCTCCTTGGCAGCGGTGGTTCTCTCGAGCTCCTTCATATGTACTTTCAGGCTCTCAACCATATCCTGAAAGGTCCTGGCCAATTCCCCCAACTCGTCGCTACGATTGGCAACGGGGTTAATTACGCTTGTCTGATATTCACCTGAACCTATAACCCTAGCCCCGGTGCAAAGTAGTGACACGGGCGATGTCAGTCTCCTGACCATGAATACGGACGCAATTGTGCCTGCCAGCAGGACAACGACGGATGCCAGCCCAGCCCAGCGTAGCAAATCCAGCGCAGCTTCGTGTGTCGCTTGAGCGGCAGCGGTCCCACCTACAATAGACAAGAGCGTGTCGTCAGCGCGCCAGACAAGTATGGCTGTTGTCCCCAAGATACAGGCAGCCAGCAGAAAAGTAACCATGAGTATGACCCTGGTCTCCAGGGTCAGCATAAGACGCTTGATAGCCAGCAGCAACAGAGGGACGATGGTGAAAGCCAGCAGGACGTTGGTCAGCAAAGAGGGTAGCAGCCAGCCCAGAATGGCTTCCTGGAAGGATAGCCTGTGCAATACCAGACTATCGATGAAGGTACCGGTGGCCAATCCGACCAGGTTAGCTATCAAGATGGATAAAAGGACTATGCCGAATTGCCCCACGGTCCTGATAATTCGTATGCCCATTATATATACGATGCCGGCTATAGCTCCCAACAGTCCATTGCCGATAGACCAGTCCCAATACTGCAGTCCATAGCCGGAGAGAAGGTCACCAAAGACATTGCCCACGAATCCAGTGATGAATCCAGGAAGAGGGCCAAAAACCAATCCCATGGTTATAGGAACTGAAACCTGTGGTCTCAGGCTGATTAAAGTGGCACCGGGCAGATGCAGGCCGCTGAAAGCCCAGTTCAACAGCCCATAGAGCAGTGCCGCCCCTAGAGCAAGTAGCAGCTTTGCCCATATTGTTCTGCCTGCAAATACACCAGCCAGCATCTATGTTTATGCCATTTGCTATCGGTTACAGATAGCCCCTGTTTCTTTAGCGCTGCAGTTTCTTCCCAGCCAGCGTCTTTCTCATTACCAGAATGTTGCCCTTTCTGGCGTCAAAGCTGTAGCTGACGTCGTCCATCAGTTTTTTCATCAAATATATGCCCAGTCCACCAATTCTCCTTTTGTCCAGGTCTGCCTCCAAATCAGGTGGCGGGACAGAGGAGGGGTCAAAAGGTTTCCCGTTGTCCCTGATGGTGACGACGAAATCGTTGTCTTGCGACTCACAGGTGATGGTGATTACGCCGCCTTCCTCAGAGTAGGCATATTTGATTATGTTGGTGCACGCCTCATCCACAGCCGTTTGGACTTCGAATACGCCTGCCTCTATGCCAAGCTGGCTCATCGAGCTGGAAATGAAATCGGCTATTACCGACAGATTTTCCAGCTTAGCATCGGTTTTCAACTTAAGCCGATTATGCGTCGTTGTTCACCTCCTAAGTCGCTTTCAATATAACCAGCGTGAAATCGTCAAACTGAGGCTGACCATGGGCAAAGCCAAAAACTTCGTCCTTTACCCTGCCGATTAAATCTTTCACCGGCAAGTCTGCATTCCGATTTATGGTTTCAATGAGCCTTTTTTCGCCGAATTGTTCTCCAGCACCATCGATTGCCTCAGTGATGCCATCCGTGTAGAAGACCACTATATCATTGCTGTCCAGTATAATATTTTTCTCCTCCAAAGAAACATCGTCCATAACACCCATGGCGATACCGCTGGCTCGCAACAGGATAACATCTCCCGAACTTTTTTTAACCACAAAGGGCGGATTGTGACCGGCGTTGACGTATTGCAGCCGTCTTTTCTCAGGGGTAAGCACAGCATAAAATAGGGTTACGAACATGCCCATCTTGGCTTCCTGCGAAATCAGATGGTTTGCCTTCTGTATAGCTTGAGAAGCTGTGATATTGTCAGCGACATTGGCTCGGACCAGCGTCCGGGATAATGCCATGAATAAAGCTGCCGGCACGCCTTTGCCAGATACATCAGCTATTATTATTCCCCATTCATTTTCGGAGACGGGTATGAAATCATAGAAATCTCCCCCAACCTGTCTCGCCGGCAGGTTCAAAGCAGCCAGTTCGAATCCTTCTATTCGAGGTGGCGATTCGGGCAGAAAGCTCTGCTGAATTCCCCTGGCAGTCTCCATCTCGTATTCGGTTCGTTCTATTTCACGTCTAAAACTTTCCCTTTCTGCCGCCGTCCTTCTCTCAGTTATCAGATTACGCACTACAAAAGCAAAAATAGCAATACCCAGTGCATTGGCAGCAATCATAGGCAAAATAACCTCTTTAACTACTCCCAGCGCCTGTTCATACGGTTTGGCTATCAATAGAGTCAACCCCATATGCAATGACTCCATAAAGATAGCAAAAAGTATCGCCTGCCAGACCGCGACGAACTCCCCTCTTTTAAGCCGATAAATGGCACCACCCAGTAGACCAGCCAGAACCGTGCTCAAAGCGCAAGGGATGCACACAAATCCGCCAAGGAAATAGCGATGTACGCCACCTATTAAGCCTGCGCCGAGTCCTACCAGAGGGCCACCGACAAGCCCTGCAACCATCGGGCCCAGGTCTCGAATATTGGCTATGGCACCGGAGGGCAGTTTTAATCCACCATAGGTCCCGAATATGGACAGTGCACCAAAAAGCAAAATCAGGATAGCCTGGTTCTTGAAATTGAGCTTTTTGTCTAATATCTCGGCGAAGAATCCGGTCCGGGTGACAACGTAGGCAAAGGCAACGACTACACAGGCAGTCTTAATCAGGTCTATCAATATGCTGGCTACTGATACGTCCATTTCAATCTAATACGTGGTGGTTTTTCATCCCCTTGCTTTAATAACATAATCAAGCATCTCTTTACCAAAATCAGAGGCAATCTGAGTATTTTCAAGGTCAACATCCACGTTATTAAGATATTGTAAACGAAGCACATCGCCATCAGACATTTCCGGGATAACTCCGGCAAAGAAGAAACCAAGCATCTCCAGCGAGGCACAAAACTTCTGTGTAGCCGGATGGGACAATGATAAATCAATGTAGATACAGTCGATTCTGCGCAGGCAAAGCTCACGTAAACGGAATTTAACCAGTTCTCCCAGGTCGGCTCCATATTGTTTGACGAGCATAAAAGCCCGGCTGGCATCAGTCTGAACCCTCACATCTACCTGAGAAGATGGAGGAACATCGGTCAGTTTTCTAACATCGAGTGCCTTCATAATGTTCCGTCGGAAATTGTTTCTCTCATATATGCGGCGTATAACCGCCTCGTGGTGAAATGGCGGATACACATCTCGGCATGGCTCCTCATTAAGCCTGGTATATAAAAGAACCGCAGTTTGACGCTGCTGCCGATTTCCGTCCTGAATTTTCTTAAAAAACATGGTTGCGGGAGTAAAGCCTAAGAGGACGCCCGTCTCGCACGCTCCCATGGAAAAAGCCGCCTTCTGACTGTAGATGTGAGCAGTTACCGCTTCGCCGTAAGTTCCGTACATTCCCATAGCCCTGGCATTTTCTACCGAAGCGCTTATCAACTTATTAAGTAAGCCATAGCCTCTATATCGCGGGTCAACTACCGCCTGTCCCCTTTCTCCAATTCTAGCATCAGGATATTCCTTGCGTATTGCTATATGGCCAATAACCTCATTATCGGGACTTAAGGCGACATGCGGTATCAGCAAGCCGCTTTCCAGAAGCTCCCGCACCCTATCAGGGAAATAAACATCCCCATTAGCATAAGTGTATCCGTAGCAGCGATACACACATCTGGCCAAATCGACTGAGTCATCCGGTTCCATCAAGCGTATTGCAATTGGAGTATCCTTTGATACTGAAGGAAGAGGCGAGACTCTTTCCTTCTCTTCATCAGAAATATATGCTTCGACATCTTTGTAAGGAAGGTTTTTAACAAGTTCGACTCGTTTGCCACGACGACCTGAGTTGAGAAAATGAATCTCGTCAGCAAAAGCTTTCATCAATATGATGCCGAGACCTGATTCTTTCTCGACGTCAAATTTTCTGAAATCAAAAGGCAATCCCTGGTCTTCAACTGCCACCACAACCTGCCCCGGCTTCCGCAAGATAACGACATCGAAAGAACCCTGCTCACCGGGGTCGAAAGCATGTTCAATCACATTCATGCAGGCTTCTTCCACCACGAGCTCAAGCCGCCCTATATCATCGCCAGATAAGCCCAGTTTGACGGAGATTTCACGCACGAAACTGGCAACAGCAGGGAGGAACTCCACCCTTGCCACAAGTGTGATACGAGCCACCTGTTGTTCTTGTTGTTGCACATTATCCATGAGGCTCCCTACGCCGTTAATCAGCACTCCTTAATGCTTTGCTAACGTGTTCTTAATGCAATCTTGGTTATTTGCGCGATATCGAATGGAGATATCAGGAGCAACTTGAAAGGGGAAAAGATGCAGTCCAATTTCTAACCTTCAGGAGGGTTCGAAATATACAGGCCGTGACAATATCCACCTAAGCCTCGCTGAAATCATTAACAGCGGCATCCTGAGTATCAAATATGTTGAAAAGCTGGCTAAATCCAGCGATGTCAAACACTTCCTTTATAAAAGGTTTCATGCAGGCTAGCTTGATATCCCCTTGCTGTTTTCTTGTTTTCTTGAGCGCTGCTAAAAAGACTCTAAGCCCTGAACTGCTGATATACTCCAACTTTTCAAGGTCGATTACCAGGCAAGGTTGACCAGCCTCAATCAATGAGTCCATCTTTTTCTCTACCTCGGTTGCACAGTAGGCATCTAGCCTGCCCGACAACGATAGCACATTCACGTTACCCAGCTTGTTCTCTACAATATCCATTCTATTGCCTCCTAATCCTTAGCAACATTTTTGTAATATTATTTTAAGGTTTGGTCATCTGCTGCCGTAAAGTATAGCACAATTGACAATCATGAGACTCCTCACAGAAAAATCTGGTATTATTAAAAGCGGCTGTAACCTTAATCTTTACCGCCGCATCATTGGAACCATGAAAAAGGGGAAGTCGATTAAACCCAGCCTTTCACAGCAAAAGGAACGGTCTATCCTGCTCGGGGTCATTCTAGGCTTATTCGGCTTAGCAACCGGATTTTTTGCTGCCCTTTCTGCAAATTCCACAGCTCTGCTTTCCGAGGTATTGAAAAACACCGGCCTTACCATAGCCGTTTTCCTCTCGTGGTTGAGCTTGAGGAAAGTCCGCTTGGGCAAGACGGAGGGTTATAACTACGGCTACGGCAAGCTGGAGAATTTTTCAGGATTGATAGTCGCCGCAGTCATGATAGTCTCATTTTTCTTAATACTATATCACACCGTGGAACGTTTTCAGGCGCGTGTTGAGATGCATCCCGCAGGGGTAGATATAGGCATTGTCTTTTCTGTCATCGCTCTCATTTGCAGCATAGCCCTGTGGAATCATGACTATCACCTGGCAAAGAAGGAACATTCTCCCGTTATGGAATCTCTATGGCGTTTATACAGGTCAAAAACAGTATCCACCGGAGTAGTCATTCTAACGCTATTACTCAGCGTCGCCTTTAGCAAACACGCCTGGTCCTTATACATCGACCCGATTGGCTCAATCATAGTATCCCTGTTCTTAGCTTATTCGATATACAGCGTTAGCTCACAGTCGATGTATGACTTACTGGACCGCGCCCTGGAAGAATCATTGCAACTGATTATACTGCGCGAATTAGCTTCGCATTTCGATGAATATGAGGCTTTGCATGGCATTCGCTCCAGGAGAACAGGCGGCAACACCTATATCGAGATATTCCTTGAATTCGAAGACGAGCGTAAGATGTCAGAAGTCCAGCAAATCATTGACTCTATCAAAATTGACCTGGAGCAAAAAATACAGGATAGCCACGTTGTAATAGTACCGACAAGGTCGGCGCTAACCTGAACCTCGATATCCACTCTCATATTTTAAATACTCAGAAACGCATCAGCCTTTCCACGTCCAAAACACGATACTTCTACGAGGAATTCAAATTTTCCCACAAAAACGCGCGTAGCCTCTTGACAGGTCAAATGATACTATGTTAATATGGTATACGGCAAGCGGTTGCCGTATACCATATGCCAAGAGGATAGAAATGAAAAAGATTTACGTAAAAGAAGAGGCTTGCATGGGCTGCGGGCTTTGCCGGGTCTACTGTCTGGCCGAACATTCCAAGACACAAGATATCATCAAAGCATTTAAGAGAGAGTCTCCCCGACCTGTGCCCCGTATTCGTGTAGAGAGAAATGGAGAGGTGTCATTTTCGCTTCAGTGCCGGCATTGTGATGAGCCCTGGTGCGTTTACTCGTGCCTCACCGGGGCTATGCACAGAGATGAGACTACTGGAGCTATAGCTGTTGATGCTGAGAAATGCATAGGCTGCTGGACATGTATAGTAGCCTGCCCCAACGGAGCGCTTGTCCGGGACGGAAGTAGAAAGATTGTGGCGAAGTGTGACCTGTGCCCGGGAAGCGATGTGCCAGCATGTGTGGCTAACTGCCCCAATGAGGCTCTGGTATTTGCTGAGGATAGCAAAGTTGAGCAACTTGTCCGAAATTAGTGGTCGATACTGCAGGAGTAAAGAGTCGAAATGATTACCATAATTGATTACGGTGCAGGAAATCTGGGTAGCGTCGCCAATGCAATTACAAAGCTTGGCTACAAACCGGATATAACTGATAGACCAGACGACGTGCTAGGTTCCGAAGCAGTTATTCTGCCGGGAGTCGGTGCCGCCGGTGACGCCATGGAAAAGCTGGAGGCTATAGGTATGGCAGATGCGATTCGACAGGTAATACATGAGAATCGACCATTATTCGCCGTTTGCGTCGGACTCCAGCTCCTGTTTTCCAGCACCGAAGAAGGTGGTTTTCATAAATGTCTGGATATAGTCCCCGGCACCGTAAAGAGACTATCTCAGGGTCTTAAAGTTCCTCACATGGGCTGGAACCAGGTCAAGCAACAGGTGAAACATCCAATCTTTAACGGTATACCGGATGAAGCCAATTTTTATTTCGTTCACAGCTACTATGTTGAGCCTGAGGATATGTCAGTTGTAGCTGGCACCACAGATTATGGAACAACCATGTGCTGCATGGTTATCAGAAACAATCTGATAGCAACCCAATTCCATCCTGAGAAAAGCGGCAAGTGGGGTTTAAGTATGTATTCTAATTTTCTAGAACTAACACTTGGCAAGGAAGGACAACATGGCAAATAGGAAAACAGCTAAAACCGAATACTTAATCATCGGCAACTCAGCCGGTGGTATAGGGGCTGTTGAAGCTATTCGTGAGGTCGACAAGACAAATTCAATAACCATAGTTTCGGACGAGCCCTACCATGTCTACTCGCGTCCCCTGATATCAAAATATCTGGCTGGCGAACGCAGTATAGACGAAATACTGTTCCGACCTGCCGATTTCTACAGCAGAAACAACATTGAACTTGTGCTTGATAATAAGGTGCGGAATCTGAACTTGAACAATCAGACTGCCCGATTGGAAAAAGGCGGGCAAATCCTGTGGGAAAAACTGCTGCTTTCCACAGGTGGTATACCTATAGTGCCTGAGATGAAAGGTGGCAATAAGGACGGTGTATTCACATTCCTGACTATAAAAGATGCCATAGCAATAGATGAGTTTATAAAAGATGGCTTCCAAGCCATCGTAATTGGCGGAGGACTTATCGGCATCAGCGTGACTGAAGCTCTGGTAAAACGAGGAATAGGTGTTACTGTGGTTGAAATGAAAGACAGGATACTTAATACCATACTCGACGAAACAGCATCTTCTATCGCTGAAGAAACTCTCAGGCAAGCCGGCGTAAGGGTCATCACCAACCAAACTGTAGCCGAGGTAATCGGAGAGACACGAACCGAGGGAGTCATCCTAGATAGTGGCGAGAACATTCCGTGCAATCTGGTGGTTATGGCGATCGGCGTACTGCCACGCGCTGAACTCGCAATTGGTACGGAGATAAAAGTGAATCGCGGCGTAGTAGTAGACCGCCTTATGGCTACAAATTATCCCAACGTCTACGCTTGCGGAGATGTCGCCGAAGCTTATGATTTTGTTTACGCCGCAAACCGGCTGACTCCTATATGGCCCAATGCCTACATCGGGGGCAGGGTTGCCGGCTATAACATGGCAGGTGTCAGGACTGAATACCCCGGCGGTACAGCCATGAATTCGCTCAACTATTTCGGGCTTGATATTACTACAGCCGGGGCAGTAACTATTCCACCTGATAAGAACTGGGAGGTGGTCAGCCAGCGCAACGACGGCGTCTACAAGAAGATTATCCTGAGTGGTGACCTGGTAATGGGGATGGTTTTTGTTGGTGACATCGACAAGTCAGGCATGATTTTCAGCTTAATGAAAGATAGAGTTAACGTAGCTAATTTTAAGCAGGCACTTCTGGCTAATGACTTCGGTCTGGCATATATGCCCAGAGAGCTATGGCAGGAGCGTCTGGGAAATGCCCCGGTGCCAGTAAATAAGCGATGAATACTGGAGTAGTGAGATGATAGATATTACAAAGATTAGCAATCCATACCGCGATGACAAGGCAATCGACGCTTGCTCTATATTCGGGATGATGGACACCACAGGCAGGTGTTTCTCTGGCAAGGACATAATAAAAGCTATTGCTAATATGCATGTCCGAGGCAATGGGCTTGGTGGTGGCTTCGCCGTGTATGGACTATACCCGGAATACGCTGACCTCTATGCCCTTCATATCATGTATCTTAGCCGGGCGGGGAAAGAGGATACGGAGTACTTTCTTAAGCAGAAGTTCCAGGTGATTCACGATGGAATAGTACCGACTCAACCGACAAGTGCCATTGTGAATCCGCCTCTGGTATGGCGTTACTTCCTGGAAGTTAACCGCCGAGAATCTAAGGGGCAGTTAGACGATGACTATGTGGTGGATAGGATCATGGATATCAACACCGGGATCAAAGACACCTTTGTTTTTTCCAGCGGCAAAAATATGGGCGTATTCAAGGGAGTAGGTTACCCTGAGGAGATAGCTGAATATTTCTGTCTGGAGAACTACGAGGGCTACTTATGGACGGCACATGGCAGATTCCCCACTAATACACCTGGCTGGTGGGGTGGTGCCCATCCCTTCAACATACTCGACTGGACAGTGGTTCATAATGGGGAGATTTCATCGTATGGCATAAACCGGCGATATTTAGAGCAATTTGGCTATCACTGCACTCTACAAACTGACACCGAAGTGGTGGCTTATGCTGTCGACCTCTTAATTAGAAAGCATGGTCTGCCCATAGAGGTAATGGCTAAGATATTTGCACCCCCTTTCTGGAATGATATAGAGCGTCGTCCTCCGGAGGAGCAAGAACCCCTCCGCGCCTTGCGTCAGATATACGGCAGTCTTCTAATGAATGGACCTTTCACCATAATCATTGCTCATCAGGGTGAAATGATCGGACTGACCGACAGAATCAGGTTGCGACCTCTGACCGCTGGCATAAAAGACCAGATGCTATATCTATCTTCAGAGGAATCAGCAATCCGGCTGATTTGTCCCGACCTGGATGAGGCGTGGATTCCGATGGGCGGCGAGCCAATAATAGGTAGTTTGAAGAAACCGATTCAACAAAGAAAAGGTATGGTGGTAGGTAAATCAGCCAAAGCAGGCTAGCTTTTTAAAGAAGGTTTTAAACCGATGTTAACAAAAAGGATTATACCTTGTCTCGACGTAACCAAAGGTCGCGTGGTCAAAGGCACGAGTTTCACCGACCTTCGTGATGCTGGTGACCCTGTAGAGCTGGCAGCATTTTACTATAAGGAAGGTGCCGATGAACTGGTATTCCTGGATATCGGTGCCACCCCTGAAGGGCGTGACATTATGGTGGATGTAGTTGAACGTGTCTCGAAACAAGTTTTTATCCCGCTTACCGTCGGTGGCGGCCTGCGCAATATTGAAGACATGCGGCATATGCTGGAGGCCGGTGCCGACAAAATAAGCGTAAACACTGCCGTTGTTTACAGTCCTGACCTTATTAGCGAAGCAGCGCGCAGGTTCGGCTCTCAGTGTGTTGTGGTAGCCATAGACGCCAGACGAAACAAGAACAGCAGCAAACCTCGATGGGAAGTCTGCACTCATGGTGGCCGAGTACCAACAGGTATAGATGCCGTCAGGTGGGCAAAAAGGGCGGTTCAGCTGGGTGCAGGGGAGATATTGTTGACCAGCTGGGATGCTGATGGCCAAAGGGCAGGCTACGATTTAGACTTAACCAGCGCTATCAGCGAGACTGTGACTGTGCCTGTTATCGCCAGTGGAGGTGCTGGAGACCTGGAGCATTTATATCAAGCTCTTGTAGTCGGCAAAGCTGACGCGGTTCTCGCAGCCAGCATATTTCACTACCAAACCTATTCTATAAGTCAAGCAAAAACATACTTGGCGGAAAGAGGGACTCCTATAAGGACAGACCAATAGATTGGAGTATGAAGATGAAGACTTATTTGCCACCAAAATTTATAGTAGAACGAGACCCAAACCGCTGCATACAGTGTCAGGTTTGTGTTAACCAATGCAGTTTCGACGTGCACAGCTACGATGCTGCCGATGACGAGATAAGAAGCCGCGAGGAAAACTGCGTCGGCTGCCATAGATGTGTGGTCTTTTGCCCTACCAACGCTGTGAGTATCAGAAAAAATCCACTTGATTACAGAGAAAACTCCAACTGGCGACCGGAGATAATCGAAGACATCATCAAGCAGGCTGAAACGGGTGGCGTGCTTCTCACTGGTATGGGAAACGACAAGGGCTATCGCATATATTGGGACTATCTAGTTTTGAATGCCAGCCAGGTAACAAATCCTTCAATCGACCCGCTGCGGGAGCCTATGGAGCTGGTCACATATATCGGTCGTAAGCCAGACAGGGTCGAGCTCAGCGATGGTGCCCTTAAATTGAAGACGAAGCTGGCTCCTCAGGTTAAATTAGAGGTGCCGGTGATGTTCTCTGCCATGTCTTATGGGGCAGTAAGCCTGAATGTCCAGGAATCTCTGGCTCGAGCAGCTACCGAGGCTGGCACCTTGTGGAATACCGGTGAAGGCGGACTGCATCCCAAGCTATATAAGTATGGCAAAAACACCATAGTCCAGGTAGCTTCAGGAAGATTTGGCGTACATCCCGAATATCTCGACTCCGCTGCAATAGTGGAGATTAAGATCGGTCAAGGTGCTAAACCCGGCATTGGTGGACATCTACCCGGGGAGAAGGTGAGCGCTGAGGTAGCTATGACTCGAATGATTCCTAAGGGAACAGACGCTCTATCTCCGGCACCACAGCATGACATCTACTCCATAGAGGATCTGGCTCAGCTAATTTATGCTCTTAAAGAGGCTACAGACTACACCAAGCCGATATCGGTCAAAATAGCTGCTGTCCATAACTCGGCAGCCATTGCCAGCGGCATGGTCAGGGCAGGGGCGGATATGATAGTTCTCGATGGGCTGCGAGGTTCCACGGGTGCAGCCCCCAAAATCATCCGTGACAACGTCGGGATTCCCATCGAGATGGCTCTGGCATCAGTGGATACGCGACTGAGACAGGAGGGCATACGCAATCAAGCATCGGTGGTAATTGCCGGTGGAATCAGAAACAGCGGTGATGTAGCCAAAGCAATCGCTCTGGGCGCTGATGCCGTATATATCGGCACCGCAGCTCTTATGTCTCTGGGTTGTACCTGCTGCCAGCAATGTCATACTGGCAAGTGCGCTTGGGGTATCTGCACCAGCGACCTTGCTCTGACCAAGAGAATCAACCCCGATATAGGAGCCAGGCGTGCGGCAAATCTTCTCCGAGGTTGGAGCATCGAGCTGAAAGACATACTTGGTGGTATGGGCATAAACGCTATAGAAAGCCTGCGAGGTAACAGACTTGCTTTAAGAGGAGTCGGGCTCACCGATACAGAGCTGGAAATATTGGGAGTAAGGATGGCAGGAGGTTAAAAATGGCACATGCAGTCAAAGAAAAAACGAACTCAGTAGTGGAAATCGATGCCACAGGCATCTTGACCCGTGATCTGAATACGCGCCTGCGTGAGGCGACGAGTAACGGCATCAAGAAAATCGAACTCAGAAATGTTTACGGACAGAGATATATTGGCACCGACTTGAATAAGCGCGTTGAGATCGAGATATTCGGCACCCCGGGCAATGATTTGGGGTCATTCATGGACGGCCCAAGAATCATTGTGCGTGGCAACGCCCAGGACGGCTGTGGAAACACTATGAACGATGGGGAAATCATAGTTCACGGTCATGCTGGCGATATCACTGGCTTATCGGCTCGGGGCGGCAAAATCTTCATCAGGGATGGTGTCGGCTATCGAGCTGGTATACACATGAAAGAATACGGAGACCAGAAACCAGTGTTGGTCATCGGTGACACTGCTCAGGACTTTCTGGGCGAATATATGGCTGGCGGGATTTTGATAATTCTCGGTCTCAATTTAAAAGGAGGTAAAACGCATCGAGCCAGCTACATAGGGACCGGCATGCACGGTGGTGTTATTTATCTTAGAGGAAACGTCGCCGATTTCCAGCTGGGTAAGGAGGTAGGAGTGGCTGAGCTTGATGAAAAGGACCGCATGGACCTGGAGAAATATGTTGGCGAGTTTGCCTTTCACTTCGGTCATAATGCAAAGGAAATATTGAGACACAAGTTCATTAAGCTGTTCCCACTTTATCTGCGACCGTACGGCAGACTCTATGCTTATTAGTTGGGGGATTTTAAAAATGATCGGGCAAGAGACGCGCGAGGTAGAAAGAAAAATAGCAGCGATTCTGAAGGTTCTCAGCGATTCTCCGGAACCGCTAGGCGGCAGGGTCATATCCCGCCTGCTCAAAGAGCAGGGCATAGACCTTAGCGAGAGGGCGGTAAGATACCATCTCAAACTGATGGATGAGCGTGGATTTACCAGTACAAAGAAATACAGAGATGGCAGGTCAATCACCCAGCCAGGAATTGAGGAATTAAAAAGTACACTGGTCTGCGACAAGGTAGGCTTTGTAACCGACAGGCTTGAGCTTCTTGCTTATTTAACTAACTTCGATATACACAGACATACCGGGTATATACCAGTCGACGTATCCCTATTCCACAAGAGAGATTTTCCTCAAGCCCTGGAGATAATGAAAAGCGTCTTTGAAGCCGGTGTCTGTGTTAGTAATCTCGTATCCGTAGCCACCGAGGGTGAGAGACTTGGGGAGACAATAGTGCCACAGGGTAAGATAGGCTTTGCCACTGTGTGTAGCGCAGTAGTCAGCGGGTCAATGCTTAAGACCGGTATCCCGGTGGACTCCAGATTTGGAGGCATACTTCAAATTAAGCACAACGAACCAATGCGTTTTGTTGAGCTTATCGAGTACAACGGCTCTACCATCGACCCCTTTGAAATATTCATTGCTGGTCGGATGACCAGCGTCATTCAATCAACTAAAAACGGTGACGGCAAGATACTTGCCAGCTTTCAGGAAATTCCATTGCCCTCAAAGGAAGAGGCTAAGACGGTTGTGGAGAAGCTAAAAACAGCAAACCTTTGCAATCTGGTCATCATGGGGAAGGCGAGTGAACCAGTGTGCGAAATCCCCGTGAGGTTAAATAAAGTTGGGCTGGTGCTCCCCAGTGGACTCAATGCAATAGCAGCAACTGCAGAGAGCGATATTGATGTGACAAGCAAAGCCATGAACGGCGTTGTCGGGGTTGGAGAATTAAGGAGCTTCTGGAGCCTTTGATAATTGAGCTGTAAGAGGTACCACCTTGCATAAAGTATTACATAAAGTATTAATAATAGCTAAGGAAGTCGCAGAGATTAGAGAACTGCATTCAGGGCTTAGCCACATGGGTTTTACCTGTTCGGTTGCTGATAACGGCTCGAGCCTGCCTGACGAACTTATAAAGCAGGCATGCGATGTGTTGCTCGTCGACATGGATGGCTCATCATCCCCAGCCCGGATTGAACCGATGTTAGAACAATTACGTGAATTGAGGATGACAAGAAACCTCCCTGCTATCGCCCTCGTCTCCGGAGAAGGGCTAAGTCATCTCGATTCCAACTTGGCAATAGATGATTTCGTGGTCAAACCCTGGAACGCATCTGAAGTAGCGACCAGAGCAAAGCGGGTTATCAAGAAGTCTAATAATAAACAAGGCAGGGACTTAATAAAATGTGGCAACTTGATGATAGACATTGCTAAATGCGAAGTCTCCATTGATGGCAGGTTACTCGCCCTGACATTTAAGGAATATGAGCTGCTGAAATTCCTCGCCAAGAGCAAAGGTAGGGTTTCTACAAGAGAGGCTCTGCTCAATGAGGTCTGGGGGTACGACTATTATGGTGGTGATAGGACTGTGGATGTACACATAAGGAGACTTAGAAGCAAGCTCGGCGATTATACAAATAGCTATATTCAAACAGTTAGAAATATTGGGTACAAATTCAACAAGGAGGCATAGTCTAGGAGTCAGCATAATAGGCTTCTTTATAAGACTCGGTAACATAGATTTAACATGTCTGTAATATGTTGGTAACAATTGCCGGCTAAAATGATGCCAGGTCAGTAAAAAAACGAAAGGAGGTGTGCACATGTCCATAAATACCGGTGATACTGCCTGGCTATTGGTATCGACGGCGCTGGTCATGCTCATGACGCCGGCATTAGCCTTGTTTTACGGGGGCATGGTAAGAAGGAAAAACGTCCTCTCTACCATTATGATGAGCTTTGCTATCCTGCCTCTGGTTTCCATCCTGTGGGTTATCTACGGCTACAGTTTGAGCTTCGGGCCAGACTCGGGTGGAGTGATTGGCAATCTTAATTGGCTCGGGTTGATGGGGGTGGGGCAGGAGCCATCACCCATGTATGCCACTACCGTCCCTCATCTGGCATTTATGATGTTTCAGGCTACATTTGCCATCATCACCGTAGCGCTAATCACAGGCGCCGTTGTTGAGCGCATTAAATTCGGTGCCCTGCTCATTTTCTCAACTCTGTGGTTGACCCTGGTCTACTGTCCGGTTGCCCATTGGGTATGGGGCAGTGGTGGCTGGTTAGGAAAGCTGGGCACTCTGGACTTCGCCGGAGGTATTGTAGTCCATATTAGTGCCGGCATATCAGCATTGGCATTGGCTCTGGTGTTAGGTCCACGCAGGGGATTCAAAGAACGAGTCCTCATGGAGCCCAACAACATACCGATGGTTGTATTGGGAACAGCTTTGCTCTGGTTCGGGTGGTTTGGCTTTAATGCTGGAAGTGCTGTCACTGCTGGCGGACTGGCGTCCAGTGCTTTTGCTGCCACCAACATCGCGGGTGCTTCAGGAGCTCTTACTTGGATGCTACTCAGCTGGATTAATCGCCGACCATCGGTTCTAGGCGCTGCCACCGGTGCGGTTGTCGGGCTGGCATCAATCACACCAGCGGCTGGCTTCGTACATCCCATCTACGGAATACCTATAGGAGCAATCGGAGCAGCACTGGCTTACTATGTCATGATGTGGAGAGTCAAAACTAACCGACTGGACGAATCTCTTGATGTTCTAGCCTGTCATGGTGTTGGCGGTACCTGGGGGACGATAGCCACCGGCATCTTTGCCGCAGGAGTAATCGGCGGAGCCGAGGGACTTATAGCTGGAAATGGCAAGCAGGTTCTGATTCAGCTGGCTGCAATTGCTGTCACCATAGTTTTTGCCTTCAGTATAACCTGGCTCCTGGCAAAGCTGGTCGATGTTACCATAGGCTTACGAGTCACCCCAGAAGAGGAAACCGTGGGTTTAGATATCTCGCAGCACGGTGAACGAGCGTATGGAGGGCTGCTGAGATGAAGAAGATAGAGGCTATCATCAGAGAAGAAAAATTGGACGCTGTCAGGATTGCCTTAGAGAACCAGAGCTACTTCGGCATGACGGTCAGCGAGGTGAGCGGTAGAGGTCGGCAAAAAGGGCTGACACTGCAGTGGCGGGTAGGAGAATACTGCGTGGACTTTCTGCCCAAGATTAAGATAGAGGTCGTCGTTCTCGATGAGGATGTACCCAGAGTACTTAATGCCATTACTACAAATGCCCGGACAGGAGAGGACAGAGGCGACGGCAAGATATTCATCATCCCGGTTGAAGACGCAGTCCGTGTTAGAACCGGCGAAATTGGCGAGAATGCAATATAAAAATAAAATTACAGAAGGAGATTAGAAATGGCAAAGAGAAGCAAGGACGAGAGCAAAGAATACGTCCTCAAGATGGCAAAGGACCAGGATGTCAAATTTATCAGGATGTGGTTCACTGATATCCTGGGCTTCCTCAAGAGCTTCGCCATCACCCGTGAGGAGTTAGAACAAGCGCTTGAGGATGGTATGGGGTTCGATGGTTCCTCTATCGAAGGATTCGCCAGGATCGACGAAAGCGACATGGTAGCTATGCCCGACCCTGACACTTTTCAGTTGTTACCATGGCGACCACGAGAACACCGTGCGGTGGCGCGGATGTTCTGCGACATACTGAAGCCCGGCGGCGAACCTTTTGAAGGAGACCCCAGATACGTTCTGAAGTGGAACCTGAAACGAGCGGCGGACATGGGTTACACCTACTATGTTGGCCCCGAACTGGAGTATTTCTACTTCAAGGACTCAAAGGGAACGGAGATTCTCGACGAGGGGGGCTACTTTGACATGGTGCCTCTCGATGCAGCTACCGACCTGAGGCGAGAAACTGTGCTTATCCTGGATGAGATGGGCATCGGAGTGGAGTATTCGCACCATGAAGTGGCACATAGCCAGCACGAGATAGACATGCGATACACAGATGCCCTGACCATGGCGGACAACGTTATGACATATCGGCTGGTAGTCAAACAGGTAGCTATACAGAACGGAGTGTACGCCACATTCATGCCCAAGCCTATTTTCGGCATCAATGGCAGTGGCATGCATGTACATCAGTCATTGTTCAAGGGTGGAAAGAATGCCTTTTTCGACCCCAATGACAATTATAACTTGTCCAAGGTGGCCAAGAGTTTCATCGCTGGTCTCTTGAAACATGCGCCGGAAATTACATCAGTTTGTAATCAGTGGGTGAATTCGTACAAGAGACTGGTCCCCGGCTATGAGGCTCCCGTTTATCTATCCTGGGCAAGACGAAATCGAGCTGACCTGATACGAGTGCCTGAGTACAAGCCCGGACGAGAGCAGGCGACGAGGATAGAGTTCCGGTCTCCTGACCCTGCGTGCAATCCTTATTTGGCTTTCAGCGTGATGCTGGCTGCTGGTCTTGACGGAATCGAAAAGGGATACGAGCCACCTGAACCAATTGAGGAAAACGTCTATGAGATGACAGACGAAGAGAGGAAGAAAAAGAACATCGACACTTTGCCGGCTAGCCTGCACGAAGCGATTCAACTATGTGAAAAGAGTCAGCTAGTGCGCAAAGCCTTAGGCGAGCACGTTTTCTACGCTTTCATCAAGAACAAAAAGGTAGAGTGGGACCAGTACCGAATTCACGTAACCGAATACGAAACTAATAGATATCTACCTATCTTGTAGCTCAATGTTAAAACTGGTTCATATAACCATGCAGACTAATCTGCGAAGGAGGTGAATATAGAGGATAATGATTGACTACGCCAACAAGAAAAAACAAATGAATACGTCTAATGGGAGGTGAATCATGTCTTACAATTGGGGACCGCACTATATCGTTCCTACTGATGTCCTGAAGAGCTATTCAGGGGCGGTTTTACTGAGAGAGGAATTTGATAAAGAGTTGCTGCGCAAGGAGATGGAAGCACTGGGTATCACCGGGCCTATCGCTAAGATTAGCAACCCGTGGTATTACCGAAAGAAAGGGACAGAAACATGGGTGAAAATCGGGGAGTCATCCGATGAGCACCAAAATTTCCCCATCAGGTGGGACACAACCGTACTGAATAACGGGCAGTACGAGGTGATGGGACTAATGCATGTCTTCGTCAGAAAGAACGGCACGGAAACTGCTATCGCCCGACAAAATATAGTGGAGGTCAATGTTAAAAATTAGATTGTTAAGCAGTTTGTATCGGCTATGCCTTTGGCATCTGCACCACGATTTGTATTTCAACCCGAGGTGCATTTGCCACTTCCCAAAATTACTCGTGGCTAATCATCAAGGTGAATAAAAATGCGCAAGCTACGTATAGGCATGTCTCAAATAAATGTCACCGTGGGCGATTTTGCTGGCAATACACAAAAAATTATAGGCGCCATCGCCGAAGCCAAGGCTTTGGGAGTTGACCTTATCACCTTTCCTGAACTCGCTATATGTGGCTACCCGCCAGAAGACCTCCTGTTTAAACCGCAGTTTATCAAAGAAAACTTGAGATGCCTTGAGAGAATTGTCGAGAGCACCGCTGGACTTGCGGCAATTGTCGGTTTCGTTGACACCAAGGAAGATATCTATAACGCTGCCGCAATTATCAACGACGGCAAGATTTGTAGTGTTTACCACAAGATATACTTGCCAAATTACGGCGTATTCGATGAAAACCGCTATTTTCAGGCTGGTAGAGAATGCCCAGTGCATATAATAGGTGGTGTGGGCGTGGGCGTTAATATATGTGAAGATATATGGTATGAAGCAGGACCAGCTACTGCCCAGGCATATGGTGGAGCAGAGGTAATAGTAAACATAAGTGCTTCACCTTACCACGCCGGTAAACGCAATTTTAGAGAGAGAATGCTGGGAACCCGTGCTTCAGACAATGTAGCCATCGTCGCTTATACCAACCTTGTGGGCGGACAAGATGAGCTGGTTTTCGACGGTAACAGCATGGTATTGAACGAAAAAGGTGAGCTGATAGCTAGAGGCAAACAGTTTGAAGAAGACCTGATAGTGACTGACCTTGATGTGGAAGCCGTTTTCCGCGCTCGTCTACACGACCCCAGATGGAGCAGAGAGGCAATAATGTCACGGGAGCAGCAATGGCAAACAGCCAGAATACCTGTGTCTGAACAACTATCCGTTGCTCCAAAACCAGCGCTACCGACAAGGCAGGCTGAAATACGGGGTCTACCTGGTGAGGTCTATGATGCTCTTGTACTGGGGACTCATGACTATATATTAAAGAACGGCTTTGAAAAGGTGGTAATAGGCCTTTCCGGTGGCATTGATTCCAGTCTGGTGGCTACCATCGCCGTTGATGCGCTAGGAACAGCTAACGTGGTAGGAGTATCAATGCCTTCGAGATATTCTTCTCCCGGGAGCATATCCGACGCCGAGCTTCTAGCCCGGAACCTGGGCATCAGGCACATCAAAATTCCTATTGAGAAAGTATTCCAAGCCTATCTTGATACACTGGTAGACCATTTTGGTGATGCCAAAGCCAACGTAGCTGAGGAGAATATCCAGGCGCGTATCAGGGGCAACATTCTAATGGCTCTATCTAACAAGTTCGGCTGGCTTGTTTTGACCACTGGCAATAAGAGCGAATATGCCACTGGCTACACCACTTTATATGGAGATATGGCTGGTGGTTTTGCTGTAATAAAAGATGTGCCCAAGACTTTAGTCTACCAGCTCGCCGAATACCGTAACTCCATAGCCGGTCATGAGATTTTACCGTCCAGCGTTATAAACAAGGCGCCATCGGCTGAGTTAAGACCTGAGCAGAAGGATATCGATAGCTTGCCATCCTATGAACTGCTCGACCCCGTCCTGACAGCCTATGTAGAAGAAGATAGGAGCATTGAACAGATTATTGGCGCAGGCTTCGAAGAAGAGGTGGTTAAGAAGGCAGCACGACTCGTTGACACCAGCGAATACAAACGACGTCAAGCACCACCGGGAATCAAGATAACGCCTAGAGCCTTTGGTAGAGACCGGAGACTGCCCATTACAAACCGGTTCAGGGGATGTTAGTGTATAATTTAAAGACACCGCTGAGCGAATATAAATGCCAAAGCTCAAAAGACAATATGGGTAAACGTGCCCTTTTAACCTTAGAAGATGGCTCAATTTATGAGGGCTATTCCTTCGGTGCTAAAGATACTACCTATGGCGAAGTAGTTTTCAATACCAGCATGTCCGGATACCAGGAGATGCTGACTGACCCTTCCTACGCTGGTCAGATTTTGGTGCTCACCTATCCTCTCATCGGCAATTATGGAGTTAACGACTCTTATTTCGAATCGAAGCAGGTGCAGGTGAGAGGTCTTGTCGTTAGAGAGCATTGCCCTGTGCCTAGCCATTGGCAAAGCACTGGCAGTTTGTCCGAGTTCTTGCAGACAAATGGAGTCCCCGGGATAAGTGGAGTGGATAGCCGGGCACTAACACGCCGTCTTCGCTCAACAGGGGTGATGATGGGCATCATGACCTCGGAGATGACGCCAGAGGAAACTCTGCAAGAGCTAAAGGGGTTACCACGCTATGATTCCACCGATTTCGTCAAGCAAGTCGCTATTGACAAGAAATATCAGTGGGGCTTGACCTCAGACGACGCTGCCCTCCTACATCACATAGTAATCGTAGACATGGGGTTGAAATATAACATCGCCCGCATATTGACCCAGCTCGGCTGCCTGGTAACTGTTGTCCCCTGCACTATGGCAGTCGAGGATATCCTAAACCTGAAGCCTGATGGCATAGTTCTCTCTCCCGGACCCGGCGACCCGGCTCTCCTCGACTACATTACAAAGACAGTCAGGAAACTAGCGCAGCGGAAGCCGGTAATGGGCATTTGTTTAGGGCACCAGATGATAGGCACAGCTTTTGGTGCCAGGACATTCAAGCTAAAATTCGGTCATCGTGGCGGCAATCATCCAGTCCGTGACCTGGCAAGCGGCAGAGTCTATATTACCACCCAGAACCACGGCTATGCCGTCGACGCCGACAATTTGAAAGGTGGGCTTGAGGTCAGCCAGATAAATCTGAATGACGGCACCGTTGAAGGATTGCGTCATAGAGAGTTGCCAGTAATATCCATACAGTATCACTCCGAAGGCTCTCCCGGACCTCAAGACAATGTTTACCTGTTTGATAGATTCTTAAAGATAGTAAAGGAGAGGAGCACTATTGTCTAAAATCTCCAAGGTTTTGGTCATTGGCTCTGGTCCCATAATTATCGGGCAGGCGGCGGAGTTCGATTATGCCGGCACTCAGGCATGCAAATCGCTACGCGAGGAGGGTATAACCACCGTGCTGGTAAATTCCAACCCGGCGACTATTATGACCGATGAAGGCATCGCCGACATTGTCTATATAGAGCCGTTAACCGCAGATGTTATAGCTCGCATAATCAAGCAGGAACGTCCTGATGGCTTACTGCCTACGCTTGGCGGGCAGACCGGACTAAACCTGGCTGTTGAGCTTGCAGATGCCGGAATACTGGATAAATACGGTGTCAATCTGTTGGGCACACCGCTGGAGACAATCAAAAAGGCAGAGGAAAGGTCACTGTTCAAGCAACTCATATTGGACATAGGTGAGCCAGTACCCAAAAGTGCCACGGTACATTCTATAAAAGAGGCGAAGGAGTTAGCTGAATCAATCGGATTGCCATTGATCGTTCGACCTTCCTACACCTTAGGCGGTACTGGTGGAGGCATTGCTCACACTATGGAAGAGCTTGAATACACGGTAGCCAGCGGCTTGTCTTCCAGCTTGAGCCATGAAGTGCTGGTGGAAAAGTGTCTTCTTGGCTGGAAGGAAATTGAATATGAGGTAATGCGCGATGCTGCCGATAACTGCATAACTGTCTGCAATATGGAGAATATCGACCCGATGGGGGTTCATACCGGTGACAGCATTGTGGTCGCCCCCAGCCAGACTCTGACTGACAAGGAATACCAGATGCTGCGGTCAGCCAGCTGAAAATCATTAGAGCTTTAGGCATTGAAGGCGGCTGTAATATTCAATTCGCCCTGACTCCCAGCCCTGTGGTGGCTAAAAAGTGGGCACCAGACCAGTTAAGTGTGAAGGTGAGTGAATATTATGTGATAGAGGTGAATCCTCGCGTTAGCCGCAGTTCAGCCCTAGCTAGCAAAGCCACAGGCTATCCTATTGCCAGGGTGGCTGCCAAGATAGCTGCAGGAAAAAGGTTAGACGAAATATCCAATCGGGTGACCGGCAAGACAATGGCAGCTTTTGAGCCGGCTCTGGACTACTGTGTGGTAAAGATTCCACGCTGGCCTTTCGACAAATTCGCCCTGGGTGACCGCAATACAGGGAGCCAGATGAAGGCTACAGGCGAAGTCATGGCTATTGACAGATGCTTCGAAGCAGCCTTGCAGAAAGCAGTTCGATGCCTCGAGTTTGGAAAGAAATCTCTTCTCTGGGAAGATAGAAGCTGGGGTAATAACAATGGAGACCTCGATTCCTATCCCTTGCACCCCAATGACCTCAGGTTGTGGGCAGTGATAGCAGCACTCAGGCACGGGGCAAGCTGTGAACAACTCGCCCAACATACCGGTATTGACCCCTGGTTCGTCTATAAGATACTGAATGTCGTCCAGATGGAAAAACGGCTTCTCTCCGAGCCATTAGCTCCTGAGCTTATGTGGCAGGCAAAACGGCTCGGTTTCTCCGATGAGCAAATCAGCACTCTATCTGATAGATTGCCTGAACAAGTGAGGCAGCTAAGACATAACTGGCAAATATGCCCCGTGTATAAGATGGTGGATACCTGTGCCGCCGAATTCGATGCCGAGACACCTTATTTCTACAGCACCTACGAAAAAGAAAATGAAGCCGGACCATCGAAAGACAGAAAAGCTATAGTCATAGGCAGCGGACCTATCCGAATTGGACAGGGCATAGAATTTGATTATTGTTCCGTTCACTCCGCCTGGGCATTGCAGGAGGCGGGCATCAAGAGCATCATGGTCAATTCCAACCCGGAAACTGTTTCCACCGATTTCGACACCAGTGACCGCCTGTATTTCGAAGCTTTAGATGAAGAAAGTTTGAGGGACATATTGGAAAATGAGAGCTTTCCACTCCAAGATGACCCATTTCCACCTTCCATTGTCCAGTTTGGCGGGCAAACAGCTATTAACCTGGTTGAACCTCTGGCTCGCAGCAATATGAAAATACTCGGTTCTACCTCCGAAGCCATTGACATCGCTGAGGACCGTCGCCGCTTTGAGGATTTCCTAAACCAGCTAGGCATACCTCAGCCACCGGGAGCTGGCGTTTTTTCCTTACAGGAAAGTATCAGCACGGCAAAGCTGCTCGGCTATCCGGTGTTGGTTCGTCCCAGCTATGTTCTCGGCGGCAGAGCTATGGAAATTGTCCATAACGAAGAGGAATTGGTGCGTTATATGTCTCTGGCTCTGGAAATGGACAGTCAGCATCCCACCTTAATTGATAAGTATTTCGAGGGCAAAGAGGTTGAAGTTGATGCTGTCAGTGATGGGCAGGATGTCCTCATCCCGGGAATCATGGAGCATATTGAACGTGCCGGAGTTCATAGTGGCGATTCAATAGCTGCCTATCCCGCCCTAAACCTTTCCCAAAATGAAGTGAACAACATCGTTGATTACACGATAAGGATCGGGCAGGCACTCCAGGTAAAGGGGCTGATGAATGTTCAGCTCGTCATCATGCGTGACCAAAGCAAATCATCAGTCTACGTACTCGAGGTTAATCCTCGTGCTAGCCGTACCATTCCATTTATTTCCAAAGTTACCGGTGTGCCTATGGTCCGGATTGCCACCAAGATAATGCTAGGTATGAGTTTAAAAGAGCAAGGTTACACCACGGGTTTGTGGAAGAAACAGAAACTGGTAGGTATAAAAGCTCCCGTTTTCTCTATGTCTAAGCTTGTAGGAGTAGACACATATCTTGGTCCCGAAATGAAGTCCACAGGTGAAGTCATGGGAATCGACTACACCTATGAAGCCGCTCTAATAAAAGCACTTCTGGCTGCTGGTCTTATGTTGCCACCTCAAGGTAATCTATTATTCAGCATTGCCGACCAGAACAAGCGCGAAGCCTTACCCATAATCGAAGGCTTCCATTCGCTAGGCTACCAGATTTATGCCACTGAAGGTACAGCAGCTATGATTGAATCCGCTGGGATGAAAGTAAAAAAGATTGGCAAGAAGCTGGGCGAAGGTCATCCAAATGTGCTTGACATCATCAATGACGGCTCCGTAGATGGGGTGGTCAATACCATTACCGGCGGTCGTGTTCCGCTCCGAGACGGTTTTCATATTCGCCGTGCTGCTGCCGAGAAGCGAATACCATGCTTCACATCGCTCGACACCGCCCGCGTTGCACTGAAAGCATTAGCCAGCGGCAACCAGATTTATAACGTCAAGCCGCTTCGAGAGTATCTGGCGGTACCTGATTAACTAAGCCAAAAAAATCCTCAGCAATCCCTCTAGATATTACCATTGTGAAAAGCTCGACTATTCTGTTTTAGCATCGGAGATAGTATAATACATGGTAATTTATAACAAAGCGATGATATAAAATGATATCGAGTGCCAACTCTGATACAGAAAGAAAGATTTTATCCATACTAAGAGTATTGAGTGAATCTTCCGAACCATTAGGCTCAATCACAATCGCTCGAGAACTGGAGAAACACGGACTTTCACTCGGCGAAAGGGCTGTCAGATACCACCTGAAGATTACGGATGAGAGAGGTTATACTCAGCCTCTGGGTATAGACGGACGGATGATTACATCGCGAGGACTCGAGGAGTTGCGAATAGCCCTGGCGCCAGACCAAATCGGTTTCATCCTGGAAAAGCTTGAGCTTCTAGCATTTCGTACTACATTTAGCCCCGAGAGCCGGACCGGACAACTTCCCATAAATACGTCGCTCTTCAACAAGAATGAATTTCCCAAAGCTGTGGCGGCTATGAAAAGTGTATTTAAGGCAGGGATATGTGTAAGCGACTTGGTGGCTACTGCGTCCGAAGGTCAAAAGCTCGGAGATGTGGTTATTCCAAACGGTAAAGTCGGTCTGGCGACAGTCTGCGGTGTAACTGTAAACGGAGTTCTGCTAAAACATGGAGTCCCTATGGAATCCAAGTTCGGAGGAGTGCTTGAAATCAAGGATTCTAAGCCAAGGCGTTTCGTTGCCATAATCAACTATGGGGGCACATCTCTTGACCCTTCCGAGCAATATATTCGTGCCAGTATGACAAGTGTCGGCGAAGCCGCTAAAACAGGCAACGGTAAGATACTGGCTAATTTCCGAGAGATACCAGCACCAGCCAGGTCAATCGTCGAGGAGACTATCGCGAAGCTTAAAGCAGCCGGCATAAACGGCGTACTTGCCCTGGGCAATATCAGCGAGCCGATTTGCCAAATCTCTGTCGGCATGAACCGAGTTGGCATGGTTCTACTGGGTGGATTGAATCCGGTAGCTGCAGCAGTAGAAGCGGGAATCGAAGTGGAAAACGTCGCTGAAAGCGGCATGATGGATTTTCAGCAGCTAGCCAGCTTCTGGCAGCTCTAAGACAACAGCTTACAAAATAATAAGTATGGCTATTCAAACCGATTTTCTAAAGCGCACCACATATTTTCTGACCTTAAACCTGCATGCCTTGATCCAATTGCATAGCTCAATGCATTAACTTGACAGGTGCGTATTCATACCTGTTGACATAAGGAGTACAATATACTTTGGGCCATATGTTATTACACATGACAATTAAGGAAGGAAATTAATGACGTTGAAGGCAAGTCGTACTGGTGGAAGAGCATCA
>Ga0209610_1000166_pt1 | contig 33618 bp, 33 predicted proteins | sample LakKivw275mmetaG_FD_184137 | JGI IMG/M metagenome (GOLD analysis project Ga0209610, IMG submission 184137) | Anoxic lake water microbial communities from Lake Kivu, Rwanda to study Microbial Dark Matter (Phase II) - Lake Kivu water 275m metaG... | ecosystem: Environmental > Aquatic > Freshwater...
GCCTTATTCTGCCGCCCAGCTCGGTCCTTATAGGTATGTTCTGCATGTTCGGCTCGCTGGAGGAAAGGCGACCGGTGGTTGTGCCGGTCTGGTTGAAACTTGTATGTAGCCTGCCTGTTTTAGGGTTAACGAAGGCAGGGAAAGCATCGGTGTAGGTTGACTTCAGCTTAGCCAGTTGCCGGTATTGCAGGACAAGTTCAATTATGGGATGAGTACCTTTTAGCTCTTCAAGCGCTGAGGCTTCGGTGGAATAGCCGCTTTTTGTTTTGCGCGACCTGGGAAGCCTTAGCTCTTCGTAAAGTATTTTGGACAGCTGCTGCGACGAGTTTATGTTGAACCTGTAACCGAGACTATTGTAAACTTCGGCTTCAAGCCTGAGCATCTCTTTGCCCAGGCTGTGTGACATATCTCGCAGCAGCTCGACATCTATAGCCACCCCATTTCTTTCCATGGCTACCAGCACTGGAACCAGGGGCATCTCCACCTCGCTGAAAAGCTGCCATAGTCCTTCTTCCCGCAGTTCGCCGTCGAGCATGCTCTTAAGTCTTAGAGTGATATCGGCATCGGCGCAGGCATAATCGGCGACCTCTTCGATTGTCGCCATTGCCATGGAGAGCTGCTTGGCACCTTTGCCGATTAAGTCGGTAATAGGCGTCATTTCGACACCCAGTTTATTGAAAGCCAGCGCTTTAAGCCCGATAGATTTCTCGCCCAACAGATATGCGGCAATCATGGTATCGAAGCTCAGGTTCTCAAGATTTATCCCGTATTCGGCGAGCACCGTCATGTCGAATTTGCCGTTTTGGGCTATTTTGGGGATTTTGATGTCTTCAAGCACCGGCTTAAGCCTGGCAGTTACCTGGGACAATGGAAGCTGGGATATCTGGCTTAAGCCACGGTGTCCAACCGGTATGTAGTAGGCTTCGCCCGGCATTGAAGATAGTGATATGCCAACGAGTTCACAAGCCATAACTTCCTTGGCGGAAGTCTCCAGGTCGACAGCGAATTCTTTGGCGGCTGACAACTGGGCGATAAGCTTATCCAGGGCTCGCTCGCTGTCGATTATGTGATAGTCCTTTTTAGATATTGGCTTGCTGGGAGCTATGGTTGGTGTCCCTTCTATATCCTCGGGCAGTCTGGCTAGCAATTGGGCGAATCCCAGTTCTCGGAAAAGTTCGACTACCTGTTGTCTGTCGTAGGCGCTGACCTGGCAGGCATCCAGATTCAGGGTCATGGGGATATCGGTAACTATTGTAGCCAGCTCCTTGTTTTGCAGACCACGGTCTTTATGGTCGCGGAGCAACGCCTGTAGCTTCTCCGGTGTTACTTCGTCGATGTGGGCGTAGATTCCATCGAGGCTGCCGAATTGTCGCAGCAGTTTGACTGCTGTCTTTTCACCGATGCCGGGAATGCCCGGGATGTTATCGGAGGTGTCGCCGGTGAGAGCTTTGAAGTCGGCGAGCTGGCCGGGGGATATACCATATTTCTCCTCGACACCTGACTCATCGTAGATTACCGTATCGCTGAAACCTCGCTTGGGAGACATTACCTTTGTGCTGGGAGATACGACCTGGAGCATGTCGTTGTCGCCGGTCACGATTAGCGTGTCTACGTTTTGCCGGCTGGCCTGGCAGCTCAAGGTCCCCAGAACGTCGTCAGCCTCATATCCATCGATTTCGAAGGTGGGAATATTGAAGGCTTCTGCCAGTTGATGAACCCGCTTTATCTGGCTGACCAGCTCTTCAGGAGTTTTGGGGCGTTGAGCCTTGTAATCCTCGAATTTCTCATGTCTGAATGTCGGCGTGGGAGGGTCGAAGGCAATAGCCCAGTGGGTCGGCTTGATTTCATTCAGTACCTTGAGCAGGGTGCTGGCAAAGCCCTGGACGGCGTTGACCATTTCCCCGGTCTTGGGTAGCGTTAGGGGAGGGATGGCGTGGAAAGCCCGGTGTACCAGGGCATTTCCATCGAAGAGTAGTAGCAACGGTTTATCTGACGCCATATTCTAAACCTTTTAATGCTATGTCATACTGAGCCTTTTTCACTCCCGGCATTCTGAATTCCCTTCTGTCATTCTGAGCGCAGCGAAGAATCTAAACCCTTTTTTCTTTATCCGCGGAGAGTTCTCCTCCGGCGAGATTCTTCCTTCGCTTGGCTCAGGACTCGCTTCGTTCTCTCAGAATGACATAAAGCGAAGGGTTCAGATTCATTATATAACAGGTTGACAGCCGTGGTATACTATTGCTCATTCCTCAAAGGGGGTTAAGGTGAAGAAAAAGGACTTGCTTTCTGTAGCCGATTTGAGTGCTGCGGAGACTGAGAAACTCATTGCCCAGGCGCTTGAGATGAAGCGTGGTACGGCGCCGCAGTTGCTGTCCGGCAAGATACTGGCTCTCATGTTCGAGAAGCCGTCTTTGCGTACACGGGTTAGCTTCGAGGTTGCGGTACATCAATTGGGCGGATATTGCTTCTATCTCTCGCCCGACGAGGTAGGTCTGGGCAAGCGAGAGCCGGTTTCCGATGTGGCTCGGGTGCTCGGCCGCTATGTCCATGGCATCATAGCCCGTACCTTTTCACACGAAAATCTGCAGATGCTGGCGAAGTATTCGACTGTACCGGTAATTAACGCTCTTTCTGATGTGGAACATCCGTGCCAGGCTCTGGCTGATATATTGACAGTTCGCGAGAAGAAAGGAAAGCTCAAGGGTTTGAACCTGGCTTACATCGGTGATGGCAATAATGTGGCTCATAGTTTGCTTCTGGTGGCGGCACAGACGGGAATTAACTTCCGCATCGCTTCCCCGCCCGGCTATGCGGTGAAGGATGAGATATTGCAGACGGCTAAAGGATTCGCGGCTCATAGCGGCAGCCAGATACTCTTAACCGAGGAGCCGGAACTGGCTGTGAAGTATGCCGACGTGGTCTATACAGATGTATGGACGAGCATGGGGCAGGAGGCTGAAGCTACAAAGCGTCGCAAAGACTTCGCCGGCTATCAGGTTGATGCCCGGTTATTGTCTTTAGCCGGGAAGGATGCTGTGTTTATGCATCCTCTGCCGGCTCATCATGGCGAAGAGGTGGCTATTGGGCTTCTGGACAGTCAATACTCTGTGGTCTTTGACCAGGCGGAAAACAGACTCCATCTGCAAAAAGCTTTGCTGGCTGAGATGCTTGGGCAAGGCTAGACGCACCAGCGGGCAAGTGGTATCCTTTAGTTATATCGGTCATTATCCTTGTAGTTAGTAGAATATGAAACCTGTTGTAGCTATAGTCGGTAGGGCGAATGTCGGCAAATCAACGATGTTTAATCGTCTGGCAGGTGGGTCGGTAGCTATCATCGAAGACCTGCCGGGGACGACGCGTGACCGCGTCTTTGCTGATGTTTCCTGGCTTGGGCAAGACGTGACTTTGGTTGATACCGGTGGTCTGGAGCTGAGACCAGACTCGTCGCTGAATCAAAAAGTTAGAGACCAGGCAGAGGCAGCCATAGCCGAGGCTGATGCCATTATTTTTATGGTGGACGTTCGAGATGGTGTGATTGCTGCCGACTGCGAGATATCCGACCTGCTGCGTAGCTGCAATAAGCCGGTAGTTTTGGTGGCTAATAAAGCAGATAATGCTAAGTTGGAGAGCCAGACAGCCGATTTTTACCAGTTAGGCGTTGGCAATCCGCTGTCTGTTAGCGCTCAGCATGGTCGGGGTATAAACGAGCTTTTGCAGGCGATAATACGTCTTCTCCCGGAGCCTTCTGTCGGTGTTGCTGATTCGGACAGACCGAAACTGGCTATTGTGGGGCGACCTAACGTAGGGAAGTCGATGTTGTTGAATGCTATTGTCGGTAAGGAGAGAGCTATCGTAGACCAAACTCCCGGAACGACCCGAGATGCCGTCGATACCGTTTTCAATTATCGAGGACAGGAGTTGCTGTTGATAGATACTGCCGGCATTAGACGGCGCGGGCGTTCAGGTACGGGGGTAGAATATTACAGCTTGATTCGAGCTTTGCGTGCCATTAATCGTTGTGATGTTGCCCTGTTGGTTACGGACGCCACTGAGTTTATCACTTCTCAGGATGTGCATATTGCCGGCTATATCAAGCAGGCGGGCAAAGGCATGGTACTGGTGGTTAATAAGTGGGACCTTGTCTCCGAGCAGCCAAGAGAAGCATACGTGCGGGAGATTCAGCAGCGGCTAAAGTTTATGGTTCATGTGCCTGTTCTTTATGTTTCGGCTAAATTCGGGCGTGGTATAAATGAGATAATAGTCAGGGCTCTGGAGGTTCTGCAAGAAAGGCGAAAGCAATTACCCGACCCGGTGGTGGATAAGCTTATTAAGGAAGCGGTGATGGCTCATACAAGGCCCAGAAAAGGCTTAAGGCAACTTGAAGTCATCCGTGCCTATCAAGCGGGCATCAATCCGCCGAGCTTTGCGCTTCTGGTTAATGACCCTGAGCTGGTGCACTTCTCTTATCAGCGCTACTTGGAAAATAAGCTACGGCAAACCTTTGGCTTTTCTGGTACCTCATTGCGGATTCTTTTCAAAAAGGCGAAATCAAGAAAGCTTCAGAAAGCGAGGGGTGAGAAGGCATGATAGTCGCCAAATTCGTTTTTGTTGCGGCGATTGGTTATCTAATGGGTGCTATTCCGTTTGCTTTAATAATCAGCAAACGGATGGCAGGGATTGATATTTCCAGGCACGGCAGCGGTAATCTTGGTGGTACCAATGTGTTGCGTGTTCTGGGTTTCAAGGCAGGAGCTCTCACAATGGCTCTCGACATAGTCAAAGCATTTGTGCCGGTGCTGCTGGCCAAGTTCATCATAGGTGATAGTGTACTGTACATAGCCGGTTTTCCTGTTAATTGGCAATGGGGTCAAGTGATAACGGCATTGATGGTGATGGTTGGGCACAACTGGTCAGTATATATAAGATTTCGTGGTGGTAAGGGCGCAGCCGCTTATTTTGGTAGCTGGTTTGCTATTTTCCCTGTGGCTGCTTTATTCGGCGGTGCGATTTTGATAGTAACGGTTTTGCTGAGCAAGTACATGTCCTTGGGTTCTATACTCGGCTCATTGAGCATTTTGTGTTTTTTCATGGTACTGACGGTGGTTGATGTGTCTCCACCTGTGTACCTGGTTTATAGCGTAGTGGCTGCAGCCTTGATTATTTATCAACATCGGAGCAATATCAGCAGGTTGCAGGCTGGGACTGAAAGCAGGATGGGCCGAGGTCGTAAAATATGATAACTCTGTGAGTTATGTCAGTAACCACAAGCGCATGAAAATTCGTTTGTCTTTTTAGAAGGTAACTAGTTATGTCCAGAGTTGCTGTTATCGGTGCTACTACCTGGGGCAATACCCTGGGCAGGTTATTGGCAGACAAAGGGGCGATGGTCAGCGTTTGGGCACGAACGGAAGCTAAAGCGGATGAGCTAAGGCAAGAGTGCGATGGAAATCTGTCGAAAGAAGTTTCCACTTGTTGCCTCTCATTTACCGCTAATCTTGCTGACGCATTGCATGCAGCAGAGTTTGTTATCTGTGCCGTGCCGGCTCAACGTATGCGGCAAAACATAAGGCTGAGTAATCCTCATTTGAACGCTTCTATGGTACTGATAAGCGTGGCTAAGGGGCTCGAAGCGGAAACCGGCAAAAGGATGTCAGAAGTGATAGCCGATGAGGCTGCCCCTGTCTCTCAAAATATGATATGTGCTCTATCAGGGCCGAATCTTTCCGGGGAAATTAACCAGGGCTTACCTGCTACCTCGGTAGTAGCTGGACGGGACATGGAGGTTAGCAAAAAGGTGCAGAAATTGCTGGATTCACCCAAATTCTCCATTTTTGTCAGCGATGACATTATTGGTGTTGAGCTATGCGGTGCCTTAAAGAATGTGATTGCATTAGGGGCTGGAATCATGGATGGCCTGGATATAGGTAACAATGCCAAAGCTGCGTTTATAACTCTGGGTTGGAGCGAGATTGTTACGCTGGGGGCAGCATTAGGAGCTAAGCCGGGCACTTTTTATGGGCTGGCTGGTCTGGGTGACCTAATAGCTACGGGTAACAGCTCATTAAGTCGCAATCATTATGTAGGTTACGAATTGGGCAAAGGGCGACTTCTGAGTGACATCATCAGTTCTATGTCACATGTTGCTGAGGGGGTTGATACGGCTATAGCCGCCCACGGTTTGGCGAATAGGTTGAGACTTGAAACACCGATCATAAACCTTATATACAGCGTGTTGTTCGAGTCCGTGCCGCCGACTGAGATATCAAGGCGGTTTAAGAATGGACTGAAACCTGAATCAATCCTTTAACCTCTAATTGCGCGCCTCTCGTTATTCGATAATTTCGTGGTTTTCGGTTTCAGGCGTTTTCGCTGCGGGCAGAGTTTTGGCTAATTCTTCGAAAAGTCGCCGCTGGTTGGCATCCATAGATTGTGGGGTTATTACATTGATTATGACTATCTGGTCTCCCTTGCCTCTGCCGTGAAGCCGGGGTACGCCTTTGCCCTTGATGTGAAATACCTTCCCGTTTTGAGTCCCCGGCGGTATCTTCAATTTTGTTGTGCCATCCAGGGTTGGTACTTCTAACTCATCTCCCAGGGCAGCCTGCGCGAAATTAACGGGCAATTCATATAAGATGTCGGAGTCTTTGCGGACGAAAAACTTGTGTGGCTTCACGGAAAAGTTGATGTAGATATCGCCCGGTGAGCCGCCATATATTCCGGCGTCGCCTTCATTACTTAGGCGCATTTGATAGCTTTCGTCTATACCTGGGGGAACGGTAACAGTGAGTTTGCGCTTTATCCTTTCCTTACCGCTACCTTTGCACTGACGGCATGGGTTGTTAATCACCATGCCTTCGCCTTTACAGTGCGGACAGGCGGTGGTGTGGACAAAACGCCCGAAAAGGCTTTGCTGGGTTCGGCGTATTTCGCCGTTTCCATTACAGTTAGGGCATTTTTGAGGGTTTGTTCCCGGCTGGCTGCCGAGACCCTGGCAAACGGAGCAGTTTTCGATGCGCGAAATCTCGAATTGTTTCTCTATACCGAAGACAGCTTCCTCAAAAGAAAGGGTCAGGTTAGCTCGAAGGTCGCCCCCTTTTTGTGGGGCACGGCGCTTAGCCCTGGCGGTAGTGGCGCCGAAGAAAGCATCGAAGATGTCACCCAGGCCGCCGAAGCCGATATCTTCGAAACCAAACCAGTCCGCTGTGGCTACATTGCCGTAGCGGTCATAAGAGGCGCGCTTTTTGGCGTCGGAGAGAACTTCATAAGCCTCGTTTATCTCTTTGAATTTCGCTTCAGCTTCTGACTCATTGTTGTGGTCAGGATGATACTTGAAGGCTAACTTACGGAAAGCTTTCTTGATTTCCTCGTCGCTGGCGTTTCTTGAAATGCCAAGTATTTCGTAATAGTCCCGATTGCTGGGCATAGAGAAATAAACCTCAACTTTCCAGTATAACCTACAGCTCAGTTTTTTAGCAAGTTTCAGATTAGGCTATTTCGTCAAAGCTGTAGAATTTGTTTTGCGTATTGTGGTGATGTATGATTGGTTGTTAGATGAAAGAGAAACTCAGCCGGGTTTTAGCTTTGCGACGGAAGGTGAGTCTAAGTGGCAGAGGGTTGACTGAGGCGGCGGTACTCATCCCGATTTTCTGCAAAGATGGTGAGTATCATATCCTTTTCATCAAGCGGAGCGACCAGGTGCAGCATCACAAGGGGCAGATATCATTTCCGGGTGGAGCTCGTAGCGAGACTGATGCTAGCCTTCTGGAAACGGCGCTTCGAGAGAGCTGGGAAGAGATTGGATTGGAAGTCAAGGATGTGGAGGTTCTTGGAGAGCTGGATGATACTCCTACGACAACATCTAGTTTCAATGTATCGTCTTTTGTAGCTTTTGTTCCTTATCCTTACCAGTTCACTTTAAGTCCTTACGAGATAGACGAAATTTTCAGCGTGCCAGTTTCAAGCTTGTTGTATGAAGCCAAGCGGGGAGAAGAGCGTTACACTTTTGACGGCGAAATTTATGTTGGTTATTCCTACGAGTATGAGGGGAGGGTGATATGGGGAGCTACAGCGCAGATTGTTCGGCAGCTTCTTGAAGCTTGGCAATCGGCGAGTGGAGCTCAGCAATAGACGTTTTTAGCTTTTGGCTTCTGTTTTTTTACCCTCAGCTATTTGCTTCGACTTGACCTTTATTTGCTTTGGTTTAGCCTCTTCTGTCTTGGGCAGGGTTAGGGTGAGAACGCCATCTTCGAATACCGCCTCTGCCTTATCAACCTTGACTTTAACTGGTATGGGAAACGAGCGGCTGAAGCTACCGTAGCGCCGCTCCTTATAGAAGTAATCCTCCTCCTTGACCTCCTGTTCTTCCTTGTGCTCGCCTTTGATATTGATTGTACTATCAGTGATGGAGATATCTACCTCTTCTGGTTTAAAGCCAGGGAGAGAAGCCTTCACAACTACGTCATTTGCAGTCTGATGCATGTCTATAGGCAGTTCTAGCTCTCCAACCCTGGGCCAAAGGCGCGGAGTACGGACAAAACTGTCCTCAAACAGCCTGTCCATGGCATCTCTCAAACTTGTCATCTCTCTGAATGGTTCCCATCTTACAATGTTCATTTTTTTTACCTCCTTTGTGTATTTATATTCTGAGCTCCACTTATAGGAAATTATAAGATAGTTAAATAAATTTATCAAGTATACTAATATATTATATCAATATGTATGGAGCATATATTTGACAAATATTGATAAATTATTTAAAATAGCACAACTAAAGGACTTAGGGTGAACTTTATGCCAGGTAAAGATTATTATTCGATTTTGGGTGTGGCCCGTAGTGCCCCTGAGAAAGAGATAAAGCAGGCTTATCGGCGTCTTGCCCGTAAGTATCATCCTGACGTTAATCCCGGGGATAAGGCGGCTGAGACCAAGTTTAAAGAGATAAACGAGGCATATGAGGTGCTTTCAGACCCGGAAAAGCGCAAAAAGTATGATCAATATGGTGACCAGTGGCAATACGCCGACCAGTTTGCCAAAGCCGGTCAAGGGGCTCAATGGGATTTCAATAAGGGTGGTACCTCCACCACCTTTGATTTTGGTGACTTAGGCGATTTAGGTGACGTCTTTGGTGGTGTTTTTCGGGGCTTTGGTACCGGCCCAGGTACTGCACGACGTTATGCCAGGGCCAAGAGTATGGAATATCCTGTAGAGGTTACCCTGGAGGAGGCTTATCATGGGACAAAGCGTGTTCTTCAACTTCAGGCAGAGGAACCTTGCTCAGTTTGCGGTGGTAATGGTAGGGTTGGCAGAGCGCGGTGTTCTAGTTGTGGGGGTTCAGGCAGGTTGTTAAGACCTAAGAGGCTTGAAGTCAGAATTCCACCGGGTGTCGGAGACGGTTCAAAGGTGAGAATTGCCGGTCAGGGAAGTCAAGGTTATGATGGGACTAAAGGCGACCTCTTTCTGGTAGTGAAAGTACTGCCTCACCGGATGTTTGAGCGCAAGGGCGATGACCTTCATGTCGAGGTGCCCGTATCATTAATCACCGCCATGCTTGGTGGTGAGGTGGGAGTACCCACGCTTAAGGGAAATGTGGCTTTAAAAGTGCCACCGGAGACCCAGAACGGCAAAGTGTTTCGTTTGACAGGTCAGGGAATGCCGCATTTGAACGACTCTTCACGAGGCGACATTTTTGCTAAGGTGAAGGTAGTGCTGCCGACACAATTGACTCCAGAGGAGCGGCAGCTTTTCGAACAGTTGCGAAGGTACAGTCGTGGTTAAGCATTGCCATTGTATTATTGAGGTGATAAGATAGATGAATTCGGCGGGTTCAGAACCGAGATATGTCATCAGCGTCGCGGCTCGCATAGTGGGCATTGAGACGCACACCTTGCGTTATTATGAAAGAATTGGCCTGGTGCAGCCGTATCGTTCCAAGGGGAATATCCGTTATTACTCTGAGGTTGACATTGAACGCCTGCGTCAGATTAAAACCCTGATGAGCGATCTGGGGATTAATTTGGCTGGAGTGGAGGTGGTAATACGCATGGCGGAGAAGATGACAGAAATGCAACGACAAATTCAGGAAATGGAATTTAAGATCGAGAAGCTCCGGGAGGCTGAAACAGCAGTAGAAGGCGAATTGAATAGAGAGATTGATGATGCCTAAATCAAGGACAAGCTTGCAACCTGCCAAATGGCAAATTGTGGCTACTACTGTTCATTGCGATTTGGTCGATAATTTTGTCACTATAATTGTGAACAAAGATTGGACAACTAAATGCATCTGGTATAAGCGGTATAAGCAGAAAGCTCTTGAGGACAAAAAACAGAAATTCGATAGGGAAATGAGGCTCAAGGTGGAGAAATGCCAGGGGCCTGAATGCTCCTATGTTACAGGTTACCGAGATAAGCTAATACGGGAAGAGTTTGGAGGAAAGTAGAGGATAGTTATGAGACCAGAGAAATTCACCGAGCAGGCTAAGGAAGCATTGGCCGCTTCGCAAAGCATTGCCAGCCGTTATCATCATATCCAGTGGGATGTGGAGCATATCTTGCTGGCATTGTTGGAGCAAGAGGGTGGCTTGGCATCTCAGATATTGGAGAAATTGGGTGCGAATGTTGAGGTAGTAAAAAAGCGAGTTGAAGATAGCCTCGACCGTGCTCCTAAGGCGACCCATGAGTCAGACCAAATTTATGCCACGCCTCGAATCGCTCGACTTATGGATAACGCGGCTCGTGAGGCTGACAGGCTTAAGGATGATTTCATCGGCATCGAGCATCTACTGATTGCTATTGTGGTGGAGGGCAAGGGAGAGGCAGCCAAGATTCTGAAGGAGTTTGGGGTAGAACAGGAGAAAATTTATCGGGCGCTTCAGGCTATTCGTGGTAGCCATCGGGTTGACAGTCCGACCGCTGAGAGCAGGTATCGTTCTCTGGAGAAATATGGGCGCGATCTCACTGAATTAGCTCGCCAGGGAAAGCTTGACCCGGTGATTGGACGAGATGAAGAAATAAAGCGGGTTATGCAGGTATTGACCCGGCGCACAAAGAATAACCCGGTTATTATCGGAGAGGCTGGTGTTGGAAAAACAGCTATTGCTGAGGGCCTGGCCCAGAAAATCGCGGCCGGTGATGTTCCTGATTCTCTTAAGAACAAGAGGGTGGTTGCCCTGGATATGGGAGCGCTGGTTGCCGGCAGCAAGTTCCGGGGTGAGTTTGAAGAGAGGTTGAAGGCGGTGATGGATGAGGTTCGCCAGGGTAAGGGCGAGATTATCTTGTTTATAGACGAGCTGCACACTGTAGTTGGTGCCGGGGCTGCTGAGGGGGCTATTGATGCCAGCAACATGTTAAAGCCAGCATTGGCTCGGGGTGAACTCCAGTGCGTTGGGGCAACTACTTTAGACGAGTATAGAAAGCATATTGAGAAAGACAAGGCGCTGGAGAGGCGGTTACAGCCCGTGTTTCTCAGTGAGCCGAGCGTTGAGGCGACTATAGAGATGTTGCGTGGCTTGCGCCCCAGGTACGAGGCCCATCACAAGATAAAAATAGATGACTCTGCCCTGGAGGCTGCTGTAAAGCTTAGCCAGCGTTATATCTCGGACAGATTTCTCCCGGATAAGGCGATTGACCTTATTGATGAGGCGGCAAGCAAGCTGCGCATTGATATGGAAAGCAAACCACCGGATATCAAAGAGCTAGATGCCAAGATAAAAAACCTGCAAGATGAAGAGGAGGCAGCTTCTCAGCGGAATGATTATCAGCAAGCTGCTGAGTTAAGGGCACAAAGGTTGCAGCTTGAACCTGAGCGTGATAGCAAGGAAGCCGAGTGGCGCAAGGAGAAAAAAATCGATAGTGTTGTGGATGAGGAAACTATCGCCGGGCTGGTTTCTAAATGGACGGGCATCCCCGTGTCTCGGATGCTGGAAGGTGAGGCTGAGAAGTTGCTTCATATGGAGGAGAGGCTTCACGAGAGGATAGTGAATCAGGAAGAGGCAGTTTCAGCCATATCCGAGGCTATCAGGCGGGGAAGAGCCGGGCTCAAAGACCCCAAGCGGCCTATAGGCAGCTTCATATTCTTGGGTCCTACAGGTGTTGGTAAGACCGAGTTAGCCAGAGCTCTGGCTCAATTCCTTTTCGATGACGAAGATGCCATGATAAGGCTTGACATGTCTGAGTTTATGGAGAAACATACCGTATCTCGGCTAATCGGCGCACCGCCGGGATATGTTGGTTATGAAGAGGCGGGACAGCTAACTGAGGCGGTGCGAAGGCGTCCGTTTAGGGTGATTCTTTTTGATGAGATTGAGAAGGCGCATCCTGATGTCTTTAACATCCTGCTCCAGATACTGGAGGATGGCAGGCTGACTGATGGTCATGGCAGGACAGTCAATTTCAGGGAAACAGTGGTGATAATGACCAGCAACTTGGGTATGGCTGAATTCACACGTCAGGCAAGTGGGGCAATAGGTTTTTCAACCACCAAGGATAAACAAGATAAAGATGAAATGAAAAGGCTGAGGACTTCTATAGAGAACGATTTGAAAAAGACCTTTCGCCCTGAGTTTCTGAACAGGATAGATGATACTATTATCTTTCGACCGCTTACTGAAGAGCACTTGAAGAAGATTGTTGACCTGCTGATTCTGGAGGTGGAGAAGCGACTCGCTGATAAAAACATAAGCCTGGAGCTGGATGATGAGGCGAAGGCGTGGCTGCTCAAGGAAGGCTACGAGCCAGCCTATGGAGCGCGTCCATTGCGTCGGGCAATCCAACGCCATGTGGAGAATCCTCTATCCAGCCGAATATTGCAAGGTGAAATAAAGGGCGGAGAAACTGTGGTTGTTGGCGTTAGCGGTGATGTGCTAAACTTCACCACCAAGAAAGTCAAGTCAGCTAAGTAAATGGGAAATTCCTCAAGAATGGAAACGATAGCTGCCGAAGATGCAGTCAAGCAGCGGTTATCCACGAGAGATATCACATTAGGTGTTCTGTCCCTGGTCTTAACAATCGCTCTTTGCGTTGTTGCCATCTACTATAAAGATTACCTGCTGGGTGCGAAATATGTAGCCACCTATGGCCTTTTGGGCATGCTCATTGTTGCTTTCCTCGGCGGGAGCTTGTTGAGCATGATAGCCATACCCGTTCCATATTGGCTTTTTGTATTCACGTTGCCATCTGTCCTGGCGCCTCAATTCCAGATGGGAGCGCCTGTACTGGTAGGTTTAATATCAGGGGTGGGTGCCAGTTTGGGACAGCTACTCACTTTCATGCTTGGCTATGGTAGCAGAGACCTTTCTCAGAAGATCGCTTACAGGTTTAATAGAAGCGTGTATGATAGGGCATTGAGATGGGCACAGCAGCACGGTTCTCTGGCTGTCTTTCTTATGTCTGCCATAATAAATCCTTTCCATCTACCGATGACTCTTGCCATGGCATCGCTCCGTTATCCCGCCTGGAAATTCTTCCTTTTCTCTTTACTGGGCAACTTATTAAAGAGTACCTTTATAGCTTTTTGCGGCTATTTCGGGTTGACTTCTCTTTTCCGCTTTCTGGGAATCTAGAAGGGAATAGAATCGAAAAATGTACATATTCTTTTTCTGTATGGTTGGAATATCGCTATGTGTGGTGGGCTGGCAGTTAGTTGTATGGTCTGGTGAGACCTTGCAAAAGAACAATAGATATAAGGTTGCTGTCGCTAATGCCAAAAAAAGCGGTAAACCGTTACTGATAGCTGGAGGGCCATGGAGTAATAGAGGGATTCGCCGGTGGCTGAATATGCCTGCGCACGGTGGCGGTGATGTTTGTCTCGATATTGAGCGCCGGGCGTTCGAAGGTCACCCATGTGGGGTGCTAGCTGACGTCTCCAGAATCCCGTTCTGCGATAAAGCTTTTGGAGCCGTTTTTGCCAGCCACATACTGGAACACCTGCCATCCACTTATCACGCCGATAGGGCATTGGATGAACTTAGCAGGGTGGCAGAAACTGTTTTACTTGCTTATCCTTCTAGACAATCTATAGGGGCATGGCTTCATCCCGGGCATCATCTATGGGTTTGGCAAAAGGGCAATACAATCTATCTTGAGCAGCGGAAAAATTCAACAGGCAAGAAGAGTGCCAGGTATCCCTCTGTTGGCGCGGTCAGGCATGTGCTCCGTTGATTCAGTTTTCCTCCGAAGTCCAAAAATGGCAACAAGGTATTAATTATGACTAGTGGGGATCTGGCTTTGCGTGAAGAAGCCTATCGCCTGGCTGAGCAGCTTTTTGGAAGTGAAGAGTTGGGGAGTGAATTTGCTAATCAACTTATGGATGTTTGCACTAGAACCAAAGGTAAAGACTTTCTCATTGTCCATAATCCTGGTGGTTGGGGACATGCCCGGTTTGACCAATGTCTGGAGTGGGAAAGGGGCATAGTAACCGGAATTAAAAGTGCCGTGGAGGAAATGGGGCACAGTGCTTTTCTGACGCAATATTTACGTAGTGGCATTGGGTGGCGGGAGCAGATGCGTGACTTGAGAGAGCAGTTTCGTTTTTTTGCTTCTAAGGCAAGTTTAATGGCGGCCTGGCTGCAGTTTATTATGGCACATATAAATACTCTCAAGGTTATCCTGGTGGGGGTAAGTCAGGGAGCTGCCTTTAGTAGTGCCGTTATGCAGCAGCTAGGCGGGCGTTATCCTGTCTATAGCATTGAATTGGGCTTTCCCTTCCAGTATAAAGTCTGGAGAGTAATTACCGAGAGGACACTAGCAGTAGAAGATAATGGACTGATGCCTGATGTACTGGTGCAAGGCAATCTGTGGGTTGGAGCTAGAATCCTTATGGCAGCTCCCTTTAAATGGATATGGTATCGTATCAGAGGGAAACGGATAATATTTGCTCATTGCGTTACTGCTCAGGGGCACGAATATGAATGGAGCAATACTGAGATACAAAAGCAAATCAGGGATTTTCTTAAAACTTGTTTTAGCGCTAAAAATAGAAAAGGGTGAGCATGAGTCTGAAGGAGCTTAATGAACGAAAGGTGACATCAGCCATATTGCAAGAGCTATCTCCTCAGCGTTCGTTTGGTCAGCGATCTTTTAGTCTTCACCTATCTGCATGTTTCCGAATAGGAAAAGACTGGCTAGGCAAAAGGTTTTTCACCCTTTTACCTGCGCTTTTTGTTATAGCTATTACAATTGGTATCTTTGTCTATAGAGACAAGATAGTTGAATTTCGTGATTATGGCTATTTAGGAGCTTTCTTAGCTAATTTGGTATCCAATGCCACTATTTTCTTACCCGTGCCTGGTGGCTTGCTGGTTGTTGCGCTTGGCGCTTTTTTATCTCCGTTTTTAGTTGGGCTCGCTGCAGGGGCAGGAGCTGCTATAGGCGAGATGAGTGGCTACATATTGGGCTACAGTGGAAGGATTATAATTAATGACAACAAGGCATATGACAGGTCAGTGCGATGGCTTAAAAAATGGGGATCCCTTACTATCTTTGTTTTCGCAGTAACGCCTTTGCCTTTCGATTTAGCAGCCATAGCCGCTGGTGCTCTGCGTTTTCCTCCGTGGAAATTTCTACTGGTCTGTTGGGCTGGTAAAACCATGTTATCCATAGTTGCAGCACTGGCTGGAGCCTGGGGTTGGAAAATTGTGATGCCTTATTTTAGTTAACATTGTACTTTAGATGTGCTAGTTATGGACATAGAAATTCAGGAGAGACATGCCTAAGTCTAAATCTACATCTAAAGCAAAGCTAGGTACTAAGCCAAAGTCTGGGCCGCAGTCAAAGCTGCAGCCAAAACCAAAGCCCAAGCCGAAGCCGAAAGTAAAGACAGGCCCAAGGCCAAAGCCAGGACCCAGACCTAAACCAAGAAGCTGGCGAGTGGCGCTTCTGTTATCACTTTTCCTGGGGCCATTTGGAGCTGACCGCTTTTATATCGGCAGGACGCGTTCGGCAATTGTTAAGCTTCTGACCTTGAGCTGCTTCGGTATCTGGTGGCTCACTGATTTTATCCTTATTGCAAGCGAGTACCGTAAGGATGCCTGGTGTCGACCTCTGAAACATTAGTGCAGTTTGAGTTTCACTGGGCTTTTTGCTAGACTTTTTGGCGTGGGGCTGTAGCTCAATCGGGAGAGCGTCTGACTGGCAGTCAGAAGGTAGTGGGTTCGAATCCCATCAGCTCCACCAACTGCTTGCAAAAGTTTGCAAATCGTAGCTAATTTTGGCTCAATTTTGTCCACTTAGGTCAAACCGGGGGTTCGGCTCTTCTCAACAAAGCTGACTTTCGTTCAATCCACCGCAGGCAGACTCCATGATGTCGCATTGTGAGAGGATGCAGAATGTGCAAGTGGACTTCAAGCAAATAGATGCCATTTGAACACAGGGGGATGACTCCTGAATCGACCTATCAGAAAAGTGATGAAGTCGCATCCAATGTTTGTTATGTAGTCTTTTCTCGGCAACAGTGGCAAACTAGGAGAAATACTGATCAGAACATCCATCGAAGTTTAGCGATAGCAGCAGCGAAGTATGCTCCTGAAATCGTTCATGCCCGGCGACTGTAAGCGTCTGTTAGCCGACGCATGACCAGTTATATCCAACTTACTAGCCCAGCTCATCAGCATCATTTTGTCAATTTCTTCGCCCTAGCTTCAGCTACAACAATCACCTTCCCTACGAGCGATTTCACCAAGTCGTTAGTGTTATCGTACGTCAAAATCTCAAGAACCCAAGGATACTTCTTGAAGTGTTCAAACATTCCATATTCGTGTTCACCGACTTGCAAGAGTGGCTGCACTGGTACAGAAGGCAATCCTGGCACAATTCTCATTAGTTCTTGTGGTACGCTCTTTGCCTCCGTTATGTCGGCAATAACAAAACGAGCCATGTGTGCAAGCATAGAAATCGTTTCGGTGACATCGCGATTATGTGGCTTTTCGAAATCAAATAGGATGGGAACGTAGTTTCGCGTGCGCAATTCACGACGAAGTGCATCGAGGATGACCTTTCGGTTTCGTGCGAAGCTACCGAGGATAAGAACGACCTTGGCCGTTATTATATCGATTGCTTCACGAACCTTCTTATTGTCTATAAGGAGATGAATGAATTGTGCTAGCTCAAGATTGTCAACAGTGACTTCGGGATCCCCTGAACGAGATATGACGAGAGATTCTTGTCTTGTGTTGTCAAGCTTCAGTCCCCAAGCTGAAATCCCATATATGCGACTGTTAGATACATCTGCGCATTCAAGGTTAGAGTCTAGAAGGATAGCGCCACTGAGGTCAGCTCCCCTTAGGTCGGCACGGCAGAGTTTCGCTTCAGTAAGATTGGCACTCCAAAGATCTGATTCGCGAAGGTCAGAATCACTTAGATCGGCATTTACTAGGAATGCATGGTGTAGGTTCGCCTGGTAAAAGTTCGCTTCCCGGAAGTTAGCTCTCGTCAGGTGTGATTCACTAAGATGAGTTCGATGGAGGTTTGCACGACGAAGATTGGCACCAGCGAGATTTGCCCTATAAAGATCAGCATTGGCTAGATGGGCCTCTTCCAAATCCGCCTCATATATGGTGGCCCATTCGCAATCAGCTCCTTCAAGGTTCGCGCCAGACAGCCGTGAAAAAGTTAAGTCCGCCTTGTATAACCTAGCACCGGAAAGATTGGCCCGGCTAAGATCGACCTTGTAGAGGTGGGCTTCAGCTAGGTCCACCTTGACGTTTGGAGTTTCTTCTCTCCAACGATTCCAAGAAGTAACCCCTGTTTTTAATAGTGCTAACTGTTTTGGGTCTGCCATGTCGAATTGACTTTCCCCAAATAATTATACCACCTATCAAGTTAGTCCCGTAGGCATGGTAGCTTCAGGACAAGGTGTACGACATTTACGCGAACTATGTAGTCGTATTCTATCCTCAATGCCCCCATTATTTCTTCCCCCAGCTAAGTCGTGAACAATCAAGAAGGTAAGGCACTTATAACTGGTAGCTAAGTGCACCTATTAGCGTGTTGTTCAATATCGTTTCCTGATATTATATAATGAGCATACACATAGGAGCTTTGAAATATTACCTTGATAAGCGGTGGTAATTTTACTTGGGAAGCATTAGTTACCAAGTATAGGAGATAAAAAATGGGAATGTTTAATTTATCTCAGCTGGAAAAGAATATAAAAGACTTAAAAAATGAAAATGTGGATGTTCGAAAGAGGGCGGCGGAAAAGTTGGCGAAGTTGGGGAATGCAAGGGCAGTAGAACCGTTTATCGAGGCACTTAAAGATCGTGGAGCCAATGGGGTGCATCTAAGCGCAAGACGTGCATTGGAAAATATAGGAGAACCTGCTGTTGAATCTTTAATTCGGCATTTAGAAGACAAAAATGAAAATATTCGTTTGGGAATTGTAATAGCTCTTGGCACAATACATGATGCGAGAGCAGTAAAACCACTTATTCGAACTTTACGGGATGAAAGTATAAACGTTCGTCGCTGTGCAGCAAAGGCCCTAGGTGAGATTGGGAATATAGAGACTATTGGACCTTTAGTATTTATTTTGCAGGATAAAGAAGAGGTCCTCGAAGTTAAAAAAACTGTGTGTGAAGCTTTGCGAAACCTTGGATGGGAACCTGAAAATAATATGCAGGTCATTTGGTCATTAATCGCAGAACAGAAATGGAATGAAGTTGTGAAGTATAGGGAATTGGCCATAGAACCTCTTATCATAGTTTTGAAAAACAGCCATGAACATAGCGCCATTCAGCTAAGTTTAGGGCTCACTCTTGGAGAATTTGGAATTCAAGCAGTGGAGCCACTCACTCAAGTTCTAGATATTATGGATTTTGAAAAAAATCCAAATGAACATCTGATAGAGGAATATTTAACAAATGGAATCGTACCTACGGGTGCTTGGTACGCTCGACAAGGATCTGCATTCGCTCTAGGAGACATTGGAGATAGAAGAGCAATAGCACCTCTTATCAGAGCATTACTTGTTTCTTATCATTTACATGAATGCATTCAGCCCCATTTATCGGACGCATTATGGCAGGCATGGCGGAATTTGGACGATGCATTGCATGACTTTCAGCGAAGCGCTATAAGGACTCTTGGTAATATAGGTGATGATACAGCAGTTGATGCTATTATACAAGGTCTGAAGAGTGAGAATTCCTCAATTCGTCAATGTGCAGCAGAAGCTCTTGGAAATCTTGGAGCAGATAGGGCTATGGATCATTTACGAAGACTTCTTGCTGACCATGAGGAAGTCGTCGTAAATGTCAAATCGGTTACTGTTGCAGAGTCTGCAAAAGAGGCCTTAGATAAGATAAAAAATAGAAGAAAATGAAGGCCCTGCTGGCTATTATGCTGTATTTTGGGATCCTGCTCATGGAGAGTGTTGTATATTATTTCCTAGTATTTGCCATCGTAGGAGCACAAAGTAAAAGTCCGGATTATGCATTGCACTAGAGCCTGCTTTGGTTAGAGAAAATCCGAACTGCTGGCAGATAAATATAATCTAAGTCTAAAAAATAGGGCGCTTATATCTTGCGCATGATAGCACTACGTTTGTTATAATTGCGACAAACGATGGACTATGCGATGAGGCGGAAATCCAGGGCAAAAGTTCTTCTTTCCGTCCAGTGAGCCCCACCACTGCTTGCAAAAATTTGCAAATCGTAGCTAATTTTTGTGCAAATTTTACCAGTCCATATTCTAAATCTTTCTCCCTCGGCACTAACACAGTCCTTGTATGTTCTATTTTTGGCGGGCCTTCGCTATACCAGAGACAACCATGTGAGTAGTATAATATACGAAAAGCTTGTTGTGGAGATGACCATGGAAAATGTTCTTGAACCCAAAGATATATACAGAATTGAAGTAATAAATGATAATCCTAAATTAACATCACTCATGAAGAATAATATCAAAGGCATCTTGTGTGTGCCTGAGAATGTTACCAGACAATCTCAACATAACGTGTTAATGCCTCAGACTTATGATTTCGCAAAATGGTTAAAAAAGAACAAGGGAGATATCACCATTGATGTAGCAGAGTCAGAAGGCGTTAAAAGCTTGCACTCGCAGGATTTCTGGATTCCTATAGTTATTCTAGCTAGTGATGTTTCTGTGCAAGTATTCCTTGGCTTGGTATCCAGCTACATCTACGATCGCATCAAAGGTGCGCTGAAACATGATAAGGCAAACATTCATGTTCAAGTTTATTATAGAGAGACTGCTGAGGAAGTCATAAAGAAATTCTCGTATGAAGGTAGTGTGGAAGGTTTTGAAAAAGCTGCTAAGAAATTTAATATAAACACGTTCTTGGGCTAATTCGTGATGTTTGGCACAGATATCTGTAAAGTTATGGCTGAATCTGTATGGGTAAAGATATCATATGCACTACAATTAATTCAGAAGTTTGATCTGAATGAAGCTAGCAAAGAATTAGAGCTTGTAACCGGAATAGTAGCAAAGAAAATAGATGAGTTCCCTGATAATTACCCCGATGACGTATTCAATGATGGTTTCATACTCAAACAATTCGTAAGCCTTTTCAAGGATTACGTGTCATATTGGAAATTATTGGTGTCTAACAAATTCTCTGAATCTTGGTCAGCTTTACAGGATGTTCAAGACCGATTACGCACAATCTACCGTTTTACAAATGAACCAAGACCCCCAATATTAAGTCATATTGAAAGACAATGTGGCGAGTTGGAGAAGCTTTATCCGTATCGGGTTTTCTTGAGCACTGGCATGGTTAAAGAGGAAGCAGAATGTAGTCTATGCGGAAAGTCAATTGATAGTTTTGAATGCGAACACATTGCAGGTGAACTCTATAGGGGACGCCAAGCTTATGGTGTCGTAAAAAAAATTAGACAACTTGACGAGGTATCTTTTGTTTTGAATCCAGCAGACAAAAGATGCACAGTTCAAATTGTGGATACTTCTGAGCAGTTCAACGGTGTTGCTTATTTGGCTCAAGGTATAAGAGATAAAGTTCTGGAGCCATTGAGTTTCAATCATGTAGAATTTAAGAAAATTAGGAAACCCAATGATGTGATTCCTGTAGTTGATAGGAATGAGCCTTGTCCTTGCGGAAGTGGTAAAAAGTTTAAGAAATGCTGTATTAACAAGAGTTATATAGAGACAACCCATGTAGTAATTATTCCAGAGCATATCAACCCAGCAAATCTGCTTCACCTATAAAACCAAGATTTTTCGAGTTAGATTCTATGTACACATTTGTCCATAAAGCTACAGGAGTGGAGACAGATAGAACAAACACTCTTTACTTGGTAGAGCCGCTTGAGAGGAGGAGACGTGACCTTAAGGGAAGCAATTGAAAAAGTCTTAATAGAACATGGGGGCGTGTTGACTACGGAGGAAGTCTGTGAGCAGATTAGGACCAAAAACCTCTTCACGAAAAAGAATGGCACATTTCCTGACCGCTCGTATGTCTTGTTTGGAATAAAAAACTACCTGGATGATTTTGAAGTCACAATAGGGCTTAAGACATAGTCTCTGGCTCTCATGAAAGACCTATGGTGGGTGGGATTCCAACCCATGTAACAAGTGCATGGGTTGGTTATAGGAAGCCTAAGCTGCTGACAGAGAGACAGAATCGCAGACTAAATGAGGGGCTTCTGACTTGCGCTTGTCAGCATTCCGTTGCTATAATCTCGATAAATTGTGGGCTATGTGGCAAGGCGGAAAGCCAGGGCAAAAGTTCTTCTTTCCGTCCAGTAAGCCCCACCAACTGCTTGCAAAAGTTTGCAAATCGTAGCTGATTCTGGCGCAAATTTGCTCGTGCTACTTGCTGAATCTTTTAGCAGATTATTCAAATACCGACAGCCCGGCTCTAGAAGATTATAGTAGTAAGCAGGGACGAGTGCCCTACCCCCAGCAATTGTATCACTTCTTAAGTTAGTGTTGCTATAGCGTAAATTGGGAGTGTTATTTCTGGAGCGGGTATCATCCCATTTTTGTGCGCCTGATAACCCATGCCCTGGATGGACTGCAGACGACCAGGACCATGACAAACGCTGCAGAACCCAGGAGTCCGAACATCCACTGGGGATCGGGATAGACGTCAAACACCACCCGGATTCCACTTCCCCATATAAAAAGAAAAAAGGCGGTCATCACCAGGATTGCCCATTCAGTCAGACGGTTCCCCCGCGCAAAGATGGTGTACATGTGGGGAAGGATTTTTCCGAAGAGAATGTACAGCCCCACCACGATGGCCAGCGACCCCACGATGAAGATGACCCAGGGAGAAAGTTCTAGCCCACGGTTGAAATTGCCAGTATCGCCGTGGGTTGCCCATGACCGCATTATGATATAGTTGATGAGTTCCATTAAGTTGGCTATGACGAACCAGAAGATGGTGTGAAAAAGCCATTTTCTTCCTTGCGTACCTTTCCGCTGCATCAGAACAAGGCCAAGTGTCACGATGGCCGCATGGACAACCAGCGGGCTCACCCCGATGATTGCTGCGGCGCGGAGATGACCGGAGGCAAATAGTTCGGAATAATGGACTCCTTCATCCCATCCATCCAGCGTTAAGGGATTGCCCCAGACAATGTCAAGAGGGCTTCGCATGTGCCCGAGGAGCCAGGCGACGGTGCTGTGGGTAAACTCGTGCATGACGACGAGCACAGCCTGGAGGATGGCGAACGTCACTACCACGATTACCAAGTATACCAAGGTTTCCCGTATGCGTTCTGAAGCAGTCATAGTTCGTTACTCCGTTAGCTAATACAAAAATTACCAATAATGCAATAATAATTACCGCGGCATTACCCACCAAACATTACCTGCACCCAGAAATTGTACACTTCTCAAGTTAAAGTTACCAACATTGCAGACTCTGTGGCAGATAGTCTGTAGTTGAACGAACTATTTGGCCTTACCTGATTGAACGAAAGCCTGTATTGTTCAATCTATCTAATTAGTGAATCTGAAATTTAAACTAAAGGTTCTACCTCTTGGTATCCCAACTTCACCTGAGGGGATTCGAACTATATAGCCATCAAGAAACCACAATGCTACCCTTCTGTATATTCACACCTCAATTGTGCCACCTACAGCCGGCAAGCTGACCTCGATTCCACTGTCACCCAACCGTTCTGTATAGAAATCTGGATGCTCGCTGTGGACGGGGATGAGGACCTCGGGCTTTATGCCCCGAGCCACCTCGAGCAAATCTGGACCGCAGGCGTGACCGGAGGCGTGTAAACCCCTCTCTCCTTTGGGTATTTCCCACTCGACCTTTTCAAACTTGCCATCCTCAGAGCGTGTTTTAACCTCCACTGGAAGACCAAACTTCTTAAACTTGAAATGGTCAAGCCAGCTATGCAACCTGCGGAAATCAATCTCCTGCTCCTCATCGTGAGGCTCGCTGGAGCTGAAAACATAAAGGCTGCCCGACCTGGGGCGAAGGCTGGGCAACTCGTTTATGTCCCAGAAGCTGAAACAGAGTATAAATTTGTCTTCTGCCGAACGCACATCTTCTGCCAGAATCATCTTGCCGCCGTACTCTTTGCACAGGTTCTGCACCCACAGGTTGGGGCTCTTGCTGGCAATGGTGTCCTGATATATTACGATGCTCCCCTCCTGCCCAATATCAGGAATTTCTGCCTCCAGCAGACGCATGGTCTTTAACAAGTAGGCGTCCCTGGGCAGTATAGCCAGCTTCCTGCCCGTGTCCCGGGCAACCTGCAAAAAAGTCAGCAGTCGGTTCACGTCCCGGGGAGGGAAATCGGCGATAACCATGCCAGTAGCGCCTTTTATAGCCTTAAAACCATTTTCATACACTTCACTTTCGGCCACATTCGTCTTACGAGTCACATTGGTGCCTTCCAGTATAAGCGCCCTGGGATGCAGGCTTCCGGCGTCCTCAATGAATTTCCTCGTAAGCTCGGCACGCTTACCGTGCAGCCGTAAATCTCCGCTGTAAATGACCCAGCCGGAGCCGGTCTCGATGCCCCAGGCACAGGCGCCGGGTATGGAGTGGTCGACGGGAAAGCAGCGCAGGTTCAAGCTGCAGCCGCTGTGACTGTTCAGTGGACAGGAGATGAGCGGTTTTTGCGCCGGAGATTTGAGCCAGAACTTAACGGCATCTTCGCTCAAGGATTTTAGCTCTGCATCAGCAAGGCAGAATTGCCGCTGCTGTTTTTTGTCACCGGTAAGTAGCGCCTCCTGTTTCCAATTCGAGGGACGCCCCGGTTGTTTATGGTCGAAATAACACACCTGCTGGTCGAAGTCAGCCTTACCTGAATCCTGAACGGACTTGGCGATAAAGGCGGTAGTTGCAGTCGAATAGACCGGTATATAATCCTTGAGAAAAGCAATATGTCCCGAGTGGTCAAGATGGGCGTGGGACAGCAGCACGCCGTCAACACGGTCAAGTTTGCGGTAAAGAGAGCTATGACGGAACTGCTCCCACAGCCCCGGCGTAACCAGGTCATCACGATAAAGCCCCTCCAGCGGCGGCAGCAAGCCCATTGCCAGCGGGTCGAGCAAGCCAGCGCCGCCGCGGGGCTTCAGGTATTCCTCGTAGAACTGCTTGTGCTTTTTGTAGGGGAAGCCGAAGTCAAGGAACAGGCGACACTCTCCGTCTTCTAGGAGAATCTTGTTGCCGCCGATTTCGTTGATGCCGCCGTAGAATGTCAGCCGGACCATAACCTACATCCTGTTGTTATAAGTCTAGCGCAGCGGGCGTCTGGAGGCAAGGAGGGCGAAGAATGTCATTGCGAGCCCTTCGTTTCGTGTCATTCTGAGAGAACGGAGTGACCGAAGAATCTAACTCAGGGTAAACTCCGCGGCAATCTCGGTGGTGGAAAAAACGCAAGATTCTTCGCTGCGCTCAGAATGACAGGGGCAAAGGACTGAGAGATGACAGGGAACGAATTTAAAAGTTAAAAGCCAAAAGTCAAAGGTACAGGTGAAAAGTAAAAGCTCACCCTCGCCTTAATCCTCTCCCATCGAGGAAGAGGAAAAAAATTAACAATTGACAGCCTGGCTGAATTGCAGTAGGATAATTGCCAATGAAGAAAGAGTTGATGGATATATTAGCCTGTCCGGTGTGCAAAAGCTCGCTTAAACTGAAGGTAACTGAGGAGAAAGAGGGCGAGGTAGTTACCGGCTCGCTCTTCTGTAAAAAGTGCAACCACAGCTACCCCATCACGGAAAGCATACCCAACCTGCTGCCGCCAGACATGGAAGGCTAAGAAACCTTACCTGTCGTTCTGAGCGCATCATTTACTGTCATTCTGAGCGCAGCGAAGAATCTTGAGACCCTTCCCTAGCGTTCAGGGGGACAAGTAAAAAGCCAGGCATGGAAGGCTGACTATTCAGGGCTGTAGGCGATGCAGCTTTGTGGAGACTCCCAGACCTGCACGCTTGCCAGCGAAACCCCACCGGAGAAACGACCTTTAAGCTGGTCATAGATAGTGGCGGCGATATTTTCCGAAGAGGCGTTGATTTTATCGAAGGGCGGCACATCGTTGATGCAGGTGTGGTCGAACCGGGCGAGGGCCTCGTTCAGATGACGCTTCAGCTCCACGAAATCATAAGCCAGTCCTGTCTCATTAAGTCTGTCAGCCTTCAAGGTGACGACCACCTTGAAACGGTGCCCATGCAGGTTCTCACATTTCCCGCCATAGTCTCTTAGATAATGAGCGGCATCGAAATGCCCTTCAACAGATATTTGATACATCTTGCCTCCTGTTCATAAGTTCCTCGGCTTCAGCCCACTTACGGACTCCGGTCACAGCCCCCAAATCACCGAGCAGCTTTTTGACAGTCTTCTTGTTCACAGGATGAACCAGGTCCGGGTCAATTTCAGCCAGCGGCACCAGCACGAAAGCCCGCTCCACCAGCCGGGGATGAGGTATGGTCAATTTCTTATCGCTTATAACCTCGTCATCATAGAGAAGTATGTCTATATCGATGGGTCTGGGTGCGTTGGGAAAACTGGATACTCTGCCCGATTTAGCCTCGATTTTCTTAGCCAGACGCAGAAGCTTTTCAGGATTTAGCTCGGTGGAGATACGGCACACGGCATTAAGGAAAAGAGGCTGCTCCTTGTAGCCTGAAGGCTCTGTTTCATAGACAGAGGATACCTGTTCAATTACCACATGTTTTGACAGCAACTCCAGGGCTTGAGCCAGGTTATGCTTCCTGTCTCCTAGATTTGAGCCTAGACCGAGATAGACGGTTGTCAATGCTGGCTCCTCCTGTCCCGTATAATAGCATCGCTCATGCGGCAAACGCGCACCATCTCTTTAACATCATGCACTCGGATTATGTCGGCACCTTTAGAGATACCGATGGCGACGCTGGCTGCCGTGCCCTCCAGGCGTTGCTCCGGGGGCAATTCCAGAACAAGCCCAATCATCGATTTACGTGAGGTGCCCAGAAGGATTGGCCTCCCCAGTACTTTAAGCTCGTCAAGCCGGCGTACCAGCTCCAGGTTCTGCTCCAGTGTCTTGCCGAAACCGACGCCCGGGTCAACGATGATATTATCCCAGGGCACGCCTGCATCCAATGCCACATCTATAGCTCTCTTCAGGTCGGCAATAACCGCCGGCACGATATTTGGCTTGGGCTCGTCTCTCTGATTGCTCATCAGTATTATGGGCACGGTTCTCTGTGCTGCCAGTTCAGCCAGTCTCGGCTCCTTCTTCAACCCCCAGATATCATTGAGCATGTCTGCGCCGGCATCCAGAGCCCGGCGAGCCACCTCGAATTTATAGGTGTCAACGCTCAAAGGCACTTCCACTTTACCGGACAGCCGCTCCAGCACCGGTATCACCCGCCGCAACTCCTCATCGACTGTTAGGGGAGCCGAATTCGGGCGTGTAGATTCGCCGCCGACATCGAGTATGTCGACACCTTCAGCAACAAAGCGCCGCGCCTGAGTCACCGCGGCATCGATACTATCCAGTCCGTCACCGGAAAAGGAATCGGGGGAGACATTGATAATCCCCATCACGTAGGTACGTTCTCCCCAGCGGAAGGTTGCTTCCCCACAACAGGTGACACTCGTAGAGGAACCACACCTTTCCTTTCTCCATTGAAGCAACGAAGCCTTGCTAATCCTGTCAGCCATCAGGTCTCTATTCTACCACGCAAGGCGATGTGTTATGTAGTCAATGTGTGAGACTCTTCCCATTCCCCTTCGCTTTCGGCTCAGGGTCAGGGTCAGACATGTGACTATACGCTATTCAATTCTCGGCTAAATATGTTACAATGCTCTATCTGCGGCAATCGCATATGGGAAGGTAAAGCATATGGGAACTGAGGAAAAAATCACCGAATTAAGAGAGTTAAGAGAAAAAGCTATGGCTGGTGGCGGAGCTAAGCGCATGGAAACGCAGCACAAACAGGGCAAGCTTACCGCCAGGGAAAGAATCCAGCTTCTCTTCGACCCTGACACCTTTGAAGAGCTAGACCCGTTTGCCCTACACCGCTGCACTGACCTCGGAGCAGAAAAGCAGAAGGTTCTCGGCGATGCCGTAGTCACCGGATATGGCAAAATCGATGGCAGAACCGCCTTCGTCTTTTCCCAGGACTTCACCGTTTTCGGCGGTTCTCTGTCAAAAGTGGCTTCGGAAAAAATCTGTAAAGCCATGGACCTGGCAGCTCAAAACGGCGCCCCCATAATAGGGTTGCTCGACTCAGGCGGCGCCCGAATACAGGAGGGAGTAGAAAGCCTGGCAGGCTACGGTGACATCTTCATGCGCAATACTATATATTCAGGTGTCGTACCTCAGATTTCGGCGGTTATGGGACCGTGTGCCGGAGGCGCTGTCTATTCGCCAGCCATAACCGACTTCATCTTTATGGTCAAGAACACAGGCCAGATGTATATTACCGGCCCGGCAGTAATTAAGTCGGTTACCGGTGAAGAAATCAGTTTCGAGGCACTGGGCGGCGCTATGACACATGCCATCAAAAGCGGCAACTGCCACTTTGTTGCCGATGATGACAAACAATGTCTTGGGGCAATACGCCGACTGCTAAGCTTTCTGCCGCAAAACAATCTGGATGACCCACCTTTCCTGGATACAGCCGACGACCCAAACAGAATGGACGAGGAATTGCTCCACGTTATCCCCGATGACCCGAACAAAACCTACGATATGAAAAACGTCATACTCAAAATTGTAGACAACAGCGATTTTGTAGAGGTACACGATAATTTTGCCAATAATCTCATCGTTGGCTTCGCCAGGATGGGCGGATACAGCGTGGGGATAGTAGCCCAGCAGCCAGCAGTATATGCCGGCGCCATCGACGTTGATGCCGCAGATAAGGGCGCCAGGTTTGTCCGTTTTTGCGATTGCTTCAACATTCCTTTGATTACGCTTGTCGACGTACCCGGGTATATGCCAGGCAGCGAACAAGAATACAGGGGCATTATCAGGCACGGCGCCAAGTTCCTATATGCCTACGCTGAAGCCACAGTGCCGAAGATAAGTATCATCACACGCAAAGCTTACGGCGGAGCTTTTGTGGTCATGAGCAGCAAAAACCTGCGCGGCGATATTAACTATGCCTGGCCAACGGCTGAAATCGCCGTTATGGGACCTGATGGTGCCGTTAACATCGTCTTCAAAGACGCCATAGACAAGTCGGAAAAACCGGAGGAGACAAGGCAAAAACTGATTGCTGAGTACAGAGATAAATTTGCCAACCCCTATATTGCTGCTAGCAAGGGCTATATTGACGATGTTATAGACCCCAGAAGCACACGGCCGAAAGTAATTAAAGCACTGGAAATGCTGCGCAACAAGACCGATACCAATCCGCCGAAAAAACATGGCAATATCCCGCTATAGAGAGTAATTAAAATGAACAAAACTGTGGTGGCCGCAATAACGGGGGCGATTAACGCCTACATGGAACAGGAGGGGCAAGCCAAAGCAGTGCCTGCTAGAATGGTGCCTTACCCTGCAACCAGCCCATGGCGGCTTTTCGGACGTCAGGAACTAATGAGAGCCAGAACTAACTGGCACATAAAAAGAGCTAACCGATAGCAATTCCGACTATGGTATTTACTGAGGAGGAGGAGATATAGAATATGAGCCCCGAGAAGGAAAGCGGCAAGAATCCATTAAAAATTACTGACCTCACCCTGCGTGATGGCCATCAGTCTCTTTTTGCCACCAGGATGCGAACCGCTGACATGGAGCCCATTGCCCCGGAGATGAACAAGATAGGATTCTGGTCCATGGAGGTCTGGGGTGGTGCCACATTCGATGTCATGACCCGGTTTTTGAATGAAGACCCCTGGGAAAGAATCCGCATCTTGAAAAAGCTGATGCCCGATACCAAGCTGCAAATGCTGCTTCGCGGTCAGAACCTGGTCGGCTATCGTAATTATGCCGATGACGTGGTCACCGCATTCGTTCATCATGCTGCTGATTGCGGTATCGACGTATTCCGCGTATTCGATGCCGTCAATGACGAACGCAACTTCATAACTGCCTTTAAAGCTATACAGGATAAGAAGAAGCATATCCAGGGAACGCTGTGCTACTCGCTTACAGAACCCAAGCTGGGCGGTCCTATATACAACATCGAGTATTTCATAAACAAGGCACTTATCATCCAGGATATGGGAGCCGACAGCCTGTGCATCAAGGACATGGCTGGACTAATTGCACCGGACGATGCCTACGAGCTAATCAAAGCTCTGAAGCAGGCTCTTAAGATACCGGTCAATTTACACAGTCATTTCACCAGCGGCATGGCTTATATGAGCTTCCTGAAAGCCATCGAGGCTGGAGTTGATTTCATAGATACCTGCATTGCTCCCTTCGCCTTGCGCACCTCTCACCCGGCAGTAGAGCCAATTGTGGTTGCACTCAGCGGTACTCCCAGAGATACCGGCATCAAATTAGAACATCTGCTCAAACTGGGCGAATATTTCGAGTCTATCGCACCTAAATACAGGGACTTTTTGGACACAACCAAGATATCGGTTATTGACACCGGCGTGTTATGGCATCAAATACCCGGTGGCATGTTCAGCAACATGGTTGCACAGCTAAGAGAAGCCAATGCCCTCGACCGCCTGCAGGAAGTATATGCCGAACTTCCCAGGACGCGGAAGGAACTGGGCTACCCGCCACTGGTAACCCCAACCAGCCAGATAGTCGGCGTCCAAGCAGTTCAGAACGTGCTCTTTGGCAGATACAAGATGGTATCCAAAGAAGTCAAAGACTACGCCTATGGGCTGTACGGCAAGCCACCAGCCCCCATCGATAAGGAGATACAGAAAAAAGTACTCAAAGGCTATGAACGAGGGGAAAAGCCAATTACATCCCGACCGGCAGATATTCTTGAGCCTGAACTGGCAAAAGCCAAAGAGGCTACTAAAGATATTGCTAAAGATATAGGTGACGTACTTACTTACGCACTTTATCCTCAGACAGGCATGCGTTTTCTGAAGTGGAAATACGGTTTAGAGACACCACCGCCGGAAGCCAAGCCAAAGACTCTGGAAGACATAAAGAGAGAAGAAGAGCTTATCGCCAAAGCCAGAGCCGGCAGAGTGGTGGGCAAGGTCGAAGGGAAAGCGCCAGCTAAAGGACCTGCGACTAGAACATTCAATGTCTTCGTTGGCGACGAATATTACAAGGTCGAGGTCGAGCCTACAGGTGGCCAGTTTACGTTTGCCCCACCTCTGGCATATGCCCCGCCGCAGCCCACGGCAGCACCACCAGCAGAAAAGGAGGCTCCAGCACCTTCCAAACCAACGGTCGCTACCGGTGAGACTCCAGTACTTGCCCCGATACCGGGCACCATCATCCGCTATCTGGTGAAAGAAGGCGATACGGTCAAGCCTAACACGGGCATAGTAGTTCTGGAAGCCATGAAGATGGAAAACGAAATAGTCGCTCCAGTCGCTGGCAAGATTAAATCCATAAATTGTAAACATGGCGACAAAGTAAGCGGAGGCGCTGTACTCGCCATAATCGGTTAGGCTTCAATGGGGAAAACCCTGAGTGAGAAAGTCCTAAGTGAGAAATCAGGAACCGATGCCAGAGCCGGCGATATAGTCATTGCCCCAGTAGACTTAGCCTTTGTTCAGGACACCACCGGCCCTTTAACTGTACGCCAATTCAAAGAGGTCAAACACGGGCGCCTGGCCAATCCACAGCGAACCGCCATCTTCCTTGACCATGCTATACCCAGCCCCAACCGGGAACTGTCAAATGACCATAAATTTTTGCGCCGATTCGCTGATGAAAACGGCTGCCTGATTTTCGAAGGCGGCAGTGGAATATGCCATCAGCTGGTGGCTGAAATGTTTGCCAATCCCGGGGATATCATCGTCGGTGCCGATTCCCATACAGTAACTGCCGGAGGTCTAGGTGCCTTTGCTACCGGGATGGGTTCCAGCGATATCGCCATTGCCTTCGCTCTGGGCAAAACATGGTTCAGAGTACCGGAGACCTTCAAAATCAGTGTCAGCGGCAGATTTCAAAAATGGGTTGATGTCAAAGACCTTGTCCTACATCTTATTGGCGCACTGGGAGCTGACGGCGCCACCTACAAAGCATTAGAATTCAACGGTGACACAGTAGCCAGCATGACCATCTCACAACGCTTGACCATAGCCAATATGGCGGTAGAAGCCGGCGCCAAAGTAGGCATTTTCCCCAGCGACAACGTCACCAGAAGATACCTGGCAGCTCAAGGCAGAGGCAATAAATACAGGGCTCTCCAACCGGATGCCGACGCCAATTACGAACGCTCTGTAATCATCAACACCTCCGAACTCGAACCTATGGTAGCCATGCCTCACACAGTGGATAATGTGGCTCCAGTAAACATGTTAGCCGGTACCAAAATCGACCAGGTATTCATCGGCACCTGCACCAACGGCCGACTCGAAGATTTAGCCGTAGCTGCCGCCATTCTCAAAAAGAAGAAGCGCCACCCAAGCGTCAGGTTAATCATAGCTCCGGCGTCACAGCAAGTCCTGACCAAAGCCATGAGGATTGGCTATATCCAGGTCCTGGCTGCAGCTGGTGCTATGATACTCCCACCCGGATGCGCCGCATGCCTCGGTCTTCACCAGGGTGTTCTTGGCGACAACGAAGTCTGTCTATCGACAGCTAACCGCAACTTCAAAGGTCGAATGGGCAATCCTGAAGCCTCGATATACCTTGCCAGTCCAGCTACAGCCGCAGCTTCAGCATTAACCGGCGAAATCACCGACCCGAGAAAGGTATCATGATGCCCGACAAAATCCTTGAAGGTAAAGCTTTCAAGTTCGGTGACAGCATATCTACCGACCATATCATACCGGGTAAATACGCGAACTTGAGAAGCAATCTGTCGGAGTTAGCCAAACACGTTATGGAAGACGCCGACCCAAGTTTCGCCGAGAAAGTCAAGCATGGCGACTTCATAGTTGCCGGCAAGAACTTCGGGCTTGGTTCCAGCCGTGAACATGCTGCCTTAATTATTAAAATGGCTGGAGTGAGCGCTATACTGGCAAAGTCGGTTGCCCGCATCTTTTTCAGAAACGCCATAAACCAGGGCTTACCAGTCCTGATTTGCGATACTGACAAGATTGACGGCGGTGATAAAATAGAGGTGAATCTAAACACAGGTGTAGTTACTGACCTGACCAAAGATTCCAAACTAACCTTTGGCAAAATTCCGAAGGTCATGCTGGACATACTCGATGAAGGTGGACTCGTTCCTTATATAACCAAACACGGCAACTTTGAGCTCTGATATTTTAAGAGATTTATTGTCACCCTGAGCGATAGCGAAGGGTCGGGAGATTTTTCGCCCTGCTCAGAATTACAGATACGGGCGTAAAATAATAATCAACTTTTGAATGGTAGCACGAATCATGGCTTACAAGTTGACTCTTATCCCCGGCGATGGAATTGGTCCTGAAATTACCAAGGCGACTGAAAGAGTACTTGAAGCTACGGGCATTGAATTCGATTGGGATATTGAAACAATTGGACAGGAAGCTCAGGATAAATTCGGCACACCTCTACCTGATTATGTCCTCGAATCTATAAAGAAGAACAAGGTAGCCCTGAAAGGCCCGGTAACCACACCGATAGGCACCGGTTTCAGGAGCGTCAATGTAGCCTTAAGGCAAAGTTTAGACCTCTACGCCTGCCTTCGCCCGTGTAAAACCTACCCCGGCGTCCCCACGCCGTTTGAAAACGTAGATATAGTGATTGTCCGAGAGAATACGGAAGACCTCTACAGTGGAATTGAATTCGCCAGGGATACCCTGGGAAGCGCTAGCCTGGCAAAGCTTATTCTCGAGACTACACAGATAAAAGTTAAAGAGGATTCCGGTTTCAGCATAAAAGCGATTTCTGAAACAGCGTCAAAGCGTATCGTTAAATTCGCTTTTGAATACGCCCGCGCTAATAATAGAAAGAGGGTCAGCGCTGCTCACAAAGCCAATATACTGAAGTTCTCTGACGGTCTCTTTCTGGCTGCCGCCCGTGAAGTAGCCAGTGGATATCCAGACATAGAATTCGAAGATGTAGTTATCGATGCATTGTGCATGCGCCTCGCCAGAAACCCTAAACACTACGATGTCATCGTCCTGCCCAATCTCTATGGAGACATCGTCTCCGACCTTTGTGC
>Ga0209610_1000169_pt1 | contig 33444 bp, 35 predicted proteins | sample LakKivw275mmetaG_FD_184137 | JGI IMG/M metagenome (GOLD analysis project Ga0209610, IMG submission 184137) | Anoxic lake water microbial communities from Lake Kivu, Rwanda to study Microbial Dark Matter (Phase II) - Lake Kivu water 275m metaG... | ecosystem: Environmental > Aquatic > Freshwater...
GTGCCTGCTATGTGCACCGTTTTTCTGCCCCTGTGCGGCCGACCCAGCTTATTCAGCAGCGATTCGACCCTGCGCAGGTCGAAGTTGGCCGCGTTATAGGCTGAGGCCGGCGAAACCTCATAATCCGTGAGTCCCGCCAGATATGCGGCGGCGGCGATATAGTCCATCGTAGACTGAATTATAGCATTGCGTGACACGGCAGGCAGAGGTAGCCGTTCTTGCCGGAGGGAATAAACACGCGGCGGCTTCAGAGCTTTACGAACTTGGGCATGAGACGGCCCTTCCAGAGCGCCTTCCCCTGCATGGTCAGGATCATGGAAGCGAAGGCGATCACCGTCATGAAAATAGCACTGAAGGGGTAGAATAAGACGACGTACAGGGGAAAATGGAAACGCATATTGCTGACCGTCCACAGAACCAGGTTGAGAAAGACGGCAATCCCGGCCATGACTGTTATCTCAAGAGGGATCTGAGGCTGGGCCAAGCCTATTCCCAGCACAATTGGCGGGCTGACATAGAATATCAGCACCAGCATATACATCAATGTAATGAAATAGGGATCGAAGTTGAAGGTGGCGAAGGTGCTCTTGGTCAATCCCTTCCAGGTCTGGTTGAAATCACGGTACATCCTGCAGGACACCAGGCCGCCGCCGTCCAGCAGTTTATATTTAAGCCCCATGGCATGCACCCGCCTGCCGATGGCGATATCGTCGACCACGTTATGCCTGACTGCCGCATAGCCGCCTGCCGCATCATAGGCGTCCCTGCGGAAGACCAGGAACTGCCCGAGTATGGCAAACAGCAGCGGGTTACGCTGGAGGCGGGTCAGCTCCAGCGGCACTCCGCACAGCATGCCGAGATAAAAGGCTGGAATGCTCAGCAGTTCGGACCACGAGACAACGATCTGCCGGGGCAGCGCCGAAATCAGGCACGTATCCTCGGCTATCATGGCAGAGGCTGCGCCGCGCAGCATACCCGGCTCGTGGAAGGTATCCGCATCGACAAAAACCAGCAATTCGCCGTTTGCGGCCTCTGCAAGCTGCGAGCAGGCCCAGTGTTTGCCCAGCCAGTCGTCGGGCAGCGGCTTACCTTTCATCAGCACAAGCCCTGGATCTCTGGTTGCAAGCTCCTGCAGTATTTGCCAGGTGCGGTCAGTGGAGTTGTCATCCAGAACAATAACCTGGAAATCGGGGTAATCCTGTGCCAGCAGGTCGCCCGCGCACCTGCCGATGTTGGCCTCTTCGTTGCGGGCCGGGACCAGCACCGAACAGCGTGGCCAGGCAGCGGGCGCCGGGTAACTGTTAAGACGCCGCAGATACCGCATATTAAAAAGCGATACTGTCAGCAGTACTACCAGGCTGACCACTATAGCTGACTGTATGTAGAACAGGATATCTAAGAATAATATTTGATACACTCGGTCCTACTACTTTAATATAAGGGCCTGTATTGTCCCAGATTACGCATCAGTCATGGGATCTTGCTTTTGGGTAATTTTCGGTTCTTCCAGGTAGCCCGGCCGGAGAGCGTGAGGTACATGGACGAGAATGAAATTGCCGTGATCAGCGACACGCTGACCGGATAAAACGGGATCGTATAAAGCGGCAGCTTGAAGCGCAGATAATAACCGGTGAACAGCAGCAGTGATGCTATTATAGATATGGCTGCCAGCCCCAGCGATAATACAGGGGGATAGTTCGGCATCTTGTGCACGCCAAGTTCTATGACAGGCGCCCAGAATGCGAAATTGATCCACAGCCAGGTGATAAAGGAGAGCGGCACATTAGATCCGCAGGCAGGGAAGCTGTTCTTGGCGAGGCCTTCATGCAATTCTGTCCAGTTATGATACATACGGCAGGAAACATTGTCGGTGCCGTCGAAAAGCCGATAACGCATGCCGGATGAAATTATTTTTTCTGCCAGTTGCAAATCATCCAGCACGAACTGACGGATACCTTCGAATCCCCCTGTGGCTTCGTAGGAACTGCGGGGAAAGAGCATCAGCTTTCCGCTGGCGGATAAAACATTGATGCTGCGGGGCCTCAAACGGGCAGACAATGGCCTGCTGCCAAAAACACCCAGTGCAAAAATAGGCATTATCAGCTTCTCAGCCAGGCTGCCCAGCTTGTGTCTGGGTATGATTGAAAGCATATCGGCTTTTTCCATCTTGAGGGCTGCCGCCGAGCATCTCAGCGTGTCGGGCGCATGGACTGTGTCCGCATCGGTGAACAACAGAAGATCGCCGTCGGATGCGCGATAAAGCTGATGGCAGGCCCAGTGCTTGCCAATCCATTCAGGAGGCAGCGGTTGACCGCTGATAACTTTGAGACGGCTGTCCGCCTTTGCCAGTTCCGCAAGTATCTTGCCGGTACCGTCCGTAGAGCCGTCATTCAGTACTATGACCTGGAAATCGGGGTAATCCTGCCCCAGCAGCGACCTGACGCAGGCGCCGATATATTCCTCCTCGTTCCTGGCCGGGATTAAGACCGAGATACGCCGCCGGACTTCAAGGTTTTTATAATCTTTCAAATTGCGCAGCACACGCATATTTATACCGGCTATGGTGAGCATGACGAGCATGCATAGCACGATGAGCAAATTAGGCAGCAGTAGAGGATCGCCTGCAATCATTATTTTTTAAACACCTTGCTGACCCAGGGCTGCGGCTCCGGCCAGCTTTTAAAATAGGAATAGCGCCTGATAGTAAGTATAACGGTATGTGTCAATCCGGCGCAGAAGAGGGGCGCCCTGTACATTTTAATAAAGGGATCCTGGACAAGCAGCAGGAAAATAAGGAACAGGAGCATGCCGCACACAGAGCCCCAGACCCAGTTTCTCTGAATAATAAACATAAAACCGATACAGAGCGCCATGGCCAATGGTCCCAACCAGCCCGTCAGACCCAGCCAGACGCCGAAGGTGGTGGCGACACCCATGCCTCCCCTGAATCCAAGGAAAGGGGAAAAAGCATGACCGATCACCGGCGCAACCGCAACGGCCGCCAGTTCCCAGCCGGAAACACCCGAAAGGAGCTGTGCAAGCCATACCGGCACGGTGCCTTTGAAAGCGTCCAGCAAGGCAGCGATCACATATAGGGTTTTGCTGCCGGCCCGGGCTACATTGGTGGCCCCGGGAGCGCCGTCGCCGTACTCCCTGATATCCCTGCGCAGGAATATTTTGCCTATCCAGACGGAGAAAGGCAAAGAGCCGAGTATCAGCCCCGCGGCTATCCAGGACAGGCTATACATCAGATAATTATTATATAATTAAGCCGTGGAATTTGTCAGCCGCCTGCTTGATGCCTCTCGACGCAACCGCAGCCTGCTGTGCGTTGGGCTGGATCCGGATCCCTCTAAGCTGCCCGTCAAGGATGTCTTCGAGTTCAACAGGGCCATCATCGATGCAACGTCCGACCTGGTCTGTTGCTATAAGCCCAACCTGGCATTCTATGAGGCATTGGGCATACGGGGACTGCAGGCACTTAAGAAAACCGTGGCCTATATTCCGCGGGATATCCCGGTTATCGGCGACGCTAAAAGAGGGGATATTGGCAACACTGCAGCGGCCTATGCCAGGGCGCTTTTCGATTACTATAAATTCGACGCTGTGACGGTCAATCCTTACCTGGGCTACGATTCGGTAAAACCTTTTCTCGATTACCGTAACAAGGGCATATTTGTTCTCTGCCGCACCTCCAACAGCAGCGCTTCCGATTTCCAGGATTTGGTGGACAATTTCGGCATGAAGTTCTACCAATCGGTCGCCTTGCGCGCTGGCGATTGGAACAAGGGAGGCAATATCGGCCTTGTAGTGGGCGCAACCTATCCCGATGAATTGAAGGAGATAAGGAAGCTGTGCCCGGACATGCCTCTGCTGATACCCGGCATAGGAGCGCAGGGCGGCGATCTGGAGATGTCCGTCAGGTACGGCGTTAACGCCTCCGGTGAGATGGCCATCATAGTGGCCGCCCGCCAGGTTATCTACGCTTCCAAAGGGCCCGACTTCGCGCAGGCGGCCCGCGCAGCTGCACGAGAGCTTCGCGACAGCATCAACAAATTCCGTGGCGTTTAGATACATACGCGGAGGATGTCCCATATGGGCGATGCCGGAAAAGGAACTTTACGCACTATTTTCCATATCGACCTCGACGCCTTCTTCGTTACTGTCGAACAGGTGCTTAATCCCAACCTGCGGGACAAGCCCGTGATAGTGGGCGGAAGGCCGGGAGGGAGAGGTGTGGTGGCTTCGGCCTCCTACGAGGCACGCAAGTTCGGGGTGCATGCCGCCATGCCCCTGGCCAGGGCCAGGCGCCTCTGCCCCGATACGATTTTCCTGGTTGGTAACTATCACAAATATGCCGAGTTCTCACAGAAGTTTATGCGGATACTGGGCGATTACAGTCCATCTCTCGAATCCGGCGGGCTTGATGAGGCTTATTTAGATGTAACCGGTTGCCATAACTACGGCTCCTGGCGGGCGCTTGCTTCCAGGATCAAGGAGCATACAAGAAAGGAGACCGGTTTGGTGGCCTCGGTCGGCATAGCCCCGTGTAAGGTCGTGGCCAAGGTGGCCTCCGATTTCGGAAAACCGGACGGGCTGGTTGAGGTGCAGCCTGGGCAGGAAAGGAGCTTTCTTGCCCCTATGCCCGTTGAGAAGTTACCCGGGGTGGGGGATAAAACCGGCAAAGCGCTGCGATCGATGGGGATTCAGACGATCGGCCAGCTGGCGGATATGCCGGACGGTTTGTTTAAGATACGATTCGGGGATGGTATGGTGTGGCTGCAGCAGCACGCCCGCGGCCTCGACGGCAGCCCTGTTGAAGAGAGAGGCGAGGCCAAATCAGTCAGTCGTGAGACCACCTTCGAGCAGGATACCGTGGATTCGGCCATGCTTAAGGCCACCCTTCGTTACTTTGCGGAGAAGCTGGGTGCGGAGTTGAGGGACATGGATAAAATGGCCAGGACTGTAACTCTCAAACTTAGATATGCCGATTTTGAGACTGTTAACCGGGGTTCGACTTCCAGAATGGCCACTAACCTGGACGATGCAATTTTCCGGACGGCCGTGCAATTGCTGGAACCAACACTGGCTAAAAAATATCGTCCTGTCAGGCTTATCGGGCTCGAAGTGTCGAATTTCACCGGCGCAGGAATGCAGCTGAGCCTGTTCGACGCCGAGACAAAGAGGCTGGAGAAGCTGGACCGTGCAATCGACCGGGTGCGCGATAAATACGGGTTCGACGCCATTCAGACGGGCTATACAATAGAGTTAAAGCGTAAATATGCCGGGCGCCGCATCAAAGATGACAAGCAGCCGACCGCCTAAAACACCTTGAAAACCTTCTTCAGCAACCAGATGATGATCAATATAATACCTATGATGAGGGCAATATTGATCAGCCATCCGAGGCCGGGAATGGCGATGAAGCCTAAAAGCCAGAGTACCAGCAGGATGATGCCGATGATTAATAGAACGTTCATAACCACCTCACTCAGCAGATACCGTATATTCTCTCTGCGATAATTATAACAGCATCATTGAAAATATAGCCAGATATGCACCGCAGTAAGTGCGGTAGGTCTCAGAAATAAAATTGCCATATAATAGTAATAATGAGTTTCAGAGACTGTCTGCAGGTATCGCTGCAGGTACTGCGCTTGAATAAGATGAGATCCGCACTCACCATTCTGGGGATCGTCATGGGTGTAAGCTCGGTTGTGTTCCTGATCTCCTTCGGGCGGGGACACGAGGCTAACCTGATGGGCATTTTTAAAAGCCTGGGCGCTGAGACAATTTATATCACCAGTGCTTCCCAGATGGCCGACCAGATATCCGGTATTACGCGTAAATTGACCATGGAGGATGCCCAGGCGCTGGAGAACACCAGCCGGCTCCCCTCGGTAGCCATGATATCCCCGATGACCGAAAAGATGTCGACCGTCACCTATGCCAACGAGAAAGTCGGCACGGATATAATGGGAGCCATGCCCAATATCCGCAGCATCATCAATTATCCTATCGAGAGTGGTTCATATATAGGGGATGAGCATATTATGTCGGGTTCCAGCGTGGCGGTGCTGGGCTCAACGGCCAAAAATAATCTTTTCAAAGACGAGGATCCGCTGGGCAAAAACATACGCATCGACGGCAGGAATTTTGAGGTTATCGGTGTGCTGGAGGCAAAGGGAGGATTCATACCCGGTGCGGACGACTTCATCATGATCCCGCTGACCACCATGCAGGCCAAACTGATGGGCGAGACCACCACGGAGGGCCGGCCGGTGCAGACAATTGCCGTCAGGGCGCTATCCCCTGACCACATCGACAGCGCCAAGGACGAGGCGGTATCCGTGCTCAGGCAGCGCCACCATATCCGTGAGGGGGAGGATAACGATTTCTATGTTATGGATATGCGCGATATCATCAACCGGATGAAACAGGCGCTGGAGATTTTTCAGCTTTTCCTGGCCAGCGTCGGCGCCATATCTCTGGTTGTGGGTGGGATAGGTATCATGAATATCATGCTGGTTTCGGTTACCGAAAGAACGCGCGAGATCGGGATCAGGAAAGCTATCGGCGCCAGGCGGAAGGACATCGTGAAGCAATTTCTGGTCGAATCCGCCATTCTCAGCATATCCGGCGGGATTATCGGTATACTTATCGCTTTTTTGTTCGTGCTGATGGTGACTGGGGTTAAACTGGGAGGCTATACGGTCCAGGCGCCTTTCTCGTTCGATATAGTCCTGCTTGCCCTGGCCGTGTCCACCTTTATTGGCATAGCATCCGGCCTTTACCCGGCTTTCCGTGCTGCCGGCATGGACCCAGTGGAATCACTACGCTACCAGTAGGAGACAATGATGGAAAAGGTTGAGATAGAGAGCCGCAAACAAATCCTCGTGGTGAAGATAAACCGGCCTGAAGCACGCAACGCTGTAGACGCTGAAACAGCCGGCCTGCTGGAAGCGGCTGTGAACGAATTTCAGCGAGATAAAGGGCTCAGGGTTATGGTGTTGACAGGTTCCGGGGACCTTTCATTCTGTGCCGGCGCCGACCTGAAAGCAGCCAGGGGATTAATAGAGAGAAGAGGCGCTGAGAGAAGCGGCCCGATGGGTTTCAGCCGTATCACCGATACAGGCAAGCCGGCCATAGCGGCCGTCAATGGATACTGCCTGGCGGGAGGGCTGGAACTGGCCTGCTGGTGCGATTTCCGCATAGCGTCTGCCGGGGCAAAATTCGGTGTGGTCAATCGCCGCTGGGGTGTACCGCTTATCGACGGCGGCACGCAAAGGCTGCCCCGCATCGTGGGGTTGGGCAATGCGCTCTACCTGATCGAGAGCGGCGCCATGATAAACGCCGAGCATGCGTTGAGGATGGGCCTGATTCAGGAGATAGTGCCTGACGGGACGGCCCTGGACAGGGCGGTTGAGCTGGCTGTTAGGATGGCGGAGTACCCGTGGACCAGCTTGATCAATGACCGCAGGGCCGCTTACGAGGGGTTGGCCCTCGATTTGCCGCGGGGCATCAAGCGGGAAAAAGAGATACATGCCGAGTTTTTCCGGGATGTGGAGATGTTCGAAGGGTTGGAGAGGTTCAAACAGGGCCGGAGGCCGGCGCCGCCAACGCCGCCGGTATAGACGGCTAACGAATGTAATCCCCTACATCTGCTGGATTTTTAAGTTCTTCACCAGGCAGAGTATGCGGCAACTGATCTCAAGCAGTTCCGTAATAACGTAGGCTTCCTCAAGGGTCATGCCTCTGGCAAAGCTGCCGTGGCGGTGAACCATGACCACCGCATGCGTTTTCAGCGCTTCGGCGATCTCCTCTGCCGCTCCGCCCGGCTGCGGCTCCAGGCCGAATCCTACTACCGGCACTTCAGGTATAAAGAGCTTTCCTCCCTCATCCTCTGAATGGATGACATGTCGGACGAAGGAGAGGGCTGTAGCATGAATCGGGTGGCTGTGTACGATGGCCTTGAACAATCCCTTGCGGTAGATGGCCCGGTGCACCTGTAGTTCCGTCGAAGCGAGGCGGGTGTTTTCGTCGTCTTTTTCAAGGCCGGTTCTGATCAGGTCCGATTCAGACAGATAACCCAGGCGGCTGCCGCTGCGCGTGATTACGACGCTGTCCTGGTCCCTGACGCTCAGGTTGCCGCCGTGTACGGAAACCATGCCGCGGCTGTAGAGTTCCGATCCTACGGACTGAAAGTGGGTTAAAAATTCGCTGATCACCGTCCGGCCTCCTGCGGAAGTGCTATTTCTTTTGAGACGTGTTGAGTTTCTTCATCAGGCGGGATTTTTTGCGGGCTGCGGTATTGGGATGTATCACCCTGCGTTTGGCCGCCTTGTCCAGGGAGCTTATGGCCTCTGTTACGGCCGCACCGGCCTCAGCGCCTTTTTTAGAGGCTATGAGCTTTTCCGCTCTGGTGACCTTGCTCTTGGTACCGCTTCTAATGGCCTTATTGCGTTCTGCTTTCCTTTCAGCAGATCTGGCTGATTTTTCCGCTGTCTTAGTCTTGGGCAAGTGACTACCTCCTTTGATATCACGAACTGACGTTCATCCTGGCATTGTTGGCCTTGGTGGCATTGATAACGCCGCGCAGCCTCATAAGCCTGTTCAATATATGGTTCAATTGTGCCATGTTCTTAATCTCTATCGTGGCAAACATGGTGAACACATCGTCGTTATACTGTGTGTTAACACTGGTAATATTAATCTTCTCTTCGGCAACCGTCGTTGTAATATCCCTCAGCAGCCCCACCCGGTCGAAAGCCTCCACCTGTATGTCTACCGGGTACACGTCCTCCATCTGGCCCCAGCTCACGTTGATCAGCCGCTCCTGCTCTTCCTCGTTTACAACGTTCATGCAGTTTTTGCGGTGTACGGTGATGCCATGGCTACGCGTAATGTACCCGATAATATCATCACCGGGCACCGGATGGCAACATTGAGCAAGGTGCGTGAGCAGGTCACCCACGCCCAGCACCTGTATGCCGGAACCCTTATGCCGTGTCGGTGCGGCCGTGGGCTTGGCCAGGGGTATCTCCTCCGGCTCTCCTGCCAGTTTGGTAGCGATCTGGTGTGGCGTAATGCCTCCGTAACCCACGGCAGCAAAGAAGTCATCAGTAGTGTCAAAACCGAGCTGCCCGGCGAGCTCCTCGTAGTTGGCCACGTCGACCCCCATCCGTTTGAGCTCTTTTTCAAGTATAGCCCTGCCCCGCTCGATATTCTGCGTTCGCTCTTGCTTCTTGTACCATGCACGGATCTTCTCTTTGGCATGGGCGGTCTTGACGAAACCCAGATCAGGGTTGATCCAGTCCAGGCTCGGCGCTTTCTCCGTCTTGCTGGCCACTATCTCGACTATATCGCTGTTCTTGAGCTCATAGTTGAGGGGAACCAACTTGCCGTTGACTTTTGCGCCGATGCAGCGGTGGCCGAGATCCGTGTGGATGCGGTAGGCGAAATCCAGAGGTGTGGCGCCGCTCGGGAAAGGCCTTATCTCCCCCTTCGGAGTGTAAACGAAGACCTGGTCGACGAAGAAGTCCTCTTTCAGCGAGGTCAGGAACTCCTCGCTGTCCAGCGAGCTTTGCCAGTCGATGAGCTGGCGCAGCCAGGAGATCTTCTCCTCGAAATTCAGGTCAGGCTTGGCCCCTTCTTTATAGCGCCAGTGAGCTGCGACGCCGTATTCTGACATACGGTGCATCTCGTAAGTGCGGATCTGTATTTCCAGCGGTGTGGAGGCGCCGTCGCCTACCATGACAGTGGTGTGCAAAGACTGATATCCGTTGTCCTTGGGGTTGGCGATATAGTCGTTGAATTCTTCCGTGATGGGGTGCCAGGTGTTGTGTATGATGCCCAACACCTTGTAGCAGTCAGGGACGGTATTGACCAGCACACGCAGCGCGAAAAGGTCGTGGATATCGCCGAAGCTCCTGCCGATGGCTGTGTATCTTTGTATCTTATTGAAGATACTGAAGATATGCTTGGGCCGGCCGTATACCTCGCCCTGTATGCCCGCGATGACCATCTCGTCGCGCAGTACGCGGGCGGCGTCGTCGATGAAGCCTTCGCGCAGCGATCGGCGCACGGCCACCATGCGTGCGATCTCGCGGTACTGCTCGGGCTGCAGATATCTAAAAGACAGGTCCTCAAGCTGCCATTTGATCTCCCATATGCCCAGCCTGTGAGCCAGCGGGGCATATATCTCCAGTGTCTCCTGGGCGATGGCCTGCCTCCTGTCGGGCGGCAATGCCTCCAGCGTGCTCATGTTATGCAGCCTGTCAGCCAGCTTGATGAAGACCACGCGCAGGTCCTCGGCCATAGCGATAAGCATCTTGCGAAGGTTCTCCGCCTGCGTTTCCTGGCTACTGACCGCTATATCGCGCCTCCACGCCAGCCTGCTCAGCTTGGTCACACCGTCCACCAGCTTGCTTACATCGGGTCCGAACTGCTTTTCAAGTTGTGAGATCGGTATATTGCAGTCTTCCGGTACATCATGCAGGAGTGCGGCAGCCAGCGTGGATGCGTCGAGCTGCAGGTCGGCCAGGGTTATGGCCGTTTGCAGTGGATGTTCCAGGAAGGGCACGCCGGATTTGCGCTTCTGGCCGTCATGCGCCTTGAGGGCATAGTTGTAGGCAGCCTCCACGATAGCCAGCTTGTCGGGAGGCAGGTATTCCCTGGCCTTGGCAAACAGTGGACTGGGATCCATACGCACTCCAATCAACTGTATAATAAAGCATGGCTACAATCCGTGGCAAATGCTTTCCGTATTTAATGTGACTTCGGTCATTTGCATGCCGTATCCAGGATATTATTATATTTTCACTGACGGTACCGAATATTCATTAATAATCTGATTGCGGGTGGGGTAACCCGTCATCAAACTAAACAAATAGCCGGAGGTATTTTAGATGAAAATTGTAAAACTGTGCCGCGAAGGCTCGTGCTGCCCGGTAGTAACCGTATTCGAGGACAAAGTTGAGATCGGCGAAGACGCTAATACCTGCGTACTGACCCGCGATGAGTTCGAGATTCTAAAAGAGAAGATTCTCGCCAGGGAAATCTAAAAACAGCTTAAGTCGAGAATCGATGGGGTCCACCGTCCAGCCCGGTGGATCCTATTTTGTATAGCTTAAGCTAATACTGAGATTTGAACTTCCCCCGCTGTAAATGTATCCTTGATAAGCCGTTTTTTAAGGGATAAAGGAAAGGGAATATCATGAACACCGCAAAATTTGAAGAGATGAACAGCATATTTTTCCCCCGCAATGCAGCGGTCATAGGTGCGTCACCCAAGGATAATTACACCTATTCCCTGCTGGCAACAAAAATACGCGACAGACTCTACTTTGTGAATCCCAACTACGGGGAGGTGCTGGGCAGGAAGTCATACGCAAGCATCCTTGATATAGATGTTCCTATTGATTACGCTGTCATAGCTGTCCCGGCTCAATTTGTATTGGGCGCTGTCGGCGACTGCATCGGAAAGGGGGTCAAGGGCGTACATATATTTACATCGGGTTTCGGCGAGACCGGTCTTCCGGAGGGAATCAGGCTGGAGAAGAAACTGGCGGACCTGGTGAAAGGGAAAATAAGGGTAATAGGGCCCAACTGCATGGGCTCGTATTGTCCCAAATCGGGTCTATCGTTTAATCCCGCATCCACTAACGTAGAGGGGAATATAGGAGTCATCACCCAGAGCGGTACCTTTGCCCAGGTATTTGTCTATGCGGGCAGGACCATGAACATGAGAATCAGCAAGATGGTCAGCTACGGGAATGCTGTCGATCTCGATTGCCCCGATTTCCTGGAATACCTGGCGGATGACCCCGATACCAGCGTAATCGCCCTTTATATAGAAGGTATCAAGGATGGGAAGCGGTTGAGGGCTGCGCTGGAGTATGCGGCAGGTAAAAAACCTCTGGTTGCGCTTAAAGGTGGTGTGACCGGGGCGGGTGTGCGCGTGGCGTCGTCGCACACAGGTTCACTGGCAGGGGCGGGACAAACATGGTCGACCATGTTTAAGCAGAGCGGCGTAGTGCAGGTTGATGATGTTGATGACCTTCTTAACACAGCTAAAACGATGAGCTTATCCGCGATCCCATCGGGTAATGGAGTATCTATTGTGACTTATTCCGGCGGCTTCGCTGTGGTTCAGAGTGACATGTGTGTAAAGGCCGGCCTTCAGGTGCCGCAATTCACCCAAAAGGCTATTGATGAGTTGAGGAAGTTTGTCCCGGCCGCAGGCACCATGATAGGCAACCCGCTCGATTCCTGGCAGCTGTTTTACAAGTATTCGGGCGAGGGCAGGTTGTCGGATGTGCTGCGCATTGTATCGGGTGAGAAGCAGATTCATAGCATTATTTTGCAGTTCGATGTTATAAGATTCATGACCCTGATGTGGGGTCAGGGTGCAGAAGAAAAGATCGAAGCCATAGCAGGGGATTTTCTGGCCGGATGCCGGTATGCGCGCGATGAAGCCGGCAGGCTGGTCATAATCACCATATTCCTGGATCCATATACTGATAACGAAATGGAAAGAAGCCTCTCAGTTTTGCTCAGGAAGATGTGCGAGGAGGCGGGATTTCACGTGGTTCCTTCACTCGGGGAGGCCATCAGAACGGTAGCTTACATGTACAAGTACGCTGCCATTAAAAATAAATCGTGAAGGGGGGTTGAGGCATGGAGTGAACGACCGGCTTTGCGGTCGTTCTGGTTGACCGTCTGTAATATAATAATGGACTGATAGGGAGAATGAATTTATTTAAAGCACCGCGAGGCACGGCCGATATTTTACCGGATGAGCAACCATACTGGCGCTATATCGAAGGCAGGGCGCTGGAGATTTGCCGCCTTTACGGGTTCAGCCGCATCAGCACCCCTGCTTTTGAGGAGGCTGGCCTCTTTCTGCGCAGCGTGGGAGAGGGTACGGATATCGTTAGCAAGGAGATGTATATCTTCAAGGACCGCAGCGATAACGAGATGGCCCTCAGGCCGGAGGGCACGGCGCCTGTTTGCCGCGCTTATCTGGAACACGGTATGGATAACCTCCCTCAACCTGTAAAGCTGTTCTATTTCGCCGATATCTTTCGTTACGAGAGGCCCCAGGCCGGGCGTTACCGTCAGCACCACCAGTTCGGTTGCGAGTCTATCGGCGATCAGTCTCCCGTGCTGGATGCTGAAATAATCCATATGGCGCTGAGCTTTTTCGAGTCACTGGGCCTGACGAACTTCTCACTGCAGCTAAACAGTATCGGCTGTAAGAAATGCCGGCCCGGCCATCTACAGAAATTGAAGGAACACTATGCTCCGCTGAGAGAGCAGCTGTGTGACGACTGCCGCATCCGGCTTGAGAAGAATCCTTTGAGGCTGCTGGATTGCAAGAAGCCTGCTTGCCAGTCCGCGGCCGATCTGGCCCCCAAAAGTGCCGACTATCTTTGTCCGGAATGCAGCCGGCACTTCGAATCTTTGAAGAGTTATCTCGCTGCCCTCAAGATCAAGTTTGTTTTAAACCACAGGCTTGTAAGGGGGCTGGATTACTACACTAAAACTGTATTTGAGATTCAGCCTGCGGACGGCGGATCGCAGAGCGCCCTGGGCGGCGGCGGACGTTACGATGATCTGATCGCCATGATAGGCGGCAAGCCTGTGCCCGGCATAGGTTTTGCCGCCGGGCTGGAGCGCATCGTACTGAACTTGAAGACGCAGGATATAAAGGTTGCTCCGGTAGAAAGACCGGCGGTTTATCTCGCCTGTCTGGGAGACGACGCCCGCGCAGAGGCTGTAAAGGTTTCAGCGGTGCTGCGCGCTGAAGATATTGCGCTGCTCATTTCTTCGGGCGAGCGCAGCCTCAAGGCCCAGCTGAGAAATGCCAATACCGCCGGTGTCAGGTATGCGGCCATCATCGGTGGCGACGAGATGAAGGCCGGCACTGTTATGGTGCGCAACATGGAAACGGGCGAACAGCAGGAGATGCGGCCGGATGAGCTTATCGCGCTTCTCAAGAACGCCAAATAACGGGCAGGAGAATATCGGGATGGATACTTTCGAAGCTATTTTCCGCAGGCGCAGCGTGCGCCAGTACAGGGACACCCCCGTTGCCGAGGATGTTCTCAACAGGGTACTGGAAGCCGCGCGCTGGGCGCCCTCGTGGGCTAATACGCAGTGCACGCGCTACGTGGTTGTAAGCGATTCGGAGACTAAAATCCGCCTGTCGGACTGCCTGAACAAAGGCAATCCCGCCACTGAGGCTATCAAACAGGCGCCTGTGGTCATTGTTGCCTGCGCTCAGCTGGGCAAATCCGGCTATTACAAAGGCAATGTGGCGACGGACAGGGGTGACTGGTTCATGTTCGATGTCGGCATCGCCATGCAGAACCTGGCGCTGGCGGCTTGTGCCATGGGCCTGGGGACGGTGCATGTGGGATATATACCCGACTCGAAAAAAGTTGACGCCATACTCGGCCTGCCGGAGGGTGTGGTATCGGTGGAGATGACCCCGCTCGGCTATCCAGCCGGCGAGCCAAAAGGGCCGCCGCGCAGGGAGATGTCGGAGCTGGTATTTTACGAAAAGTACGGCAGGCATTAGAATTTAGGCAGCTTACATCTCAGAGCAATCACCGCCCGCTGCGGCTGAGGCAGCTGGAACAGCTTCACCGTGCGGGCCTGTAATTTTATAAAGGAGGGAGATATGGCCAGGACGATCGCAGAGATCAATGAAAAAATCAAAAAAGGCCGGGCGGTCGTGGTCACTGCTGAAGAAGTGATCGGCATCGCCCGCAAGAAAGGAGTCGCAGCCGCAGCTAAAGAGATAGATGTTGTGACCACCGGGACTTTCGGCCCGATGTGCTCGTCCAGCGCCTATATGAACCTTGGCCACACCAAACCCAGGATGAAGGTGGGTGGAGGCAGGGTCTACCTCAATGATGTGCCGGCTTATACGGGTGTTGCGGCCGTTGATATCATACTGGGCGCAACAGCCATGCCGGATGACGACCCTAAGAATAGGATATACCCGGGGGAGTTTAACTACGGCGGCGGCCATGTGATCGAGGAGCTTGTCGCGGGAAAAGATATCCGGATGGTGGCCGGCGGCTACGGCACGGACTGCTATCCGCGCAAGAAGCTGGAGACACTGATCAACATCAAGACCATTAATGAGGCCATCCTGTTCAACCTGCGCAATGCCTACCAGAACTACAACGTGGCCGTCAATGTCAGCAACCGTATGATCTATACGTATATGGGCGTTCTCAAGCCCAGAATGGGCAATGCCAATTTCTGCTCCGCTGGACAGCTGTCTCCGCTGATGAACGATCCGCTGTACAAGACGATCGGCATCGGCACGCGTATTTTCCTGGGAGGCGGCGTCGGTTATGTAGCATGGCACGGAACGCAGCATAATCCATCCGCGCCCCGCACAAAGAAGGGCGTGCCGACGCGCGGAGCCGGTACGCTGGCGGTGATCGGTAACCTCAAGCAAATGAATCCTAAATGGCTGGTGGGAACCAGCTTCCTGGGCTATGGCGCAACATTGACCGTCGGCATAGGTGTGCCCATACCTATTTTAAACGAGGAGATACTGCGGTATACGCTGGTGACCGATGCGGATATCCTTGCGCCGGTGGTGGACTATTCAGATGCCTACCCCAACAGGAAGCCGGATGTGTTGGCCGAGGTCAGCTATGCCGATCTGAAATCAGGGAAGATCAACGTGGGCGGCAAAGATGTTCCGACGGCATCGCTGTCGAGCTACCCCGGAGCGGTGGAGATAGCATCCACGCTCAAACAATGGATCAGAAGCGGCAGGTTCCTGTTGAGTGAGCCGGTTGCGCTCCTGCCCGGCGTGGAATCCGGCATCAAGCTCAATACCCTTGAGGAAAGGCCGTTGCCCTGAAGGAGGCGTAGATTATGAAGGTTGCAAAGAAAATCGTATTACATTTTCCCCAGCAGACCATTGATAAGCCCATCGTCAGCGGCCTCATCAGGGAGTTCGGGCTGGATTTCAATATTCTCAAGGCTTCCATCTCCCCGGGCGAGGAAGGCCTGATGATCATGGAGTTGACCGGCGAACAGAAGGACTATAACCGCGGCATCAAATATCTGCGGGAGGCGGGGCTTGAGATTCAGTACCTCAGCCAGGACGTTTGGCGCAACGACGATAGATGCACCCATTGCGGAGCATGTATAACCATGTGTCCTACAAGGGCGTTCACGCTCGAGGAGAAGACGCGCAGGGTATTGTTCGATAACTCAAAATGCATAGTTTGCGAGCTGTGCGTAAGGGCCTGCCCGCCCAGGGCCATGGAGCTAAAATTCTAAGCGGGCGGGTTTAAAAACCCGCCCCTACGAGGGCAGGGGGCGCGCCTTAAAGTGTGCCCGGGAACACTGGCATGTACGATCAGCGCACCTATCGCCGCAGCATCAAAGATGGGGACCTTGTATCCTTTCAGACGGTTGTGAAGGAGACGGACCTTTATATACGGGCCTCGAGAGACCTCAGCGCTGTAGCTGTGGCTGCTATCACAGAGATACGAGACCCGCTGGAGCGTTATATCAGCGAGCATCCCGTTTTCCTGCACAGCCTGGAGCCGCTGCAGGTGGGGCCGGACGCGCCTGAGATCGTGCGAAGGATGGCGGAGGCTGCCGGTCTGGCGAATGTTGGTCCGATGGCGGCGGTGGCGGGCGCTGTCGCACAGATGGTAGGTGAAAAACTCTTGCCTTCGTCCGCCGAGGTAATTGTGGAGAACGGCGGCGATATCTACCTCAAGGTCAACAGAAAGAGGCTGATCGCTATTTTTGCCGGCGAATCCGCGTTTACAGGCAAGCTGGCTATCGAGATCGAGCCGGACCATACGCCGCTGGGGGTCTGCACATCATCCGGGAGAGTCGGACCGTCGCTCAGCCTGGGTATGGCGGATGCGGCGGTTGTCGTCGCGCCCTCCGCGGCGCTGGCTGACGCCGCGGCGACGGCGGTTGGCAACGCGGTGAAAAGCGAGAAGGACGTGGATGCCGCGCTTGAGATCGGACGCAGAATCAAGGGGATCAGCGGAATCGTTGTAATAGCCGGAAGCAATATGGGCGCCTGGGGCGATATCAGTCTGGTGAAAATATAACCGGCCGCGCTAACCGCTGCAGCAGTGCACGCTGATGGTGATGGTGAAAGAATCAGAGCCACCTTTTCCGTCAGATATTTCGCATGTGATTGTATAGTCGGCAGCATCATAAGGAGGACGCCATAATACTTTTGGGCCTCCTCCGGTCAGTTGCCCGCCAGATGCTTTCCACACATATGCCAGTGTATCGTTATCCGGATCCATGGAGACACATTCAAAATATGCTGTATCGGTTCTTTTCATTATTGGTGGATAATTCTTCTTTTCCGCGTCAGTTGGATTACGTTTTAATGTGATTGTACGTCCTGCCGGCATGAACTTGATAGCAGTTATCGCCGGCGGATTGTTGGGCTTTTCCGGCACCGTGACGGCGGTCTCCCGTGAGGTCGCCCCGCCCTTTCCGTCGCTGACCACCACGGTGATCACATAGCTGCCGGGATCTGCGGGGGCTGTCCAGGTTACGGCTGCCCCTGTGCTGTCGACCATGCCGCCGGTGGTTGTCCAGCGGTAAATAAGCTCATCTCCGTCAGGATCGCTCGCCGCACAGATGAAATTCGATTTACCGAGAGGCTCAACCACAGCGGTGTCGGCCTGAAGGTCAGCGATGACCGGCGCGTTGTTGACCGGTTCGGGGGGCGCCTGGACCGGCTGGCTATCGGGTTGCCCGCCGCAGCCGGAAAGGACAGCGGGAATGATCAGGCCGAGCGCGCATATTAACGAAAGGCGTGAACTTAAATTTGAACGCATAGTGAGAAAACCTCCTGTCTCAGAGGGTATGCGGGAGCTATATTTTGTCCTTGGACATCATTTTATTGATCCAGAACTGGTGTGCAAAGAACGACCCCGGGTGCACTATTATAATAATGACCGCCAGGATAAAGAGGGCTACGTCGTAGTACATCGACTGAATAGGGGTTAATCCTCCAAACATCTGCTCCCATATGCCGAAGCATTCGCACTCAGGGTACTGGTCGAGGCCCTGGGAAATCATGTATGAGTTATTGGCCATGAAACCCAGCACCATCGGCAGCACCAGTATGGCCATAACGCGGGGCCAGATACCTATGACAAGCAGGAGACCGAGCCCCACCTCAAAGGCAGGCAGTATCCAGGGTATGAAGACCAGGCCGATGAAACGGGCGAATTCTGGAGTCATGAGAAAGTCAGGGATGAACCTGTCGAGGAATTCTGTCTGCCCGGGTATCTGTCCCAGGTTGGCCAGCTTACCGCCGCCTGCGAAGATGAGTGTCAGCCCGATGAGCAGGCATGCAACGATGCTGATGACACTGCGCACCATGGGTTGTTTATCGTATTCGTAGTCCAATGGCATAATACCATCCTTCTTTCACCAAATGGGTCTTGACTTGCAGAAAATTATAATCTACACTATTGCGAGTATGCAAACCTTGGTTGATGGTGAGTCTTAAGCTGGCTGCCTCTTAAATCGGGAGACCATATTGCCGGGATTAAGACTCCCAGCGTGTGTTTCAAGAGGTCCTGGGCCATATAGACCCGTCAGTATCCATGGTGCATAGTTATTATCAACAAGGAGGCATCAATGGCCCTAACGGACAAAAATCTTACCTGTGCCGAATGCGGTGGATCGTTTGTATTCACGGTGGGCGAGCAGGAATTCTATCAGTCAAAAGGACTTCAGAACGAGCCAAAGCGCTGCCCTGATTGCAGGACCAGCAGGAAACAGTCCCGCTCAGGAGGCGCCGGCAAACCCAGGCAGATGTTCAAAGCCACCTGCGCAAGGTGCGGTGCCGAGTGCGAAGTACCCTTTGAGCCGAGACAGGAACGTCCGGTTTATTGCAGCAACTGCTACGCGTCGTCCAAACCGGAACGTTAAATATATTGCTCCCGCAGTCTCCCGCGGGAGCCACCATACACTGATAGCTGCGGGGCGGCAGAGCGGTCTTTAGTGAAAGTAGGCGTCTGCAAATTAAAGATCCATATCCCGGGGAGCAGGTCTCTCAAGGATAAAAGGAGCATCGTCAAATCCCTTGTAATGCGCCTGCAGAAACAGTTCAACATCTCTATCGCCGAGGTCGATGACCATGACCTGTGGCAGATGACAACCATCGGATTGGCCTGTGTCTCCAACCATAATAACCGCGTTGACGAGGTAATCAGCGCAGCCATCAGCCTGATCCAACACGATTATCCTTCCGTTGAGATCGTGGGAAAAGAGATCGAAACCTACTGAATCAGGTTTAAATCCCCCGCGGTATAATTGAAACATGGATACCTCCGCGTTCCTCGATTATCTTAAAAACGATCCCGAGTATAAGGACCAGATCGTTCATGTGCAATATATACCTCCGCGCGATGCAAAGCCCGGCTGGCCGGACAAGCCCCTTCACCCCGTTCTGCAGGAACGGCTCGACAAGCTGGAATTGAGCACGCTGTATTCACACCAGGCTGAGGCCATTAATAGAATCAGGCTGGGTAAAAATGTGATGGTGGCAACACCCAGCGCCAGCGGCAAAACCCTCTGCTACAACATCCCTGTGCTGAATACCATGCTCGAGGAGCCTTTTGCCCGCGCCCTCTACCTTTTTCCCACCAAGGCCCTGGCCCAGGACCAGTTGCGTGGGCTTACCTGGCTGGCCGGGGGAACCATTACTCTGCCCTGGGAATGCGCCACTTACGATGGGGATACGCCGGGGGAAGACCGCCCAGGCATCAGGAAAAGAGCACGAATTGTGCTCACTAACCCGGATATGCTGCATGCCGGCATCCTGCCGAACCATAAATCCTGGGACAGGTTCTTCAAGCGTCTCAAATATGTGGTGGTTGATGAGGGGCATATATACCGCGGGGTGTTCGGATCACACGTGGCCTGCGTCCTGCGCAGGTTGAGACGCATTTGTGCTCATTACGGAAGCAGACCACAATTTGTGTTCTGCTCTGCAACGATTGCCAATCCGGGGCAGCATGCTGAGGGGTTGGCTGGTCTGCCTTGCGAAGTCGTGGATGGCGATGGCGCTCCCTACGGGGGCAAGGCATTCGTCTTCTGGAACCCCCCCATCGTTGACGAGGCTCGCAGCCTGCGGCGCAGCGCCAACAGCGAGGCGACCCACCTTTTCACAGAGCTTGTACGCAGGCAGGTGCGTACCCTTGCTTTTGCCTCCACGCGCAGATTGACTGAGCTGATCTATGTATACAGTCGAGACCTGCTGGGCAGCCCCCTGAGTGAAAAGATCAAGCCCTACAGGGCCGGTTACCTGGCCTCCGATAGGCGGGAGATTGAGCGGGAGTTGTTCTCGGGTGAGCTGCTGGGGGCGGTGGCTACCAGCGCTCTCGAACTGGGAATCGACATCGGCGGGCTGGATGCTACAGTCCTGACGGGCTACCCGGGCAGTATCGCCAGCACCTGGCAGCAGGCAGGGCGAAGCGGGAGGCGGGGTGAACGGTCGATTACATTTCTGGTGGCGCAGAACAATCCGCTGGACCAGTATTTCATGCATAACCCCGATTTCTTCTTCGGCAAACCTTTTGAACATGCCCTGATCAACTGGGAGAACATCAATATACTTCACCCGCACCTGCTCTGCGCCGCCTGGGAGAAACATATAGACGAGAAAGACAGGGAATATTTCGGCCATGCGCTGGATGCGGCCCTGGACGAGCTGGGAGAAGATGGGAGGCTAAGGAGGGAGGGCGACCGATGGCACATCGCGCCCCGGCTCTCACATCCGGCACAGGGAGTGAACATCAGGGCCGCCTCATCCGATCAATATCAGTTGCTGGATGTCTCCAGAGGTTATCAGATACTGGAGACCATCGAGGAGGACCATGCCTTCTGGCAGGTGCATCCCGGCGCCATCTATCTGCATCAGGGCGATTCTTATTTTGTTAAAGAGCTTGATATCGAGAAGCATATAGCTGTGGTTGAGCCGGCCGCAGTACCTTATTACACGCAGACCATGGAGTTGACCGATATCAAGGTGCTGCAGCAGATGAAGGAGAAGGAGTCCGGAGGCGTGAAAATATGCCTCGGCATGGTGGACGTGACCAACCAGGTCGAAGGCTTTCGTAAGAAGAAGCACTATACTGATGAGGTTATCGGCGAGGATTTGTTGGATCTGCCGCCCATGCGTTTCATCACACAATCTTTGTGGTTCGATCTTCCGCAGCACGCGATTGATGTTATAGAGAAAAGCAAGCTGGATTTTCACGGAGGGCTTCATGCGGTCGAACATGCCGCAATAGCAATACTGCCGCTTTTCGCCATGTGCGACCGCAACGATATTGGAGGGGTCTCCACGCCCTTCCATATAGATACGGGAAAAGCGCAGATTTTTATTTACGACGGTTACCCGGGCGGCATAGGTATCGCCGATAAGGGCTACCAGATAATCGAGGGTCTGTGGGCTGCCACACTCAAGGCCATCGAGGAATGTCCCTGCCGCGAAGGTTGCCCGGCCTGCATCCAGTCGCCCAAGTGTGGGAATAACAACGAGCCCCTGGACAAGAGAGCGGCCGTCATTTTGCTGCGCGGTCTGCTTGACGTGCTACAATAAGCGCTTTGAAGAGCTAAAGCCATCTAAATATCTAAGTGCAAGGAGAATTATGGATACCTATAATTACATCAAGCACGTGATACGCAGGGCGTTCAACTATACGTTCAGCCGCATCACGTTTTACCTCACAATATTCAACTTCTTCATGCTGGCGTCCTGGATGTACGAGAATACCTCCATAGGTGAATTTGTGAAAAGCAACGGATTGCGTCCGGGCGATATGCTGGCCATCATTTTCTTCACCATCTTCTTTATGTCAGCCCTTGAGTACGTCGTGATAGGACGCGATAAAGAGGGAGAGGGTTATTAAGGAAGGCCGCGGCAGCTTCAGTGGCTGAGTATCTTGCCCAGAAACTGTCTGGTACGCTCGTGCCGGGGATTATTGAAGAGAACATCAGGAGGGGCTTGCTCGAGGATTTGCCCCTCGTCCATGAAAATGACGCGTTTGGCCGCAGCGCGGGTGAAGCCCATTTCGTGCGAGACTACGGCCATGGTCATTCCCTCGGCGGCCAGCGCCAGCATGACTTCGAGCACTTCCTTGATCATCTCCGGATCAAGGGCGCTGGTGGGCTCATCGAAGAGCATCACCTTGGGATTCATTGCCAGCGCCCTTGCGATGGCTACCCTCTGCTGCTGTCCTCCTGAAAGCTGTGCCGGTTTGGCGTCGGATTTATCGGGGATGCCCACCTTGTTCAGCAGATCCAGCGCAGTTTGACGGGCCTCAGCAGGAGGACGTTTGCGCACCGCGCGCTGGGCCAGCATCAGGTTATCCAGGACTGTAAGGTGGCTGAAGAGGTTGAATGACTGGAAGACCATCCCCACTTCGCGCCGCACGGCATTGATGTTCCTGGCGCTGTCCAGCGGAATGCCGTCCACCACGATCTTACCCTTCTCGTAGGTCTCAAGCCGGTTGATGCAGCGCAGCAGGGTTGATTTTCCGGATCCGGACGGGCCTACGATGACCACGACCTCCCCCCTGTCTATGTCGAGGTCCAGTCCGCGCAGGGCGTGGATTCTGCCGAAGTATTTGTGTACCCCACGGATGCTGATAATGGGCTCTGGCAAGCATCACCTCTCGAATTTGGTTTTCTTTTCTATCCAGTTCACCACGCGCGCCGAGAAGAGTGTCATTATAAGATATAACAGGGCTACCAGCATCCAGACCTCGATTGGATCGAAGTGGATCGATGCATATTCCCGGCCGCGGCGCGTCAGGTCTGCCACGGCGACCACGCTGACCAGCGAGGAGTCTTTAAGCAGTGCGATGAACTCATTGCCGATGGGCGGCAGGATCACGCGTACGGCCTGCGGCAGGACGACATGCCGCATCGACTGAAAGTAGGTCATACCCAGGCTGCGCGCAGCCTCCATCTGTCCCCTGGGGATGCTCTGGATGCCTGCGCGATATATCTCGCTCATGTACGCCCCATAGCAGAAGACCAGGCCGATTATGGCCATTACCACAGGATTTGCCTGGAAGCCCTCAAGCGCCGCCAGGCCACAAGCCTTTCCCAGTGACTGGATCATGACCGGCACTGCGAAGTACCAGATAATGAGTTGAACCAGCAGAGGCACGCCGCGCACCAGTTCCACATACAGTGTGGAGATTATATAAACGGGCCGTTTGGTCGACAACCTGCCCAGACCGCCTATCATACCTACGATCAGCACCAGCAGGAAAGAGACCAGGGTGACGGTTACAGTTATGACGATGCCATCCTGGACGAATTTGAAGATGTTCATGAAGGGGTCGGGCCAGGCAAAAAGCAGAAGGACTGTGATTCCAACCACCAGTGCTACCAGCCACCACCAGACATCCATGCGCGAGGAAGGCTCAGCGCCGGGTATGTGATCCAGCTCTTCCTGTGGAATCTGCGGTCTGTCGGGCGTACTCATCCAGGCGGCTAATATTATACGCTTTAAACATAGTGCGGGGTAAAAGGGGTGCGGCGCTCAGCGGCCGACCCATTTCTGGTCGAGCCTGTCCAGGAAGCCCTCGTCCTTGAGAGCTTTGAGGGCGGCATTTACCTTCGGCACAAGATGGGCGTTCTTCTTGCAGATGGCAATGCCGTAGTATTCGTCCGTGAAGATCGGCCCGACGGTCTTCAAGTTATCGCTGTTTTTCAATACATAGCCCCGGGCCACCGGGTAGTCGGCTATAACCGCGTCGAGCTGACCGTTCATGAGGTCCTGAAAGGCGAAGCCGACCTCGTCAAAGGTCTTGACCTTTGCCCCCGGTATTTTCCCTGCTTCGATGATTCCCGTCGTGCCTATCTGGCCGCCGACCATTTTACCGGACAGGTCATCCTTGCCCGCAATGCTGTCGATGTCCTTGCGTACCGTTACTATCTGCCCTGCCAGGTAATACGGGTCGGAGAATAGTATGGGCTTTTTTCGATCATCCGTGATCGTAATCGACGAGACTGCCATGTCGTACTGGCACTGGGAAACTCCAGCCAGCACGGAGTCGAATCCCACGTTGACCAGCTCTATATCAAGGTCTGCCCTGTTCGCTATAGCGCGTATCAGTTCGGGGCCGAAGCCGTCCAGCTCCTTGGTCTGTTCGTTGATAATCTCGAAAGGCGGCCAGGTGGCGTCGCAGGCCACAGTCAGCTTTGCCCCGTCAGATGGAGACGAGGAACAGGCCGGTATCAGAGCCAACATAAAAAAGCAGAGCGTAACGGACAGAAGAGATAGTTTTTTCATAGTAATCTCCCTTGCCGGGTTACCGGCCGGGCTAATTATATCATTCCACAGCACCGGGTTTTGAGGCCGGCTAAATGTATCCCGTGTCCTGCAACTTCCACTGGCGGCGAAAATCCGGCTCAACAGGTATGCCGTTCTCCTGCGCATACAGGCGCAGTCGGAAATGGTCGTAAAAAAGCGTGGACAGCATGCGCATGCGGCGCTGCTCCTCGGGGAATGTGTAGTTGTGTGTATCCAGGATAATGCGTGCGATATCCGGAAGTTCCGGCAAGTTTTCGCTGTGGCTCTCCGGATGGTCGAGGTGAACCGTGATCAGGTTGATCAGCTCCGGGTCGAGGCAGGCAACCAGCATGGATGGATCATAAAATGTTCCACCGCCGTCACGGTACCTCTGGCCGTTGAGATCGCCAGGCTCGATGTAGGTGTTCATGCTCCAGCCGGCGGCGACGGCTCTGGTAATAGGAGCCCCCAACACCTTCCAGGTGCGCCCACCGAATTCGAAATGCCTGTCCGGGCCTGTCATGCCCAGAAAATCCGTGAAGCCGTCTGCTCGCGCTGCAGTAACTGTCAGGGGCAGGTTTATATCATCGAAGGTAAGTTTTTCGGGATTGGATGCCCCTGTGTATTCTTTAAGCCTTTGCGCCAGAAATTCCTGCAGCGGATCGAGGTTGCCCCATCCTTGCCAGAAGCGCAATGGGTTACGGTTTATCCTGACCAGCATATCGGTACGGAGGTTGGTGATGAAGTCCTCAAGGTCCTCCAGGGCATGCTGTGCCGCGGGTCTGTACATGTCAGGGTAGCGTACTGCGGCCACCTGTACCGCATGGAAGAAGCTGTTGAGCACGCCCGCAGACACCCCGTAGATCTGCTTTATCTCTCCACCTCCCCTCTTGAAGCCCTCATCCACGGCGCGCGTGGTGACCAGTCCTCCCAGTATGCCGGAGAAGCCCCCGGCGCCATAAATGATGTTTGCCGGTCGGCCGAAGGGGAAACTGTCAAGCTGGCCGTTCAATATCTGGCTGAAGCGGGCCATGATGGCCACGCGGTTTTTGGACGACTCTCGCATGTTGGTAGCGGCCTCTGTCGAGCCCACATACGGAAGGTCAGCATGGCCCTGGGTCGGCAAAGGCCCTTGTGTCTTAAGCTTCTCCATGGAGAAAGAAGGCTGGGTTTGGCTGACCTTTTGCAGCAGTTCACGCTGGCGGCGCAGCAGGTCCAGGTAATAATCGGCCAGTATGGTCTGGTTACGCTCGTGCTGAGAATGCATGATGAAGACCGAGGTGACAAAGTTTAGCTTCCAGTTGCGTACCTCAGCGTGCGGTTTTGTGCGAAGTATGGGGCGAGGGTCTTTAGCCTCGAGGTCGGCCACGATAGCGCCCGCGTCAACTATAGGTGGCCTGCAATCGTAAACATACTTGCCGTTCACGGTGGATGGACGGGTGGAGAGCAATGTGCTGACAGCGGCAATTACTGCGTCTATCAGTGGAGCATCATGCGGTGGGCCCACATGCATGAACTGATACGGGCATTGCAGCGTATCGTCCGGCGGGCCGAACATGGTGAAGACGGCATCGTGATCCATGGTGCAGATGTAAAGTGGAAGGCCCAGGTCGGACACCATTAACTGCTTTCGGGGCGTACTTTCAGGTGCGCCTGCAGTATCGCTGCAGTAATAAGTTAATTTCTTTTCCAGCCATTTCTTCAGCGGATTAAGGTTGGACCGCCCGTACCGGGGATTAAGGTTGAATGAGCGGATCTGGATGCTACGGGCTTTTGAGAAGAATTTGCGAAAATCAGTGATAGCTGTGGAGGCTTTTCCCCACTTTTGAGCATCTTTTTTCGCCGCCAGGGCCAGCGCAAAGGCTGTTGCCGTGATTGCCCCGCCGCTGACGCCGTAAACGCGGCCGACCGGTGAGTTATCTTTGAGGAGCTTATCGGCGCGGTCGAGTTCCCTCACTATATAAGGCAGGTCGCCCAGCTTGGACGCCTGAAAGATAATCGAGGGAGCAACTGGCATATGATATTTTAACAGAAATATTTGACCTGTAGTATTGCAGGAGTTGGCTTTTTAGCTCAACGCACTTTCACTGTCTTCCCTTGATCACCACCTTCTTCTCTCCCCAGATGCGCCGGACGAATGCATCGCCCTGGGCGTTGCGGTAGTCAAAGTCGCTGCGGGTCATGCTGGTGAGGTTGACCTCGATGCCGGTGGCGTCTTCGAAAACGGCTATCAGCTCCATGATCATATCCCTGCTCATGTCCCCCACGATAAGCAGGTCCAGGCCGTCCTCGGGTATTCTCTCCAGCCTGGCGGCCTCGCCGTGAATAAGGGCGAGATTGATCGTGTTTAAATCTTTTAACTGGTCGTGAAGGTGGTTGACCACTGATTTGAAAGTGAGGATGGTTCTGGGTACTGATTCAGGCGGCTGCTCCTCCGCTTCACTGATCGTAGCAACTTCCTCGATTTGATCCATTGCTGCGATGGGGGCAGGGAGTTCGATGACATCGGGCAGCGGCTGGCGGCCGTGGTTGGGGATCACCCGCGTGCCCGGTATGATGGGCTTCTCCCCGTCTTCCAGCGGGACGTGTTTGAATGATTCGGTCATGGCAATGGAGTGCTTTATCTCAGGCGGACGCTTCTTAACCTCCCTGGCCGGGATTTCCAAAGAATCATGAGTACTTTCTTCCACGACGGCAACAGCTGGAGCAGGGGACTTGGCAACTACGGGATGCTGATCCGCATAGGATTCCAAAATAATCTTTCGCCACTGAGCCAGCAGCGGGAAGCTCTTAACGACCTCGTAATATTTGAGATTGCCCTGAACATGAGAGATGAACAATCCGGCGTTCTCCAGGTATCCGAGCTCCCGGCGGACTGCATTTAGCGGCTCCCCGGTTAAGCGGGCCACCTCCCGGGTATAGTATCGCTTACCTGTGTCGCGCAGGAAGAGGTAAAGCACGTTGCGCTTGGCCTTGGAAGTGATAAAATATTTTAAATTAGGCATCTGTGAACACCTATTATGTTCTAATGTACAATGATTATCGTCTTTTTTCAACCCCGTCCGCGTTTTTCATATACCAGAAGATATTTGACTGCGGATATTGCGATGGAACTTCCCGTATATGATTATGATAAAATTTGTTGAATGGCATACTGGCCTTGTTGTCAGAGGATGTCAGGCCGAGATAGATTGTTCTTCACATCACTGAGAGAGAGTATAACCGTGAGAATGGCGATAATATAACCGGAGGAGTCATATTATGGAAAAAGTGAAGATTGGGCCCCAGACAATGGTATTTCCCACGCCGGCATTCCTGGTGGGAGCCAATGTTGAGGGAAAAGCGAATTTTATGACTGTAGCGTGGGGCGGTATCGCCTGCAGCGAGCCTCCCATGGTATCGGTGGCCATACGCCACACGCGCTATACGCTCAAGGGAATGCAGGAAAATATGACTTTTTCCGTCAATGTGCCCTCGTCCGATCAGGTAAAAGAGGTGGATTTCTGCGGCATCAGGACAGGCGCCAAGGTGGATAAGGTGAGGGTCTGCAAATTCAAGGTGTTCTACGGCAAAGTCGAGACAGCGCCCATGATCGATCAGTGCCCGGTCAATCTGGAATGTAAAATTGAGCACATGCTGGACCTGGGCAGCCACGTGCTGGTGGTGGGCAAGATCGAGGAAACCTTTGTCTCAGGCAAATGCTTCACCGGGGATCATCCGGACGTCAAGAAGATCCGGCCCATAGGTTGGACCATGCTGCCGGCCAATGTCTACCAGGAACTGGGAGAAACTGCAGGCAAGGCTTTCCAGATCGGGTTGGAACTGAAGGCGTAACCCAGTAATTTTGACACCGTTCTGCCTTAGTGTTACATTTATAAATGAAAACGATTTTCATTTAGCGATAAAAAATGGTCGGGAAGGATATTACGGCGGAGCTCAGGAAGCGGGGATTCAAACTTACGCCCCAGAGGAAGGCCATTGTTTCCGTGCTGGGCAACTGTAGCGAGCATCTGAGGCCGGCTGACATCCATGAAAGATTGCATAAGAAATATCCCGGCATCGGGCTGGTGACGGTATATCGTACACTTGAGCTGCTCCAGGAAAACGGCTTGCTGTGTGAGGTTCATATAGGCGCCTCCTGCCGCAGCTATCTCAAGCGCCACCGCCCGGGCGAGCACCATCATCATTTGATCTGCCGCGATTGCGGCAGAGTCGAGGACTTCACCGACTGTGAATTGGACCGGCTCAAACAGCGCCTCGAACGGGAAACAGGGTTTCTCATCAGCCGCCACCTGCTGGAATTCATGGGACTGTGTCCGCAGTGCAAGATCAAAAAAGCTTAGAGGGCAAAAGATGTTTAAACGCACAGTATTCATCACGATTGCAGCAGCTCTGGCTATGATCATGGCGTCCTGTAACACCGCTGCGCCTGCGCAGATGGAAGAGAAAATCGGTGTAGCAGTGACCATCCTGCCGCAGCAGGAGTTCGTAGTACGTGTGGGAGGTGATAAGGTTGATATAACCGTCATGGTTCCGCCGGGCGCCAGCCCGCATACATATGAGGTCACGCCCGCACAGATGGTGCAGTTGAGTAAGGCCATGGTTTATTGCAAAGTGGGCTCGCCCATCGAATTTGAACTGGCCTGGCTGGATAAGCTGCTGGCCCAGAACAAAGATATACTAGTGGTAGATTGCAGCAAGGGCATCGATTTGATCCAGAGCGACGATCCTGACGAGCCGGGCATGGATCCCCATATCTGGACCTCTCCCCGCAACGCGAAGATCATGGTGCAGAATATCTGCGCAGGCCTCTCTCAGGCCGACCCGCAGAACCGGCAATACTACGAAAATAACCGGGATTCATACTTAAAAAATCTGGATGAGCTGGATATCGAGATGGGCGCCCTGTTAACCGGCGCCGGCGCACAGACCTTCATTGTCTATCATCCGGCCTGGGGCTATTTTGCGCGTGATTATGGCCTCCAGCAGCTTGGCATTGAGCAGGAGGGCAAGGAGCCTAAAGCCGCTTATATGTCCAGGTTGATTAATGAAGCCCGGCTGCAGAATATTAAAGTGATTTTCATTTCCCCTGAATTCGACTCAAGAAACGCTGAGGCCATCGCGCGCGAGATCGGCGGCAGAGTGGTAATTATCGATCCCCTGGCTGGAGACTACCTGCAAAATATGCGGGAGGTGGCAGCTGCCTTTAAGGAGGCTTTGAACTAGCCTTGGCATCCACTGATATCGTCAGGCTGGAAAATGTCTGGGTGAGCTATAACGGCACACCTGCCCTGGAGGACGTCAACCTGGTAGTGGTTGAACATGACTTCCTGGGTGTTATCGGTCCCAATGGCGGTGGCAAAAGCACGCTACTCAAGGTCATACTGGGCCTGGTCAAGCCGCAGCGCGGAAGCGTAAGCGTGCTCGGCAGCCTGCCGGAAAGGAGCCGCAACCGGATAGGCTATGTTCCGCAACACAGCAATTATGACCATGACTTTCCGGTGAGCGTGATGGAAGTTGTACTGATGGGGCGCTACGGAAAGCGAGGCATACTGAAACCTTATGACGGATCAGACAGGGAGGCCGCCGAAAAGGCACTGGCACGGGTCGGCATGCTTTCGCACGCTCACACTCAGATCGGGCAGCTTTCAGGCGGACAGCAGCAGCGGACCTTTATCGCCAGGGCGCTTGTCTCCGATCCGGCACTGCTGCTGCTGGATGAGCCTACAGCAAGTGTGGATTCGGCCATGCAAACTGATTTCTACGAGTTGCTCGAGGAGTTAAAAAGGGAGATGGCCATTGTCATGGTGTCCCACGATATCGGCGCCGTCTCGGTATTTGTGGATAAAATAGCCTGTCTAAACGTGCAGCTCTACTATCACGGCTCAAGCGAGATAACGCCGCAGATACTCGAAGCTACCTACAAGTGCCCGGTACAGCTTATCGCCCATGGCGATATACCCCACCGTGTGCTGAGGAAACACTGACCATGTTCGAGGCTTTCCAGTTCGAATTCATGCGGAACGCTATACTGGCCGGACTGCTGGCCTCCATCGCCTGCGGCATCGTGGGCGTTTATGTGGTGGTGAAAAAGATCGTATCCATGAGCGGCGGCATTGCCCACGCCTCTTTTGGCGGAATCGGCCTGGGCTATCTGTTGAATTTCAACCCGGTACTGGGCGCCATGTTCTTTTCTCTGCTTTCGGCGCTGACTATGGGGTTGGTGACACGCAGGACCAGGCTACCGGAGGATACGGCTATCGGAATACTATGGGCGCTCGGCATGGCGCTGGGCGTCATCTTTATCGGGCTTTCCCCGGGATACGCGCCCGATCTTATGAGCTATCTTTTCGGCAATATCCTGACCGTGCCAATGAGCGATCTATACCTGATGGCCGGGCTCGATCTCGTTATCGTAGCATTGACCGCCGCCTTTTATAAAGAGTTCCTGCTGCTTTCTTTCGATGAGGAATTCGGTACCGTGGCCGGTATGCCTGTTAACAGCCTCTACCTGTTACTGCTATGTATGGTTGCGATGACCGTCGTTGTACTCATACGAGTGGTCGGGATGATACTGGTGATTGCCATGCTGGCCTTCCCCGCGGCAATGGCCAGGCAGTTCACCCATGATATCAAGAAAATGATGATACTATCCGTGATTTTCGGCATGTTATTCACCTTCGGCGGGCTGTGGATATCCTATATACTCAACCTTGCATCCGGAGCAACCATCATACTGCTCAGCGGACTGATACTGCTGGCGACCTATATCGTGGCCGGGCTGCGGCGCAGGACTAAAGTACGCTTTACACGTTAAGCCTGCCATAGTATGATGGCGACGTTTTCAAATATATTCTGGAGGATGTATAGATGCGGAAAGTGACTTTATTAGCTGTGATGCTATTACTGGCGACGTCGGGCTGCATCACTTTTGCTACGGGTGGTGGCGCTGCGAACACGGCGCCTGTTGTAATTAATTTCACGGTCAATCCGGCTTCGATCAATCCGGGAGAGACGGCCATACTTTCCTGGGAGGTGCAGAATGCTTCATCCATCAGCATCGATCCAGGCATGCCCGCCGCAGCCTCAGCAGGCGCGGAAAAGGTAGCACCGTCATCGACCACGACTTATATCTTAACGGCCAGTAACTCCGCCGGCTCAACCAGAGCTCTGGCGCTGCTGACCGTTGCGGGCGCTGCAGGCACGCCTCAACTGCCGGCTTCCGTGATTCCTGTTATATTATCATTTTCGGCTTCCCCATCAAGCATCAACCCGGGTGGCTCTGCGGTATTAAGCTGGACAACATCCAATGCCACCAGCGCCACCATTAGCGGCATCGGCAGCGTAGGAACCAGCGGTAGCACATCCGTCAGTCCCACCGTGACTACGACGTATATTCTGACGGCAACGTCCGCTACAAGCTCGGTAACCGGCGCGACCAGTGTGGCGGTGACCGGGACTTCGACCACACCTCCGGCATCGTCATCTCGGCCCACCATACTCTATTTCACAGCCGATCCTTCTAACGTAGCGCTGGGCGGTTCAACCGTCCTCAGCTGGGATGTGCTTAATGCATCGTCGGTAATGCTGCAGGGATACGGGCCCGTGCAACCATCCGATAGCCTGACTATATACACCTCGGGCACGGGGACAATTACGTTCCAGTTGACCGCCCAGAACTCCGCCGGTTCCAGCATTGCCAGCACAACTATATCGGTCTCTCCTTAGCCTGCGGCGGTATATTGGTGAACGAGCGCAAATAAATCCAGGGTCAGCATCGTAATGATGCGGCGCAAAGTTTTGTTTGTATACAAAATAATCGTATGCTATGATTTGTGGAAGCGGCCCGGGCCGCTTCCACTTTTTTAACAGGAGGCCGGCATAATGAAGATAGCGGTATTGAACGGGAGCCCGAAAGGTGAGATCAGCGTAACAGTACAGTACATTAAACTTATTCAAAAGAAATTTCCACAGCATGAACTCAATCTGATTAATGTCGCGCACGATATTATCAAAATCGAAAAAGATGAAGGTCTTTTCAAATCGATCATCGAGGAAGTGAGGCAATCCGACGGTGTTATCTGGGCTTTTCCGTTGTACGTCTTTCTTGTTTGCTCGCAGTACAAGCGCTTTATAGAGTTGATTGCCGAGAGGGGAGCGCAAAAAGCGTTTGCCGGCAAGTATGCTACTGCGCTCAGTACATCCGTGCATTTCTTCGACAATACGGCGCAAAACTATATGCATGGTATTTGCGATGACCTCGATATGAGATATATCGAGCCGTTCTCAGCGGATATGGATGATATTATGATAGATAACCTGCGTCGCATACTGCTCAAGTGGGCCGATAACTTCTTTATCGCCGTTGAGAAAAGGACACCGACTATGAAGCTAAATGCCCCGATTGTTTACAAGAAGTTCACTTATCAACCAGGCAGAGGTTCAGGTAAGATTGAAACAAAGGGGATGAAAATCAGAGTTATAGCTGATATAACCGGGGAGAAGTCGAACCTGGCCAAAATGGTGCAGCGATTTAAGGAGTCGTTCAAGGGTGATATCCAGGTCATCAGGACAAGCGATGTCAAAATGCGCGGTGGATGCCTTGGCTGTATGCAGTGCGCATTTGATAACATCTGTGTTTACCAGGGCAAGGATGGCTTCGTCGACTACTTCAATGCCGGACGTGACGCCGACATAATCATATTTGCCTCGGAGATCGTTGATCGCTTCTTCTCCTCGCGCCTGAAAATGTTCTGGGACAGAAGCTTCTTCAACGGCCATATACCCACGGCAGTGGACAAGCAAATGGGATTTATTATTTCCGGTCCGCTTAGCCAGGTGGCCAACTTGCAGGAGATTATCAATGCCATGCCGCAGATATCGGGCGGCAACCTGGCAGGAGTGATAACTGATGAATGCGCCGATTCAGGCCAGATAGATAAGCTGATCGAAGGTTTTGCTGCTAAATGTATTGATAACGCTGAGCATACATATATGCTGCCGCGCACATTCCTGGGAGTCGGCGGGCACAAGATTTTCCGCGACCAGATCTGGGCCCGACTATCATTTCCCTTTACGGCCGACTACAGGTACTATGA